>Ga0247804_10001149_pt1 | contig 12328 bp, 8 predicted proteins | sample UWRJL029104C1_FD_181142 | JGI IMG/M metagenome (GOLD analysis project Ga0247804, IMG submission 181142) | Plant litter microbial communities from Arlington Agricultural Research Station in Wisconsin, United States - UWRJ-L029-104C-1 | ecosystem: Environmental > Terrestrial > Plant litter >...
AGATAGGTGTATAGCCTTTGGAGGGTTCTCCAGTTACAATATGCACAAGACCTTTCCAATCTCTCTTAGAAATCTTCCGTCTTGCTTCCCCAAAATATTCTGGGCCATAGATGAACAGTGGACGAAGCGCAATGTATCCCAAACTGATAACAGAATCTGCAAGCATTATTGCAAGTGATATCCAAACGATCCATCCTTTACTTCCAGTCTCCCAGTCTTCCACTGGACCTGGGGCCCAGTTTTTTGATTTTGCAAGAGGCGAAAGTATTCCCCATCCAACTATAGCTCCAATGAGCATGTGTGTCGTAGTTGCTGGACCCATTATGATTCCTTGCCCTACATACGCTAACGATGGATTCAATGTCCAAAGCCACGACTTTGCAAGCATTGTCCCAAAGACTGGTAAATTGCGTAAAATCGGAAAGAAATAAGTTGCAAGAGTGTAAATTCCAGATATTAAAAAAGATATGATTAGTAGCTTGACCTTGGATTTCCAACTACTTTGTGTCCCTTTCTGCACTTCTTCGACGTCTGCAGGCGCATCATCGGAAAAGGACGGGGCATCTTGCACAGCAGGATCTCTGGAGGTGACACGTAATATAGGGCCCTCGGAAGTAGCTTCCTTTCCATGTAGAACTCCTATCATCAAGGCTGTAGCAGTGCCCGAAGGAAACTTAAGCTTTTCCCGGATGATAACCTGTCTCCGTAATGGCACCGCAAATACCACTCCGAAGAAACAAAGTCCCAACGACCAGACCACAAGTTTCCACAGACTTAGAAATATAGGCCCGCCTTCTTCAGGCTTCAGCATATAATTCAAAGCTGGCATCACACCAACGAAACCACAGCCCAGCGGCATCGTGCCCATGCTTCCAGCCACTGTCTGCACGAGCACATTTTCCACCGGCGTGAACGGCAGGTCGAGGTGTTTCGATAGAGTCTTGAAAAATGCGAATCCGATAAGTGACGACGGCATCGCCATGCTCGAGACCCAGCCCGTCTGTAGTCCAAAATACATGTTTGAGAAGCATATTATGAGCCCGACTCCCAATCCCACCAGCAGACCGCGGAGAGTGAAGTTTTGTCCCTCGCTCGCGTTAGTAGCGATGAACCGGCGCGCATCACTGCGCCGACGTTCTTGCTCTGTCGCATTCTCTCGGTCTTCGTCTTCCGATGCTGGGATGGATTGGTAGGAGGTTTCTCCTCTGTCTGGAGCCATTGTAGCTACTTCAGTAAGCTCTTACTCCTCGCATTCCAGCATAAGAATATTGGTATTGTGACGACTTCCACTCAGCTGCAAGCTTGAAGCCATCGGCAAGCAATGTTGGAGCGAAAAGCTGACAAATTGTGAACTTTGAAATGTTCGTCATCCGCGAAGATCATGTAGCACGTGATATAGGACAAGTAGAAACACATGGGGTGAATATGGAAAATATATGAAAGGTATTGTGAACATTTCCTGACAATTTAAAAGAGATAGACCATGATTTTGTCCAAATTAGTTCTTCTATATTCTTTATCTATCATTACAAACTAATACTAATAAGAGATTAAGCACCGCATGTTATCATGCCATTATTCTCTTATCAAGTATCTACATCCGTGCGTGTATATTTGGGTATCATACCAAATGATTAACTCCATGCTGAAATCCCAGATGATTAGTTTCTCTCTTCTTTCCCCTCAGTCTTCTGTGGCTCCTTCTCAGCTTCGTCCTCGACAAGGTCACCCTCTTGAACATTATCGATCACATTCCTCTTTGGCTTACTTGCCAATGTCTTCTGCTTCTCCTGATCGGCAAAAACTCCCTCTAAAGGTTCTCCATTTTCGCTCGCTTTGAGAGCCTTCTCCGCCATTTGAACATTCTCGAAGGCGCCGCTTGATTTCCAGGCATTGCGCTCCTTCCTCGCGGCTACCTTCCCCGCTAATCCCTCTCCGTGTTTTTGGTCCATAAGAGCCCAAAATTGTTGAACTACACTCCAACCATGGCTGACCATTTTCATGGCCTTCTGCTTTTCTGCTTCATTACACTGGCGTAGATCACGTTGGCCTTGCATAATACGCGCTTTTCGAATGAAATTTGTTGGCTGTTTATGCCTGGTCATTTGTTTGTGAAGACCCTTTGCGGTATAGGCAAACGGGCCAAATATCGCAGCTAAATCCTTGAGGATGAAGCCAGTAAATCCCATACCAACACCTTTGACAAACCCAACTGCGCCGTGATCTCTTGCCTTCGGAATGTTAGCATTGGTACTTTTCGTGTATATGATTTAGATTATAAAGAACAGGCTGTACTCACTCCATAATATGGTTGCGTTACCAAACCTGTCACACCATCGTAAACCCCATAGGCAAATTCCTCACCCGCTGCTTTTAAACCAGATTTCATGCCTGTAATTCGAGTCGGTCTTCTTACAGTGGTATCACCATAAAGTCGAGGAGCATTGTGAAATCCCTGGGCAACAGCAACAGAAAGGTCAAGCGGTGCTAAGGCCATTGCCTCCATAGTTCTCCCAACCCCAGATCCTACGTCTTGCACGATCTCCTCGGCAGCAGTCTCTTCAGGCTCTGCGGATAGTATGGAGTCATTCAATGTGATTGTATCATCATCCTCAATTTTGTCAGCGTGTTTCTCAGTCGGCTTTTCTTTAGTTGCGTGATCTACTACATCCACCTCCGATTTGAGGTCATGCGTATTACCGCCAGAAGGCTTCCCGTTCGGTTGAGACTGGTTATCTACAGTCCTATTATTCACTGCAGTGGGATTATCATCAACTTGCTGCTCTGATTTCTGATGCAGAATGTTTTGGTTTTCCTTCCGGTCTAGTGAGGTTGCACTTGGTTGTTTTCTCTTGGCTTGAGCCTGTGCATGGAGTTTGTCCTTCTGAGCCTGTGATAGCTTAGATTGTCGTCGTTTCTTCTCTTCATGTCTGGCACGCCTTTTAGAACTCTTTGCAAGCTTGAATGGCACGCTCCCGACTCCAGATGCTACACCAGTTACGGCCCCTTTCAAAGCATGGCCAACCCCTGTAATAGGTTCTCCAGGTCCCTCGAAATCGTTCCATTCATTGTGGCGAATAAGTCGTAGCTGTTTCCAAGATATTTTCTTCTGTTCAACAAGGAGCTCGGCTGCCAACGCGCTGAGTCTTAGATGAGTATTTTTGAGAACCCAAACCGCAACTTGATCATCTAAGATGGCGCAACGCATGGAATTCGGGCCTGCTAGTACAAGACTTCGATGAAATGAATCAACCGCATTTCTTGCACCATCTCCTTCGGCTTCAATAGAAGCCGCGATCTTTTCGGCAGCTTCACATGCCTCGTCAGTCAAACACTCCTTGATGCCATCAGCAAGCTTGTCCGGGGTCACCTTTTTATAAGGTATCGGTGCAGAACCTGCTCCAGCTTCCGCAATCATAGCTCCCCAGAATTGCTGGTCTCCGAAAAATGGTACAACTAAAGTTGGCTTGCCACATTTTAGGCCTATCGCAGTCGTTCCAGCTCCACCATGGTGAACAACTGCTTTTACTTTGGGGAAAAGCCAGTCGTGGGGTGTATTCTCCAGCATGAATACATTCTCAGGAACATTGTCGTCACCTAAACCTCCCCAACCTTTCGACACTAGGGCCCGCACCCCGGCTTTTTCTACTGCCTCAAATATTGTTTGTGTGAATTTGTCAGGATCATCAACAACAATCGAGCCAAACCCAATGTAGACAGGTGGATCACCTGCATCCAAAAAGGCTTGTAATTCTTTAGGGGGTTCGAAAGTTGAAGCCAGGTCAAGGAAAACGAATCCTGCAATATCAATCTCAGGTCCCCAATCTTTCGGTTTGGGCACCAGGCCAGGTGACCAAAGATATGTGTACGGAACCTTCTGACGATACAGTTGTCCAGGTGCCCATAATGTCGAAACTGGTTCGAGACCAAGAGTTCTGACTCGAAAATCATTGACGAGATCGCCAAGCCCTTGCCATGTCATCATCTCCACCAAGGGATATGACATGAAGTTGGTATATCCAGGATCGATGTTTGACTGTTTGATATTGGCCAATGGGTGAGGAAAAGCTTGGGTGGGTGTATAAGGAAAGGTGAACATTAAATGTAGAGGGATTCCCAATCTCTCAGCGCAGTGGACATGAGCAAAAGATGGAGGATTGGCGATAATAGCATCAGCAACAAATGGTGCATTGGCACCGAGCATTTTGAGGTTACTGATGTCTTTCTCGTCATCAGTTGCATTAATGCACGCACGCCAGAACCCGCCGAACATCTCGGCCATCTGATCCCTACGTCTGCCAATCTCGCCTTTCTTCAGCGTATCCAACGTAGGTATCATTCCAGGGTTTTTCACCATAAATGCCATCAGCTCTGCAGGATCGCCACCTACGGAGAAGAATTCCAATCCGGAATCCTTTTCGACAAACTCCTTAAATGCTGGATGAGTTGCTATCCGAATTCGATGTCCGTATTCCTTGAGATCCTTGCCCAGTTTCAAGAAAGGCTGAATGTCACCACGACTTCCAATTACCATAACAACAATATTCAATGTAGGTGGCGGCAAATCGGAGCTTTGAATAGGAGTTTTGGATGACTTTCCATCGTCGGGAGTGCTTGCCGTCCCCGTGATGTCTTTGAGGAAGTTGGCACCCAAAGCTTTCGCAAGGTAGCCGCGATTATTGGTCTCGTTAACACTGATATTCAGTCGTCCATCTCTCTTCGAAACCCTGCCCTTCGTGGCATAGTCGTCGTTCCCGATGTTGAATCTAGAATAGTTTTTGCTTCCTGTCCGTGTCCGTACTGGTTGTTGTTTCTTGCCACGCCCAGCGGAACGTCTTGTAGGTTTCGGTCGCTCCTCGTCGGAGGAAGAAGATGAGCTCTCATCTGAAGTGCTCTCTTCAACGCTCCAGATAGGCGCGTTCGAAGCCGGTAAGTTCGTTGCACGACGTGTCACGTTGGGGGTTGTCGCCGATACTCGAGGTGCTGGCACCGGCCGTTCGGTTTGCCATAATTTCGCGATGGATGGCCGGACGCCTTCGAGAGGAGAAAAGGGAGCCGCGTTTGTGGAAGAGGCAGTAGTGACCTTGTCGGATAATGATCGTGGCCGTTTAGCAGGCTCTTCCAGAGAGTTTGCAGTCATCCTGAAGTAGTGGACAGCGTTGTCCTAAGGTGATCAGCGGTGAAAAGTTCAGTGTCAATTTTATTAATGTCCACGATGTGGCTAGTGTGACCAGTTATGTCTGCAGCTAGATTTGGCGTGAGTGTAGACTCCCACCGGGTGTGGATGAAGAATAAGAACTCAAAACGAACATGTGGATGTATTTGATTCGAAGCTCGCCGGAGGGCGTCACGACGCCAATCCAATTTCTGAATTTATGCAAGATATCATCGAATTTCCGAAATGGCATATTATAGACATGACGACACCAGACTTTTACAAACCGGCTAGCTACCGTTTAGCCCGACCCGAGATGGCCAGGCACAAAAACCCAAGCAGAACCCAAGCTTACCCAGCCACACCGCCACACCGCCACATACTCAGGGGCACATGCTACACGGCAGCCTGAGGACGCTATTTTCCTGGGGTAATCGGGTAATCGGGTAATCATGTAATCACCTTTTACAGCTTTTACAGTACTGTGGCTGAAATACTCAACTAATAAGATAAGGTCACCCCATCCCCGGATCCACTCGCCACACGTGTTTCAGGGGTTCGCTAATCACTAATAGTAGAAAGACTAACACTAAAGTTAAATGCCAATATCTTGGCTCATTTGGCATGGGAATGACGTTCTTTTATTTACAAAAAACACTCCCACTTTGCTGGAAGGAGAATTGGTAACTCTTTTATACATAGAGTTCAGCCAATAGCTGATTCATAGTTTAACTGATGGTCAAGGATTGGCACTGGTGTACATAGAGAATTTCATGCGATGCCCATGAATTCACGTAAAACCATCTATCCACTAGCATTGCTCGATCCAAACATGAACTCCTCGCAGGGTAAGATATCTCATTGTGACTAATATTAGAGTTGGTACAAGGCAGAGGCAACTACGTGGATTGGTTATGTGATAATGAACCACTCTGCGTATACCTGCCTCAACTTTATAGACACACACTCTGCACGGCTCTATATCATATTTCCAATCCATTGGGCTAGTTTCGAACAGCTTCATTCCCCATTACTCGGTCTCGGGTGGCCATCCCATACTTTCTCCATTGTCAGCTCCTATTCCCCGAATCCTATAATTGGATCAGCTAGATCATTTTGAGCTATTCTCTGCGAAAGAATTTTACTTCAAGCTCAATACAGCTCTGGCCGCTAAGCTTGAGTGGTATTCAGTTTTGAAACGTGGGTCACCTCTTCAAAAGTAGCACATACCAATCCTCTTCCGCATCTCCATTCTCTCGGCCTTCGTAAAGACCTCGGAACCCTTGCCCCATCGTGTCATATCTGAGCCCGTATCGACTGCCACTTATATGGGATGGAGTTGTAGCTGCATGGACGGTACGGTGGTGTCGATATGGAGATGCGCTGTGATCGTAGGCACCCTCCGCAAAGGTGCCTGAGTATGACCGAAATCGGTCCGTCCCTCTCGGTAAGGGTGCCGTGAATGAGGGATGATAGCGAGACCTATGCCGGGATTCGGGAAGCTGTTCGGGTGTTTGTGGCTGTATAAACGATGGTAGTCCATCATTGTATACAAGATAACTTCTGAATGGAGTTCGGGGGCTCACTATTTAATGTGAAGGTCAGCATTCATTTAGGAAAGTGATTAAACTGTATTCAACATGCCTGATCTCACAGATGGATTGGATCGGTATTGATGAGATCTCGCCATTGTGGAAAGAGGTTGCTGGGATCGTACCTCAGCTTGATCAGTCACTGGCAATTGTGTTCTGTGCGGAGATGACAGGCGGACAGGCGGTGCAGCACGTTGTATGAATCGGGACTGAGGGGAAATTGGAAGACTAAATTCTCTTGGTGTTGTCTCCTGAGGACTGTTGGGAAGCCTAGTTAGATTCGTTTGTGGAATGGCTGCCTAAAGGAGGTGAATTAAAGTCAGCTCGATTGTGAGACATATATCAATGAGTTTCTATGTTTCATTAAAGGAAGATCATTTACCGGTATATAGTCTAAAAATTGAAGGTTTGGGGAGGACTCTGTTCTTGGAAAGTTGCGCGAGGTCATCGAGAAAGGAGGTGGGAGCTGCAAAGGAGTGCGGTCACTAGAGGCAAGAGATAATAGCGTTGAATCTTGTTCTAGCGTTATAGATGCTGGTGAAGAGGAAGACATGTCTGATGTTGAGTCATGTGTACCTTTTTCACGTAATTCATCGTGTAGGCTAATGTCACTCGTGGGGCGAAACTTGCTGTTGGTAGTAGAAGTTGACGATACCCGACCCTGTTCATACGCTGCACTGGAACGTTCAGATTCATCGAAAGAGAAGCTGTTAGTCTGGTGTCGAAAATTGTGAAGTCTTCGAGGCGGTTTAGAAAATAGAACTCCTGCAACCTTTAGTCACCGATCTTAATAATATAGCCTTTATTTCTGTGAGATATACGATCTTGCACCTATGTACGAACTCTAAACTCACCTGGAGAATTATATGTAGCGATGTAAGACATTACTCGCGGTGTAAGGCTTGAAGTATGACTATGTTTGGGCGAGGTTGATGCTTTATGTGATTGAAATAAAGGTGAATGTGGTAAGCTTCTACCATGAGTTTCTGATATGTGGCATGACCGCAATAATTGTGGAGTAGAGCAGTCTTCTGGGGCTGAAATACATCAGTATTATGTCGGCCTCATTTCAATAGACGTACCAAAGGGTGAAGTTCCGTGAAAATAGTCACTTGTAACACATAGAGTAGGACTTTCACTAAATCCACCATAGTGAAAGTCATCCTTGGACGGGGATGATTGCTGGATTTCGATTATTCCAGTCTTAGAACCCTCCACAAAGTTATTAAAACCAAACGATAGTGAGTCATCTACCAAGGAATGCTCCTTGAATTCTTCGTTCGTTGCTGTTGAATACGAAGCTGGGCGTTGAGGCTCTTCGTTTGTGCTGCTGCTACTGCTGGCAATATTCCCACTGTTAAGACACTCGACCTTGAAGAATGAAGACTGCCCAAAGTTTTGGCATATTTTTATGCTTTTCTGCTCGACAATTCCTTTGAATGTGGCTGCTACTGCTATACTTTGTGCGGTCTTTCCTATAGCTCGATGTTGTTGTTGGCGCTTGTCGGAATCTAGTAAGTCTCCGGGACCAAGGGTAATAGCAGTTGGTGACAAGCGAATCATGATTGATATTTTTTCAAGCAAGAGTATTAGAAGGTAAGCAAAGTTAGAAGAAGAAATGCTGCCCAAAGAGATGAGCAACTTGCTAAATAGGAAAGGAAGGGACTTGATATATGGTGGCGACTAAGGCGATTCGTGGCTGCCTTCACGAGCCCAAGCTGAATTTAGATTTATACCAGGTATTTGCCCACCTGAAAATTATGGTATAAAAGACTAAGTGTTTGTATGATTAAGTGAATACACGATAATTTTCTTCTCTTCTCAACAAGGTTGATGCCATGGTCTATCATTTATAATCCGTGCAATCAAATTCCTGAGCAGGAATAGCTCCTGCTACAGCTTCAAGGTGGAGGAGGCCCCCTAAGTGATGCTGAGCATATTTTATGGGGTTTAAAGTAATCGTTTACATTACATGAACTAATAAAGTAGGGAGTAGGGAACCCAATCCAGAATCTAGCATATGGAAAGGATGATACGTGCTGAAATTATCACTATTGACTTCCCATAGATTGATCACCTATAACTTTGCAGATGTGGCTTGACTGTCACCTATGTTGTTAAAATAATAAAAAGATGGTCATGAATAGTAAAAGACTCCATTGTGTTTGGATTTGACGCCATGAAGATATATACCGATCTCAGTGAACAATGTGCAGGGGTGTCCAGTAGTCAAAACAGCAAGAATTCTCAACACCAAAGAGGGAAATAGCAATCGTATTAATATTTGGAATCAAGACTAAATTCCAAGACTAAATAGGTCGTCCACTGTGCTGCGTTAACAAAATCGAAACACAAAAGGGGTATATGGCACAATCCAAATGAAACACAGTCTGCTGCCTTACAAAGATCTGTATTTGTAGATTTGACTGTACCGATGCGGTGTAACTATCTTCTGCGAAATGCATCTGTAACCAGATTCTATATGTTCATCTTGTAAACTGCTGTCGTGGTGATTTTAGCGTCTAGTCTTTCAATCTATCTCCTTCGGCCAATCAGAGAGCCCCACCACAGCATTAGCACACTCCTCTCATCCCAATCTCCAATCCAATCAAAACGGAACCCTGTTTCTGTGCCGATGGTATAGATATACCTATCCATATTCGTTTGGCATCTCCGAACTATGATAGTCCAGGATCAAGGGAGTTTCTAAATCCCATCATTATTGCCATGGAAGGTGATTTGAGCCTCTCAGAGTCCCTCGGAGGTCTGCGCATTGCAAATCCAGACCACAGTATTGCACGTCAACCACAGGGAGGTGTCAATACAAATCAAAGGACCGAAGTTCCTGGGCCAGATACAGACAGTTCCCCCCCTCAAATTTCCAGGGAAGTCCGATCCTCAACAGATCCACAAACCCAATCACGGAGACATTCCATCTTCAATATTCTACGTCGCGGCGACTCCTCCTCCTCCACAGAGCCGACAGCAGCACAACCACCATCCCTTACTCCTAACCAAAACCTGTCCAGACCACAGCTAGACTCAAATGGCAGCGACTCTTTCAACTCTCAGAATCAATCGCAAGCTCGCACAGCAGCAGCAGCCAAGAGTTACAGACAGTCTATGCCCCTGAATCATCAAGCACAGCAACAAGCACAATTTCCATCGTACCAGTCGAATTCAACGCAAAAGAGCAATCGTGCTTACAACCAGGCCATGGCATCTCGTCCTATATCTGGGCTATATTCTCCACAACCTCCGCCAACTATAATGTCTACACGAGAGCCTGGGTCATATAGATTGCAGAGCGAATCATCAAACACAAAAATGGGGGATGGGCAAAACAGAAGGGACTCGAGGGCGGGCACAACTATGCAAGCAGGTGTGCCATCAAGAGAATTAAGCCATCGAGAAAGATCGTACAACCAAAACCAGCAAATGGTACCTGGACATGGTCCTGTTCCTCCAAGGAGAACTTCAAGTGCCATGCCTCCCGAGGCTTCGAACGGTGCAGTACTAATGCGCGGTGCTAGCGGAAGCTCACCGCCACATAGCGATGATGCTGGTGCGGCTGTTGGTATACAAGAAGAATACGATGCTGGTGGGAATCTGGTGTTGAGGCAGGTCAAAAAAGGCGTCAAAGATTTCGCTTTCAGCCGAACCCTTGGTGAAGGCTCATACAGCACGGTAGTCCTAGGAACAGACAGGCAGACGCTTAAAGAATACGCAGTAAAAATTCTGGATAAAAAGCATATCATAAAAGAGAAGAAGATCAAATACGTCAATATTGAAAGAGATACACTTAATAGGTTGATAGAGCACCCTGGCATTGTTCGACTATACTATACTTTTCAAGACAACGCTTCTTTATACTATGTTCTGGATATAGCAAGCGGAGGAGAGCTATTGGCAGTACTGAAAAAAATTGGATCATTCAATGAGGAGTGTACGCGATTTTATGGAGCCCAAATACTTTCTGCCATTGAGCACATGCACGAAAGGGGAGTGATTCATCGAGATCTCAAACCCGAGAATGTGTTGTTGGATGATCAGATGCATATTAAAATCACAGATTTTGGCACGGCAAAGCTCTTACCTGATCCCAGAGTGCTACGAGATTCTCAAGCAAACTTTGAAATCAGTGAGGCTGAGCAAGAATCACATAGAGCACAGTCTTTTGTTGGCACGGCTGAGTATGTTAGTCCCGAGCTGTTGAGGGACAAGCATGCATGTAAGGCAAGCGATTTATGGGCATTCGGTTGCATTATATTCCAACTGTTGTCCGGGCGGCCACCATTTAAGGCGCAAAACCCGTACCAGACTTTCCAAAAAATTGTTAATCTTGAATACGAATTTCCGCAAGGATTTCCTCTAGCTGCGAAGGACTTAGTCGAGCGTCTACTAGTATTAGATCCTCAGAGGAGGTTGTCAATCGAACATATAAAGAATCACGAGTTCTTTGATGGAGTCAAATTTGGCAGGAGTTTGTGGAGGATTAAAGCCCCTCGACTAATGCCATATATACCACCGACTCAGGAACCAACGCTCATAAAGCTCAATGGTGGGCAAGGTAGTATACCACAACCCATCGCGACATCTCGTGCTCAACAACAAAGTGCACCATCCAATGGGAGCTCCAGACCGCAACCAAGGGTTATCACAGAGCTTCCTCCTCCCTCGCAACTTGACATTGAATGGTCGCCAGTTCTAACTCGGGACAACGAGAGAATCTTGAAACTAGGTAACTTAATGGTTCTGACTGCACCTATTCCTCACAGTCCCGGCTTGAAACATACCGATCACGGGGATGGACATGAGAAGAAAGGACTGGCGAGATTTTTTGGTGGCAGTACTACCAAGAAGAGGCAAAGGCTTGTGATGGTAACCTCAAGTGCTCGGATTATTCTAGCCGCGGCCGGTGGTAGTGAAAAGAAAGCAAAACTGGAAATATCCCTTTTGGCCTCAGATTGCTCATGGCGGACGCAAACGGACGTCAAAGGGCAATCGGTTTGGTGTGTTGATGTTGTAAGTTATATCTGGCATGTGAACATTAAACCACCACTGTACTGATCAGCTTGTAGCGTGGTGTACATTACACTTTCGAGGACACGAAAACTTCGGTCACGACTGGTGATCCTGCAAAAAGCACAGCCCAGGAATGGATTGATCAAATTGAACGTGCTAGAGATATTGCGCTCTCTCAGAATATGGCTGGGTCATACAACGCTGAATCTGGCTTTGATATGGCATCTTCAATTTCGAGCCCCGCGAGTACACTTCATGGAAACCCAATATATCCTGAGGGGTTTAATATTAATGACCGCTCTGGGAGAAATATTCTAACCAAAAGCCAAGATGATTTATCTGAAGGAAGGGTAGGGGCTAAACGGAATCGGTTTAGCAAGAGAGCTTCAAAGACCGGTTTGTCTACGCCGTTTTGAAATCTTGGAGAGTTGGGGGGGGAGAAGAATTAAGTTGACAGCGGCTTCGGGTACACTGTTCACCTCGGCCTGTCTCTCATTTGGGTATTATGGTCCCAAAATCCGGATCAGCAATAATCCCCTTCCACAGATATGCCAGG
>Ga0247804_10001151_pt1 | contig 12326 bp, 12 predicted proteins | sample UWRJL029104C1_FD_181142 | JGI IMG/M metagenome (GOLD analysis project Ga0247804, IMG submission 181142) | Plant litter microbial communities from Arlington Agricultural Research Station in Wisconsin, United States - UWRJ-L029-104C-1 | ecosystem: Environmental > Terrestrial > Plant litter >...
AGGGGTTTGACCTCTGAGGGCAGGTCATTGTAAATCGCTGCTAGTGTGCATATAATCAAGATAGAACACGACACTTAAACGAAAGTTGGATGGAATGGCTCAAAAAGTAACAGTTGATACCCCGGTTGTAGAAGTAAAAGTTCCTAATGTAGCAACGACAGCGGTCTTGCAATGGTTCACCTACTCGTTCTGGGGATGGACAATTATTGCGATTGGTTGGCTTGTGTGGGTCGTTGCGCAATTTGCGTTAACTGGCGGCACCTCATCATCTGAACCGGCACTTGTACCAAATAGTGTCGCTGCTGCGGCGATTCTTCTTATCACTGCACTTGTATGTGACTATTTCTACAGCCGTAGGGAAGTCGAACACAAAACAGGAATTTCTATGGTTCTGATGGTAATCCATGCAGTAATCTTTGGGCTGCTAGCTATTGGTTCGTTGATCATTCTCGCGTTTAGTTTAATCCAACTGGTTGTTGCATCTGGATCAATCGTTTCTGCGCAAACTTGGATCGCAACGTCATTGGCATTATTTGTACTGTATGTACTCACGTTGGTGCGTGTGACGCGACCTTTTATCACAAAAAAAGCACGATTTATTTTCCGAATCTTTGTCACGCTTGTAGTGCTTGGTATGTCTATTGCTGCGATTGTCGGACCAGTTGCTGAAACTGCGCGAACAAAAGATGACCGTGCTGTCGGCGAAGTTGTTTCATCTTTTAAAACAGTCACCCAGCGTTATGTTAGCGATGAAGGAAAATTACCCGCATCTATCGATGACCTTATCGCCGGTGATACATTTGCCAGAGGGAGTATCGAAGAGCGTACACTGCGAGATCTTTCGAGTCGTGGTTTGATTGAATACAAGGCAAATAGTAAACCAGCTGAGATGGCACCAATTACTTATACAACTTCATTTCCTTCGACTACAACTTCAAAGACGACTTATTACTACGAACTATGTGCAACTTATAAATATGCACAAAAAGGATCGACTGGACGATACTCATATGACGGTGTCGACAAGCGTCCAGCGGGTGAAGTATGTAATTCGTACAGTGTGACGTATCGTGCGAGCGATAAAGACGAAATCGATTACTAATCCTGCTATTATTCCCAGATGCCTGTATAGACCAAGTTGGCGCCAACACCTACAAATTTACTGCCATCATTACTGGCGCTGATATCTGTCCATGAATTTGTTTGTGCTGTGAGACCAATTTGAGCCCACGTCGTGCCGGCATCGACTGAGGTCCAGATTCTACCACTTTGTGGTGTAATGAACATCTTGAGTCCGTCGTCGGATACGGCGGCGCCAGTCGTTGTGATGCTGAAACTTGATTGTTGACGGCTACCGCCGCTCGCTAATGTGTAGTAGATCCTCCCAGAAGTGACTCCTGTCAGCCAGGTTGTACAAGTCGCCGAACAGGCAATTCTTCGCCATGGACCACCGGCAAACGGATTTACATCAGCCCAAGCACCACCATTAATTGACCTGTACATGGTATAGCTGTTTGTTCGTGACGCTATCCTAACTGAACCGTCACTAGAAAAGTCGATATCTGTAAAAGGATAGAATTCCGCGGTGCTTTGTTGTGTCCAATCAACACCACCATTTTCAGATGTCCAAAGAGTTCCTGTAGTTGGTCCAGATGAGGTCATTCCAACTTGTAATCCATCGGCTGACATCGCCAAGGCATTCCAGGTGCGTGCACCGGGGAGTGTGTTCTCTGTCCAGCTTGCTCCACTATCAGTTGAGTACCATACAGATCCATTGTTCACGGTCGCAATCATTCGTGTCCCGTCTGCCGACATTGCAACAGCTGACCAGAATTTACCACCGTATGCTGAGGTGCGTGGCGTCCAGGTAGCACCACTATCGTTTGATGTGTAGAGTAACCCTGTGCTAATCGAGTCGCCTATAAGAAGTTTTGTCCCATCTGCTGACATCGCTACGGAGCTCCATGAATGTGAGCCAGCTGCGACCGTACGAGGAGTTAAAGTTGCGGTTGTAAATGTATTTGGCGGTGTTCCGCCTCCCACAGTGTGTCCTGGACACGCACCTTCACGTGCTTCGCCGCCATCCTGTGTAACGTAATAACTGAGCGTGCCGTTTGTAGCCGTCAAACAAAAAGTAGGTGGAGTGACTGTGTTATCGACAGTGTATTGATATGTTGTATTTTGACTGGCCTTAAGTCCTTGGTTATCATTTGCGGCTGCGGCATTTGCTGGGAAAGTATTCGCAACTGCTTTCGTAAGGTTAAGCTGCTTGGCTGCATTCGCGAGATCGGACCGCATTGATGCGATCGTTGCTCGCTTTGAAATACCGTTATAGGCGACGAGTGTGATAGCCGCAAGGATACCGATGACGACTATAACGATAAGGAGCTCGACGATGGTAAATCCGGATTTTTGTTTTAAGCTCATTTACTCGAGATTATAAAGCATAAGAGGGAAGGGGTCAAAATTAACGTGTGAGTACGAACTCTGTCCAGGGACTATAGACACTCAGTGCTGTTGTTGATGCAAATCTAATCCTGTATTCATGTGACACACCTGCGGATCCGGGGAAGCTCGATGTCCAGACTAGACTTTGTGTTGATAGTGGGACTGTCCTTGAGTAGCCAGCACCGTAATCACTTGTTGCGCTAAAGTTACCACCACCCGTAGAGTTACGCTGATACCAAACGCCATTAGTCGTTCGTGAATTTACTTCATAGACAATATTCGTAGGTGACCCAAAACCTGCAGGTGGCGACCAGTTGAGGGTTACTTGTGTCCATCCTGCATTTGGACTGACGGTAAAATCTTGGATTTTAGGGAGGGTTACGTCAGTGGCGGTGTTAAGTGTTCGCGTTTCCCATGGACCATAAATTCCTGCAGCAATTGTTGATTTGATACGTATTCTGTATTCCTGTGCGGCGTTCGCAGTCTTCGGTACGCCAGGTGTTGCTGTCCACGTAAGGGATTGAGTGGATAGTGGAATGGTTCGAGAATACCCAGCTCCATATTCGCTGGTTGCGCCAAAATCACCACCACCCGTAGAGTTACGCTGATACCAAGTGCCGTTCAGATTACGAGTATTTATTTCATATGCAGTATCTGTCGACTGATCATAACCTGTAGGCGTGGACCAAGATAGAGAAACTTGCGACCAGCTTGTATCTGGGGTCACCGCAAAGTTTGGCACTGTTGGCATGATTGCATCGGAAGGTGCAGTGAGTGAGAGAGTGTGCCATTCACCAGGAGTGCTACCAACTTGAGCTCGGACTCTGTATTCTTGTACAACTGCCGCTATACGTGGAATGCCTGCGGCGGCAGTCCAGGTTAAGCTTGTTGTGCCGGCTGGGATGTTGCCTGAGTATCCAGCACCGTAATCACTTGTTGCGCTAAAATCACCACTTCCTGTCGCGTTGCGTTGATACCAGTTGCCACTTCCAACTTTTGTGTGTACTTCGTACTTTGTCGCATTTGGTACGGCGTTCCACGATAGATCAATCCGTGACCATGCTTCGTTTGTTGCAAGTTTGAATCCACCTGTGCTGGTGACTGTGCGGCTGCTATTTACAACTTGAACAGGTGGATCGCCAGCACCATGTGCATTTGCGTTGTAGTTGCCGATGATACTCGATTGGATGACGGCGCCCGAACATAAACCTTCTGTTGGAGTATCACTTTGATCAATATGCCATGCAATGTCATCGATCGTTGAATGTGTGCCATTAATACAAAATGGCATGGTGCCAGTGACGGTTGTTAGTGCTAATCCGACTTTTGTTGGTGGACGAATTTTGTCCGCAGGGAGCGATGATGGGTATACACCTTGTTCTATATTTATTGTCGCCATAGCACTACTCGCTTTTTTGAGGGAGTCTTTCACTAGGGCAATTTCTGCGTTTCGTGTGACACCGCTATATGCAACGACAGTTAGTGCGGCAAGTATGCCAATAACGACAATAACGACAAGCAATTCTACGATCGTAAATCCAAGTTTTTGTTTTTGATACATTCTTACTGGAAGTATAAAGCATAAGGGGGATAGGGTCAAAAGCGAAGTGTGCAATCAAAAGAGTCGAATGTCAGTCTTTAAACAAACGACGAAAGTATTGAGATGGGTCATTGAGAAATTCTTTTGTTAACTTCACATGTTCAATGTCATCGTACTGAACTTTGCTAATACCATCTTTGGATAATTCGTAAATAGTGGAGTCTGGATAAGACAGGAGGATGGGTGAGTGAGTGGCAATGATAAATTGAGAACCGTTTTTTACTAATTCGCGTATAGCAACAAGTAATGTAAGTTGTCGTTGTGGTGACAATGCAGATTCAGGCTCGTCAAACACAAAAAACCCAGGCCTAAATTCTTTTACGATTGAAAGAAAAGCTTCGCCGTGTGATTGCTCATGAATACGTTTGCCATCGAAATAGATAGGTATTGGTCCTCCAGCACCATGTGTTCCACTTTCGGCGTAGTTTGCTGTTGTGTAGAAACTTTCTGCACGGAGGAAATAGCCGTATTTTTCACGACGTGATCCTCTAACGAGTGTGATTTTATCGATGAGTGATGATGTCGTATCTTGCGTGGTGAAGCTGTAATTTTTTGTGCCACCTTCGGCGTTGAAACCTGCGGCAACGGCAAGCGATTCCGTCAGCGTTGACTTGCCACTTCCATTTTCGCCCACGAGAAATGTGACACTTGATGAAAGGTCGAGTGATTCAATAGCTTTTATGGCGGGGATCGAAAAAGGATAGGTTGAATTATCAACTTCACCAATACGCACACCCCTGACAAATGCTTCGTTCATCTCTATATGATAACAAAATAAGACTTCCGAAGAAGTCTTATTAATAATGTTGGTACACCCGGCAAGATTCGAACTTGCGACACCTGGTTCCGAAGACCAGTGCTCTAATCCACTGAGCTACGGGTGCATAGTACAGAGGTGATTGTAGCATAAATTGGAATGTTTTTCTAGTGCCTCCGGGTTCTGGTATAGTGAGGGAATGAAAAAGAATTACTTAGTTGGGTACAAGTTATTTTTCGGTCTTTTAGGGTTCAGCGCGATTGTGACCGAAATCGCGACAATAATTGCACGCGGTAACTGGGTTCCAGGAAACTTCTTTAGTTATTTTACGATTGAGGCAAATATCATTGCAGTTGTCGTTTTCTTGCTCAGTGCTTTTTATATTTTTGCAGGCAAAAAAAGCGCAACGCTTGATCTCCTTCGTGGCGCATCAACATTCTTTATGGTAGTAACAGGGATTATCTTCGCGGTGCTTCTGTCTGGTCTTGAGGGTGCAAGCTTTACTGCTGTGCCATGGGATAATATTGTGCTGCACTACCTAATACCGATTGCAGTTGCGCTTGATTGGATTATGGATCCTCCTTCAAAAAGAGTTTCGTATCGCAGAGCGTTGAATTGGTTAACGTTCCCGATTGCGTACCTTGTGTACTCACTTGTTCGTGGTCCAATTGTCGATTGGTATCCGTATCCATTCTTAAATCCTGCAGAAGGTGGGTACGGTCGGGTTATTATGACTTCAGTCATTATTTTGATCGGTGGGCTCATTCTTGCGTATGTCATAAGTCGTATCGGCTCAAAGACTCCTGTAAAAACCACACGCAAAAAATAATTCATGCGTCATATTATGCACGCTCCACATTCTAAAAAAGGCAAGCGCTCATATCGTAAGATAGATGCACTTGCGCTTGTTGTAGGGATCTTGCAGCCACTCATGACGTTGCCTCAGATCGTTGTTGTGTTTCAGGCTAAGGATGCATCACAACTATCGCTTCTCACATGGGTGGCTTATGATCTTGCGAGTATCGTGCTGCTCATCTACGGAATTGTACACAAATTAAAACCGATTGTCGTGGCTCAAATATTTTGGCTCATCGTACAATCGGTGTTAATTCTTGCAATATTCCTGTTCTAATTAAAGAACAGGTGCTACTGGTGGTGTTGCAGTTGGTGCCGCAGGAGGAGTTTGTGTTGGTGCAAGGTGTTCGATAGCCTTACTTGGTGCGCCGGCTGCGTTGTTCCAAGTTGATTTATCAAATGCAAGCCAGATAACCCAGACAATTGGGAAGAAGATGGCGAGGAGAACGAATGTACCTTGCTTTCCGAATTTTAGGCCGATGTTGTACATAGAGATGTACGAAAAGATTGCCGCAACAAAGTTAACAAATGGAATGAATGAAAGAATTGCCCAATATCCGTGTTGGCCACCAATTTCAAAAATTTTCCATGAGTTATATACAGGCACCCAAGCGATCCAAGAAGGAATGCCGGCTTTTTTGAAGATTTTCCCGTATAGAATTCCTGCAAGAACGTATGCAAGAACCATTCCGATTAATGTAACGAAAACCGTCACAACTGTTACCATTGCTGCTGTTTCTGCATCAAGAGTACTTGTACTCGTTGACGTTGTGGTCATTTGTGCGAATTGTAATGTATTCATGTTTTGATTGTAGCATAGCTTTTGGTAAGCTTAAGTGAGTGAAGAAACTTGATGGAAAAGAACTTTCGGAATTTATTACTGAACGCCAGGCCCGTCAAGTCAGAGCACTTCGTCAGGCATCACACGTTGCGCCTAAACTTACCATTATTCAAACAATTGATGACCCTGTGATTGATATGTATGTCCGTTTGAAGCGCGCATACGGCGAAGATATCTTGATTGATGTGGATATACACAAGATTGCTCAGTCTGAGCTTTTGAGCACTGTGGCTACATTAAATAGTGACGATTCGGTACACGGAATTATTATTCAGCTTCCACTGGCTGATCCGACAGAAACTGATGAAGCGGTCAATGCAGTACTACCTGCAAAGGATGTTGATGGACTTGGTGATAACGCAATTTTGACACCTGCGACTGCGACAGCGATTGATTGGCTACTGGCTGGATATAACGTTGAGCTACGTGGCCGACCTATTGCAATCGTGGGCAATGGGCGACTTGTTGGTGAGCCTTTGGCGGCGCTATGGGCAACTGCCGGTCACGACATTACTGTCTATGATGATTCGACAGAAGATCTTACAAACGAATTACGAAAGGCACAAATCATCGTGACTGCTACTGGTGTGCCAGGGCTAATCACGAGTCAAATGGTCCAGCCTGGTGCAGTGATTGTTGATGCAGGAACTGCTTCTGAAAACGGAAAGTTAGTAGGGGATGTGTCTGATGAACTTCGAGAACGTGAAGATCTGACGATTACACCAAAGAAAGGTGGAGTCGGTCCACTAACTGTCGCTGCATTATTTGATAATGTGATTCATGCTGCGCGAGCAACCGTACAAGAGTAATTAAACGCCGAGTGCTTCTTTCACGCGTTGGACAACTTGCCGTGGTGTCAGTTCTGCCTTCACGATATAACTGTGAATGCCCAGGTCACGAATACCCTTAGGAGCTTCTTCTTCGCCAAGGTTCGTGAGGATAATAACCGGGATTTCTTTGCCCCAATCTTTTTTGCGAATGATGCGCAGCGCTTCTTCGCCGCCCATTTCAGGCATCTGCAGGTCCATAAGGATAATATCTGGGTTATAAGATTCCACCATATCGACGCCACGTTCGCCATTGTTTGCGAGCTGGACATCAAATCCATCCGCTTCAAATTTCATACGGTACATTTGGCTGATTACAGAGTCGTCTTCGATGATGGCAATTTTGGTCATGCATTTATAATAGGCGACTTTCGTGGAAATATAAAGTCGACAACGATGGGTTTTAAGGTTATAGTATCATTACTTATGACCGATATTTTCCCTAGTCCTGAAGTGCTTATTAATGATGCTCACGAAACTGGCTTTGAAAAATTGCCCAGGGAAGAATTTACGACACTACAAATTACTCCAGCAGATACTGATCTCTGGTTGAAAATGGGACAATTACGCGGCGAAGTTTATGCTGATAGAAAGTACATTTCACTCGATGATTTAAATGAAGATGGTGCTGAATATGACACCTATGACGTACAATCTGAACACTTTGTTGCCGTTGATAGTGAAGGTGAAGTTATCGGAACAGTTCGTGTCATTAACCGCGGTGGTACTGGGTTGGCACTTCCGGCTGAATCAGAATTTGAAACGACACTTCCAGAACAGGCGCAAGAGATTTCTCGATTAATACATAGCAGTGATCTTTCTGCGACAGAAGGGATGCTGGTGAGTCTTGCCTTGATGCGTGCGACATTGAAGGCGACGAGCGGTGTGAGTGAAAACATATATGCAGTGCTGGAAAAGAAATTGCATCGTCAATTAAGCCATCATATTGGAATTCAACTGCGAACTGTTGGTGACGAGCGACAAATTGAAAAGTATAACGGGACAACCAATTACTTGGTTGAGATGCAGCCAATTCTTATCACATCGCAAATTCATCAACGTGATATGCGTGTGATGCATGAAATTGAAGGTCACGCTTCGTTGGCTGAAAGTATTCTAGGGAAACCTTTCGCACCTTTCTTTGAACGTGATGCAGCGGCGAAGGGTCTCGGTAAAGTTTCGTTATCAGACTTAACCTCACCAAACCCTGAACAATACGATCGCAATCGTGGGTTTTATAGCAAAGAAGAACAAGAAAAATTATGGGAATCAACTGTCGCTATTGCGGGTGCGGGTGGTGATGGTGGACAGCTTGCGATCGCTTTGGCGCGGAGTGGTGTACGTAAATTTAAACTTGCTGACCCTGAAATATTTGAAGTACAGAATCTGAACCGCCAAGCTGGTGCAAGTTACGCGACAATTGGTCACAACAAAGCAGAAGTGATCGCACGCGAGTTGCGTGCTATTGGTGCGACTGTCGAAGTATATAATATGGGAATTACCGAAGAAAACGTTGATGAGTTTGTTGCCGGAAGTGACTTGATTGTCGACGAGACTGAATTTACGATGCCTGAACTAGGTGTAATGTTAGCTCGTCGTGCACGCGAACACCAACTACCTGTCCTGATGGCATTAAATATTGGATTCGGATCGTACACAACTTCTTTTGCACATGATGGGATGAAGTTCGAAGAATATCTAGGGCTTGATCCAGAGATGTCTTTGGGTGAGATTGCAAAACAAGAAGTTTCAATTGCAAAGTGGGCGCCGCATATTCCTACTTACGCAAACACTGATGTATTGGTGAAGGTTCAAAAAGGCGAAATGTCGGCACCAACAGTCGTGCAAGGGGTGTTGTTTGCGGCTGCCGATGCGGGTACGCAAGCGGTTATGCACCTATTGTCTGACGTAAATCCTGAACGTGCTAAATGGGTTCGATGGGCACCACACGGTCGCTCAATTGACTCGCATGATGGGACACATGAAGTGTCTTCCAGGTCTGTTCGATTTAATGTGAGTGTCGCAATTGCTGCACTTCGCACACGTCTGGGCAAGAACCAGCCAACTGACCGTTAATTTATAGTATAATCACCCTATGAACGTGCTTGCGCTTATTACCTTTGCGATAATTGAAATTATCTTTATTGCATTTGCAGTGCTTATCGCTCGAAGCGGTTTGCGTGACGCGACGAATCGCTCTTTCTTGTACTTTCTGATCGCTTTTGCAGTATGGGCAGCGGCGAATTATGTCAGTAACTTTACTACTATTGATCCAGCACTAATGCTGTTCTTGAATCGAATGCTTTTCCTTGTTTCTGTGTTTGGGCTACTGGCGCTCCTTGCATTCATTACGCGTGTGACACATCAGAAAATTTCTGGATTCTCACAGTTTATTATTGTCGTACTTGTATCGATTGGTGCAATTTCGTCATTTCTTCCGTGGACCGTGACGGATGTATTTGTTGATAACGCGGTTGTGGGAATTCACTTTGGAGTTTCGTCACTTGCGTATTTCGTTTCGGTAATTGGTCTTATCATCGTTATCCTGTATAGGCTTTCAAGCGGTGTGCGTCAAAAATCTGGTCTTCAGAAAACTCGTTCGCGGGTATTGTTTGTGAGTGTGGGCATTGCTATTGGAACGATCCTTGCGACAAACGTTCTTGTCCCGCTGTTATTCAATAACTTTGGGTTCACACTTGTTGGGCTATTTGCCGGCATGTTTATTATCGGCGGTGTATCGTATGGTATTGTTCGTCACGGTATGTTCGATATCAAACGCGCAGCAATACGGAGTGTGACGTATTCGCTCGTGCTCCTAACGCTTTCCGCGCTGTATTTCTTGATGGCCTTTTTGATCTCGCGTTTGTTTGATGGCACATTTGTGAGTGCGGGTCAGGCAGTTAGTGGTGTTGCGATCAGTCTGACGTTGGCACTTGTTTTCCAGCCGATAAAACGATTTTTCGATAAAATTACCGACAAAGTTTTTTATAAAAACGAATATAACAGCGATACTTTCTTTGGAACATTGAACCGTACGTTGGTATCAACAACAAATCTAAAGAAACTTCTTGAGCGAACTGCCGAGGAAATTGCCCGTACATTGAAAAGTGAACAAGTATTCTTCTTTATTAACGGACAGACGGATCGACACTTTCAGACAGGCACTGACCACCACGTAAAACTACCTATGGCTGATGCGCGAGAGTTACGTGTGTACCTAGAAACGAATCGCCATATTATTCAAGCATCTCAGATGGATCATGTACCGCGGTTGCGACGATTATTGCTTAGTCATAACATTGAGATCGTAATGCCACTGTACCAAAACGAAAACATTATTGGATTGTTGTGTTTGGGTGATCACTTGAACTCTGTCTATACGCAGCGGGACATTCGACTGCTTGAAACAATCTCTGACGAGCTGGTGATTGCGATTCAGAATGCACTCTCTGTGAAAGAGGTGACGGACCTGAATGAGAACCTGCATCAAAGGATCGATGCTGCAACGCGGGAACTGCGGGCAAGTAATGCGCAGCTACAAAAGCTGGATGAGGCAAAAGACGAATTTATTAGCATGGCGAGTCACCAGTTACGCACACCGTTAACAAGTATTAAAGGATATATCAGTATGCTTATGGATGGAGATGTTGGTAAAGTCTCTAATGAGCAAAAGCATCTCTTACAAGAGGCGTTTATTAGTAGTGAACGCATGGTTCGTTTGATTGGCGATTTCTTAAACGTATCGCGACTGCAGACAGGGAAGTTTATTATCGATAAACATCCTTTAGATTTAGCGAAAGTAGTTGAGCAAGAAGTTGAAGGTCTTGGTCCGAATGCAAACGCACGTGGGTTAAAGTTTGTGTATAAAAAACCAAAGAATTTTCCGCTGCTGGATTTGGACGAGAATAAGATACAGCAGGTGATTATGAACTTCTCGGATAATGCCATCTATTATTCAAAAGAGAATTCGACGATAAAGATTAACTTGGCGGTTGTTGGGGATTTTGCTGAATTCACCGTGAAAGATACAGGAATTGGCGTTCCCATTGCTGAGCAGGAACAGTTATTTAATAAGTTCTTCCGAGCAACGAATGCGCGCAAGCAACGACCTGATGGAACGGGTGTCGGGCTTTTCCTTGCCAAGAAGGTGATTGATGCACACGACGGTCAAATGATTTTTGAATCAAAAGAAGGCAAGGGAAGTACCTTTGGGTTTAGATTGCCGATTCGTAGATTACGCGTTTGATGAAATACGAATTATTTCGATAATAAGAATAACAATTACGAACACAACGAGTGCTGCGATCATAACTGGACGCGCAATACGTTTGTGATCAAACCACCATTGGCCGATCTTTGAACGGTTTGCTGCAGTAATTTTCGTGACGATAGGTCGAGTGATTGCTGCATCAACGCCGCGGTATACTTTGTTTCGTTTTTTTCGTTGCTTGTTTGCCATTGCTTTTATTATATCAAAAATAACCCCCGTTTTTATACGGGGGTTATTTTGTCTGAATCGCTTCAGTTTGAGAGCGGTCAGACTCAGACTATTGGTTTAGTGCACGACGGCTAGCAACGTAGTAAGCGATGCTTGCAATCATAGCGCCAAGGCCAACGATGGCAACAATGTTTTCAGTCATACCAGTTTGTGGTAATTCTGGTGGTGTTGTTGGAACTTCTTTACAGTCATCAAGGTTCTTTGAGTGCTTTGAGCTGTTGAAGTCAGATTCTTTGATGTTGATGATTTGCTTTGTTGCAATTTCACAGACGTTGATTGTACCAGGAGTACAGTCTTTGTCGCTCTTTACAACAACGTTCGCGTCATCTTCTTTAGAACCGTTGTTTGTGTGTACAGATCCAACGTTCTTGATAGTTACAGGGTTACAGAATAGTTCTGCTTTGCTGTTAACTGTCGCTTTGAAAGTAACTTTCGCAACTGATTCTGGTGAGTAGTTACCGATGTTGATACCAGTATCTGTCGTCAGGTTGTTGCTAAGC
>Ga0247804_10001153_pt1 | contig 12313 bp, 10 predicted proteins | sample UWRJL029104C1_FD_181142 | JGI IMG/M metagenome (GOLD analysis project Ga0247804, IMG submission 181142) | Plant litter microbial communities from Arlington Agricultural Research Station in Wisconsin, United States - UWRJ-L029-104C-1 | ecosystem: Environmental > Terrestrial > Plant litter >...
TGCTGCAATTGGACTTTTAAAATTATTTTTATCTCGTTCCAGATCATTAACATCTATTTCCGAAAGCCATTATCCCGAGAATATTCCACCTCAAGCGGCAACATACGTTCCTTATTCGACTATGACCGAAGTGTTAGCCATTAATAAGCAGCGGCAAGCAACACGTCGCAAATTAGCAGAATCCTCATCTCCTACATCTAGCAATCCTGATCCGTTATCCATGCCCACAGAGTCATCAAATTTATCAAGCCATACATCGCCAATAACTCCTGCTTCTGACTCCAGTAGCACTGGAATACCTTACAGTACTGAGAAGAAATCCGAACACTCCTTCACCGATGAGGATGCTGCCTTAGCACTTCTTATTATGAAAGGTGTGTCTATTTTCGCAGAATCAGAAGTCAAATCTGAATCTGAATATCAAGCATCAAAGGGTATTCTTACTAGGTCAGAACAACAGAGAAAATTCTGGAACCGAAATCCTAACAACGAAATAAATATCGCAAACATGCGGAAAACAAACTTTCTCTTGAACAGAACATGGTACCCTATTACAGACAAGATGATAACGATTATGTCTGATAGCTCCGACGAAACCGAGTATGAGCATGACTGTATGTAACCCCGTTCTAGGTCAGAATGTGAATGCGAAAGACAAATAGTCCCACACTAGCTTGTTATATAGAACCGCAGAGTCCTCAGCAAGAGAGAGATGTGGACGAGTGTCGGAAGCGTCAAAAGGCAATGGTCTGTCATCTTCCAAATATGCGAGCATACGCAGGATTACCTTCCCGCTTCAGATATTAGACGTGCAATACGAGGTCAAAAGGGCCAGGGTATTTACTTCAAGCAAAGGTCCCATAAAGCATGGCAAAAATGAAAGGTCATCAGGATATCTATAACTGTGTTGAAAAGTTTTAGGGCTTATCTACATACCGTAGACAGAAACCTTGAGGTGGTGCTATCTTGTTCCTCTGTTGTTAAACGACACAAAGTGATATGTAAAGAAGTGACACTGGTGAAAATAGTGATGTGGAATATCGACTCGAGTAGCTATTGAGTTCTGCGATACTGCAATTTGCAAATCCATGTTTGTAAATTATCGGAGTTTAAGATTAGGATACATTTATGTGTATCAGTATAGTTCTGTGAGCCACAAAGAAGTCTTGTCTGTATTTTCCACATCAAATCGTCCTCAAACTCATCGAAACAACCTAAGATTTGCTCATAATGAATAGAATATTATCACAGCCATTAAACAACAGCAATTTGAGCCAAATAAGGTCACTTTTGTCCGATGTCAGAACAAATTCGAGGTTTTCAGCTCAGTCTTTTCTATAACCTAGGACCATGTTGGTCAATAGAATCACCTCAATAGCGCAAAATTGAGTTTTGCATTGTCAAGAACGAGCTGCAATGGTCGGCCTGCATATTGTACCATACAATTCACAAGGTTGTTTCGAGATTCTTCCTGATAACAATGATACAGCATTGGTGTTCTGACCACCCTCAGCCTGTTGCCAGCCTCAGTTTTAGCTCAAGCCAGCACTTATAGTTCTTGCACCTTAATGGTCTAATATCATTATCCTTTCCTCATGTTTACATGATTATCAACAGTGGCTCGTCGTAGATTAATGTGCGGTACCTTTAAATAAACCAAGAAGGCACGCACGCTAAAGAGTAAATGGTAGAAACATTGTGCTTTGGATGAGCATTACCTAGTTGAGTAATTCGTATGCCGTCGCAACATCCAGACATAAGTCTATTCTATCCTCATAGTGAATCGTATCAAACTCTGCTATTCCAAAAGTGGAGTAAGGTCGTGCGCTATCTCTCCTTGCTCGTGCTAGGAATTTGTTCTCGGCCAATACAGCAGTTCCTATAATTCTAAATCCTACACGCTTCCTCACAACCAATGCTTTAGTGATTCCTTGGATTTGACAAACGTAATCTCCTTCTTGTGCTTCAGGTGGCGCAAGTCCCAATTTTGCAGAAGAGCTGGGATCAATTTCCTTTGTTCCTGCTAGGAGGAACAATCTTGGTTCATTGAGTATGGATGCCTCATGGGAGTCTGCATTATTAAACCCCAAAGAATTTTCCCTTAAGGAGAGGCTATTTGGTGTTTTGGTTGTCTCCCAAGCGATGATCCTATCATAACTAGAAATTGCTTTCAGGTTTTCCTCTGCTACATTATCCAACACCTCCATAAATAAATCGCTTTCTTCTCTAGCGCTTGGAAGCTGATCTTCTGGTATGTGACGAGTAATACTAGACTTCCACTGGACCATTTTCCTGGTGACCGAAATTATTTCATTGTGTGATGGACCAAGGTGAGATATACGTCCTGCGATGCGAGCAGGTACCCTCAGCTCAGCTATTTCTCCGTTGACTATAGAGTGCACGAGCTTGTAGTCTTCATCCCATACTCTATCCACTGCTGTCAAGTGTAATAAAATTTCGCCCTGTATGTCGTCCCTGGTCGCAATTCTAGGTCCGCCAAGCAGGTCTTGAACTGTCTTACCGAAGCGCAATAGATCGTGCTGAGTTGAGTCACGGTCAGCAGTTTTGAACATGATGGCATCTTTCCAAACTTCAAAGAGGGATTTGTTGTAGTCAATTGGAAATCGGTCTTCGCAGTCAATCGCAAGCCCAATGAAACCATATACATGATCTCTAGGTTCCTTACAGAGACTACTCCTATGAGTCTCAATCAGAGTTTGAAGTTTGTGACCACTCGAGTATTTATTGTCAAGTTGCCTCTTGAATCTCAACGGAATGCTGTCATAACATCGTTCGCATGCCTCTACCCTGGCTATGAAACGGTCCCAGTCCACGTTATAAGTTCCAATATGGATATGTATGCGTCTTGCGAGCCCAATTTCCTGAATGATCCAGACCCGTCTCCAATATGGGTTCCTGCACAAGGTGATTAGGTTTGCTTGGTGACTCATATCGAGCACATTTGTACCTCCGATGTCAAGTCTGAATAACCGGGTTAGGTCCTCTCTTTCAATACCAAGGGGTAAACCAAGCCATATCAAGACCTGGGATGCTCTGTTATACGTGAATGGCATCATACGAATCTGTTGATTTTTCTCTATTATATCGGTTTGGTTAATACAGATCGCATCGACCCAAAGAATACGAGGTTGATCAACCCGTCTAAGATGCTTCAAGGCATCGTAAAGGTTTCGTCCCACTTGGAATTCCTTTCCATTGACATAGATCCGCTTTTTCGCAATCTCATCACCCCAAGTGTATGAAAGAGCCTCGTATTTTGGCTTCTCAGCAAAGGTGATATCTCGTAATTTGCAAGTAATAGTACCCTCGCTGTCTTTAGCTGGCTCGACGGTCAACAGTCGAATGCCATCGGTTTTGGTAACGAGACGACTATGGAAAAACATATTCTCTTCATCCACCGTCTCCTTAAATATATTGAATCGCTTACGCGATGGCTTTCCTTCTTTTTTTGTCTTACGTGAAAACATGTCAGCAACAATAGAACAGTACCCAAGCAATGGTAGTACGAATGATGGTATGATTTGAAGACTAGTTGTCGTTGTGTGTGGGGGGGGGGGACGATTCTGCGGCTGAAGCAGGGGAGCGATAGGCTAACCTTAATAGAGAAAATATTAATATACTTGAAAACATAAGCCCTTACCCAATCAAGCAAAAATCGTGTAAATTGCCAGAACTATTTAATAATACCATATATCTGGAAAATCGACACTAAGAAAGGCTGAAGTTGGGGCTAGCATGAAATAGCTGGGCCATAATATAGGAGATATAATCTTTCTAATTGTGGGTTTACATCTATGCACTCTTGATAATCTCAGGTAACTATCGGACTTTGCCGCTGTAGGATTATGACACAAGCTCGTCTCACCAAGCTGCAGATTCAAGAACTAGCAACATTACTTAATCATCAATTTGGGGTGTGAGAATGAAAGATGCAGTCTGACATTACTATAAAAATGAGATGATTATATTTTTGTGTATGGATCTATACCCAATCATTATAAAGAAAAGGCTTTGGCAAATTATGAGTCGAGTTTGAACAAGAACAATATAGCGTTTTAGCTCCAGATTCGTAGGTGGGAAAGTAGATTTTCCAACAATAAAGACTTTTCTTTTAAAATCTACTCAAGCCATATTCTCGAAGTGCAAGAGACGGAGGCTTTGGATAGAATTTGCCATCCTGTTCTTGAAGACGGGTAGCAACAGTAAGTAATTCTGTTCTCACACCTACAGCACTGCCCCGCCAAACGCTACCGAGCATTTCTAAAGTCTCTATTCTTCAAATCTCATAATTTTGGTCTCGTAAGCTCTCGCATCCACAGGTTTTACCATCTTGTTCAGCTACTGTAAATCAATGCAGGCAAACTCGACAACAGGTCCAATCTATTGTAGAGTTGGTGGCCCAGGGGATTACAAATATGCGTTTAGTATATCTTGATTACCTACTCATTCTGACCCTTTTGTGTTATAGGACACTGCACTTAGTATGGAAAGTCTAGATCGAATAATTTGGTCTGCTCATATTACAACTATGCAATTTGACCTTAAAGGGATCGAACAATATATTAACATAACTTCCAGACTGGTTTGACTGAAAAGATTTACCAATTAAAACATGAGATTACTTAATTGGAGACTTCAGTCAATATTAGGAACGGCTCCTATGATTATATGAAATGAGCAATCTCGTAGAAAGACGATTCGTCAGGATTCCGAGAAGTCACGTGCAATTGACACATATAGGAGCATGCAATACATCAATCAGAATGAGCAGTCATATCCAAGGGTGAGATATAAAATGAGTGTATGTAGATAGTAGATAATATTACAAAACAAAAGCACTAAGCTGTCAACGAATGAGTAGGCGGTGGTAAAAATGAATGTGTTGCTATAGGCACACTGGTGTGTCTTTATTCCAAGTCTAGTTCCACCCCTCACGACGGTAAGGCAGAATACGGAGGAATACGTCTTGATTACTCAATTCACACAACCGTAAATTATATCTGGTTGCCAACAAGAACACTCTATTCGATGGACTACAACAAGCTAGCTACGCCACCGGCATGTGTTGCTGACTTTTGCCTCATACCCGTATGTCTCTGTTTACACCTATACACAAAAGTTACTCGGTGGTGGCGAAATATTTTAGTGTGATTTATCTTGCTAAAGGTCCTTCACTTTAGATTGGAACTCCAACCGCTTCAGTCTCAAATGAAGTTGCCGCTGTACAGCGTTTGATGAAAGCCAGTGGATTGAGTTATTCGATGCATTCAGGTCAGTGTTTGATGTTCACTCTTTGATGTTTAGTCTTTGAATGGGAAGCTGTGTGCTCTGAAGAGCTGGTCAAAACAGCCTCAGTCTATAGGCGATTGTTTTGAGATAGCTTCAGAGTCTCAAAAACTTTATAATAACCTCGTTATGACCTCACTGACAATTTGTTATAGCTGGAACAACTGTTGGTACGGATATTGAATTTCCTATGCACAAAGCGTATACATCCGTCCTTTAAGTTGGAGCTCGTTGCTCCTTCGGCTGCCAATGGACGATATGATGCCAGTACCTTGCCAGCGACATAATAAGAATTATATAATACGATACCGCCTTGACTGATGGTATTTATCAAGGAAATGTCGACTAACATTTTCCAATAGAAGGCTCCTGGGATGATGTAATGCGCGTAATTGGGCAAGCTCATACCCTTGTGCATGAGAACGGTGTCGTAAGAGTGCAGACGGGTATGAAGGCCTCCAAATACAGGATTTGGCTGAGAAGATTTTCTAAGATGCTTACTCCAGAAGTGCTCCAAAAAGCATGTGTTTTGAGAGTAAACAGCTCATAAAATCCCGTCTCAGGCCAACAGACTTGCTATGAATCTTAGACTGATCTTGATATTATCATTCTTAGATATTCGCGCAGGTACACGCACCGATAAGCAGCAGCATTTCGCAGAGAAGGTTTTAAAGGTTGAAAGCATCTTAGCCGCTGACTCTAACGCCAAAGAGAGAACTGTCAAGAGTGTGGAAAAGAGAGCTGTAGCTACCGAACAAGAGAAAGATGTCTCCAAAACTAAGGAGGAAGAGACAGCACAGACGGTGCCATCGGCCTCTCTAAAGAGCACTGGCACATGGGCCAGTATGCTTCGAAAGTAAATAGTTAGACTTTAAGCATATAGCACCTATCAATCATCACAACTGAAGAAGAACGTGTCACGGTACTGTCATCACGTGACGTACGGGAAGATATTATCTCGTTTAGATACTTACAAATCCTCAGCTTTTCCCCACACTTCTATATGCACATTACGTGCGTTCCGCACTCATTTCAGGCCTTGTGTTACAGAACGCATCGAATTAATATTGATCCAAGTGGTAGTACAAACTAACATCAAAGCATTTAGTAGGTCTCGCAATCAATACCCCAATGCTGAATAAATTATGTAGAAACCTGTTCATGTAATACAAAAGTCCAATCTACGGAGCTTTCCCATCATGTCCTAACATATAGTTGTGTTCTTTCTGATAGCCGAATAATTGCCAAGCAAGATTTTGTGGGTGATAATCACGCTACAACACGTGTACTAAACTCCGAAACCTCAAGGCCTGTAGTCAAGCTAATTACCTAAGTAACAAAAAGTTGCAAATCAAGCATCACATAGATTAAATCTTACTCCACAGCTCAATTCTGCCAAATTCCGACTCTCGAGCCCATAATCACTGTTCATCGTCACAGCCCAGCATCTACAAGCGTTTCGCGGTACTAAAGGCACACTGGGCCATGAAAATCATAGGTTGATACAACACCTCTCCCCACATAACATCCAACCACAAGTGTATGACAACACTGGGTACGACGAAATTGCTTACGACGAGGTAGGCGCAGTAAATCTGGTCTTAGCTACTCCATCACGGGGAGGGCATAGCAATAAGTCCACCTCATTTTTATATCTTGCTTCTTTAACACTTCTATTTTGATTTCCGTTTAGTCTATATCTGCACTTCGCCTACTCTGTTTTCGTGTGAGTGCACGTTGATTTAATTTCCCATCAGTTCAAGCAGGTCTCATTGATGGAATTCATTTAATGATTTACATTTCTAAGAACAATGAGAGCTTTTATCCACTCTGCCTTGATGGCATTTCTCATATTAGGTATCTCGCAAGCAGTACCACAAGCTTTTAGCTCAACAGCAACAATTGCCACGAAAGTAACATCATCAATAAATTTAGCAAGCACCGCTGGTGCAGTAGCTTGCAACAACTCACCAGAGCTATGTAATCGAAATTACAATAATATTACGCATATTGGAGCTCACGATTCATTTGCTCTACGAGATCCTACAACAGGCTTTTCTGTATCGGGAAATCAATTTTACAATGCCACGCTCGCTCTGTCGGCGGGGATTCGTGTTCTGCAAGTCCAGGCACATGTGGAGAGTAGTGCAATAAGACTTTGTCATTCTTCGTGTGGTTTGTTGGACGGTGGCACACTAGAGAGTTTCCTGGGAAGTGTAAAGCTATGGATGGATAGCAACCCGAGCGAGGTTGTGACACTCCTGATTGTCAACTCCGACGGAGCGACAGCTGCATCATTCGGACATGATTTTAGTTCGTCTGGCATTTCAAGCTATGGCTACACACCTGCCTCATCAACTGGACCGATCCCAAATTGGCCTACCCTACAAACCCTAATCACAGCCAATACCCGCTTGGTAACATTCATAGCAAGTATAGACTACGACTCCAGCGTTCCATATCTTCTGCCCGAATTCGATTTTGTATTCGAAACTGCTTTCGGTGTCACAGAGTTTACTGCTTTTACTTGTGAGCTGGATCGGCCCTTGACCCTCTCTACTTCTGCTGATGCAGTCTCCGCTGGGTATATGGGCTTATTAAACCATTTTAAAGCACAAAAACAAGCGTTCTTTGACGTTCCAGATCAACCTAACATTACAACTACAAATTCAGCATCGACAAGTCTGCTTGGTGCTGCTGGAGTCCATGGACTGGCTTGCGCTAATGAGTGGGGGACGAAACCAACCTTCATACTGGTTGACTTCTGGAATGTAGGACCCAGTGTTGCCACGGGAGACCTGCTGAATGGGATTGTCGGCGTAGGGAGAACAGATATTACTTCCAGTGTTCTGACTCCAAGTGAAAGTCTTGGGGTTCAAGCAAAAGGGACCGTGAGATCAGGAAATACGGTGTTATTGGCGATGGCAGTTATTGCACTTTGTAATCTCATCTGGTTGTAAGTATTTGCTTTTGTTTAGGCTGTACATAGCAATGGTGTCATAAGTTGCGAGATTTTAGATGGGAACTAGACTACAACGCCATATATCTAAGTAAATATCTATGATATATCGTTTAATATGCTCAAAGGGACCTTCAAGTTGAACCTAATTCATCACATACTCATTCTATTCTTTCCCAGAATCTGGAAGTCACACAGGGGTAGACATTGGGACACTAGCAGCTACGCTAGTTAGTACAGGTTGGAGCCAAACTGTTACTGAAGGATATGGGCTCCGAGTGGACTCAAATTATGCTATATGCTGAATATCGACCTCATAATGTTTTGGAAGGTCATGGCATTTACTATAATCATCGCATTAATATCGACTTTAGTTGTGCTCATGAGAAAACCCCGTAGTTATAATGTTGCTGCCATTACTTATATAATTTTCTATCTATGTCTTATTATTTGTCTATCTACTTGGTCAATTACCTTTCTTATTCAGGGTAACATAAAAAAGAACGGCAGTGGGGAGTGGGTGCAGAGTGCCTCTACAACAGAACCATAAAAATTGTGCGGACAAGACCTATCACCCCGAGAACACTGCCTGTAGGCCTGGAAACACCATCATTTGCTTTTGTAGTTGAGGCAGCAGCGGGAACACCAGTAAATACTGAAGTTGGGACAATTGCACTGGAAACAGTGATCGGTTCTGTCGAGGTTGCTGAGGGGATGATCGGGTAGCTTGTGAGCTTCGAGGCATCAGATTCGGTGGACGTTACTGACATACTGCTTTGAATAGAAGTGGTTTTCTGCGTCGTTAATGGATCCTCTGAGCGAATTGAACTGCTGGATGATTCTTGTACACTAGAAGGTTTTGGTAATGCTGAGACCTTAGATGCCACCCAAGTTGCAGCATCCTCGGAAAAAATATCGAAATAGTTGAGGTGCGTAGCACCAACTTTACCCAGTGCACATATAGGATCTGTAATAACACAATAGTCATGGTAAACCGATTCAAAGGCAGCCAGACCTGCGAGTTGATTCGCGGGACGTGGGAAGAGACCTTGACTGTTGGCACCTGTCTCGATATTGTATGGCTGGGAGGCTGTGTGTCGTGTGTCACCGAAAGTAAGGATGGCAACGACTATATCTTATGTTAGCAGATATGCTTCATCTTGCTGGAAGGGTTCAAACTCTTATTTCCAGGAGTAACCTTTGGATCTAATCCTGCATTGGTCTTCTGCAAACAATTTTGAAAAAAGTTGCCTCCACCTCCACCAATTATATCTCCGACAATATGTGCACCCTGCGAGTACCCGCTAATGACCAAATTTGATTCCGGGCAACGCTTGTTATATGCTGTAATCTGCGCGTTTCCATTTGCAGCACCTTCTTCGAGGGACTGACAGTAGGGTGTGGCCAGCTCATTGACGAATTGAATATCTTCATAATCGCAGCTTTCGAGATCGGCGCAGATGGCATTCACGAGCTTTCCCTGCCGACCAGGGTATGGCTCGTTGTTTCCCTTAGCTAGAAAAACGTGCGTTGAAGTGCACTCGGATTCGCGCGTTGCAAGAAGGCCGTGATCAACTTTCGCGACAGCATATGCCGCAGGAATAAGAAGAAGAATTGTAGCGGCAGAAACCATAATGGGAAATAATTAAAGAGAGTAGAAATATTTACAAGTGGAAATGGATGTGGAGCAGAAGCAGAGCACAAGCCAAAGCAGAAGAACAAAGGGCTGGAATGAACAATTCAAAGCTTGATCAAGTTTATTTGTGCATAAGTTGGTCTTTTCCCCAGTTCACTTTGGAAAATTGTGCCTCACCTGATCTAGACCTAAATAAGGTAGGACTCAATGCATATTATATAGAGTAGCATTGAGCTACCCTACATTCGTCGCAAAACTAAAAGGCCAAACCGCAGGAATACGATATAAAACCTCGTGAAGTGGGGACTACGGTTTCAACATGGTTGGTTCAGGTGCTGAGCGTGATCGACGTCGGAAGCCCTATGCTAAATTTAGCGAAAATATATCATAATCTTCGTCTCGACGAATCAATGTCGAAGCACTTCTAGTACAACACAAATGGTCATATATATAGGAACTTCAATACTATCGATTGGCTTATCTATTAGGTTTTATCTTGGACAGTGCATGTGTACGTGTAAATAGCCGATCTTCAAATTTTCATATTGTTCCTATTGCTCCTATTGTTCCGAAAGTGGCTTTTAAAAAGAGAAGGGATTTGACTCAACAATCCGGTATCCATATAGCTTTCTGGACAACTCATCATTTCAAACAAATCTATGAAGAGCATCATGTTTCGTATCTTCGCACGTTAGCCAACGTTTGGTGTCCTTAGGTACCTTTAAGGGTCCGTTGCAGTACCTAACTTTCACGTAATGATGCCAGACTGGGATAAGTGTGGTCTGGATTGTCTCTACTCTGATGACTTTATCTGTTAGCAGTAAAGCTGCTAGGCACGTAGACTTTGTCCACACTAGTTTATTCAGAAGGTAGATGATGAGCAAGCCAAAATATTTTAATCAGCCAAAGAATTAGAGGAGCTGCGAAAATCTTTATTTGGTAATGTACCATTATCAGTCATCCGTTATCGAAACACAGAATACAGAGATAGCAGTCATGTTTGATTATCAAACATGCATATGTGGTCGATTGAAACACTCCGTTGATGAATTGTATCCTTAGCACAAGAGAGTTGCTAATTGAGATTATCATCGTTGTTACCTTTCATTCAACCAATTCTTAAGGTTAGCGGCTATACTACAGCATTGACATTATCCACAAGGTTATGATCATTTGGCTAACCCATTTTGGCAGTTTGAAGTATCTCCATAATCACATGGGAACAAAGATACACTTTACGACCTAGCAGACTCGAGCTCTAGCTCAAGTTGTCTAATCCGCTCGCTCTGCCCTTCTGATCCACTACCGACTTTCGCCTTCAGTAAGTCAACCTCCTGAGCTAGTTTGCTAATCTTATCGCTCTGTGCTGTGATTGTTTTTGTCTGCGCTTCTAACAGATTCTTTATCTGCTGCAGAGAACTCTCAACAGACCCGTTTCCAGGAGAAGAAACAGTTGTAGCGACTGTTGGGGATGCAACGGCTTGTCTCGATGTCGAGATTGGCTGACTTCCCGGAGAAGGTTTTGGTGGCGATACCTTAGCTGGTGATGTTTTGATAGGGGATAGTGGTTTTGCGTCCGTCTTCGCGGCTGTAATGGCAGCACGCTGAATTGGCTTCGCAATTTCTTCAAATGAAGAGGCGTCATCGTCAGAATTACCTTCTTCATCGTCTTGAAATTTGCTTGCCATGGCTGCGATGGAGCCTTTCTGCTCAGACATGGTTGGAGGTGGTGCTCGTTGAACTAGTGTTGGCTCGTTCTCCTTTTTCATAGGTGAAGGAGCCTTGGTTGGTGTGGGTGCTGGCGCTGATGGCTTGTAGTCCGAAGCTACCTCAACCGGGGCATTACCTTCGTAGATGCTTTCGAGATCAATTTTGGAAGGTATACCGTCCTTGCCAGATAGCCATTCGGCAGCAGTTACCGCGGGTTTGGTTCCGGTAGCTGGTGGATAGATATCCGATTGGAAGACTTCAGCTCGCCTAGGTACAGTGAACGAGACGGGTTCGATATAGCTATCATTAACAGTTTTATACGCTCTCATAACCTCGTTCTCATGGACCTGCGTGAATCAGTATGAATCGATCCAGCTATACAATCTACTCACATTTATACCACGTCTTGGGACAAATGCAAGACCTCGTTGCGGATCACCGGATTTATATTCCGATAAAAACTCGAACTTATCATTCTCATACTCAAAGTAGCGGATGTTTCCATCACTACATGATTAGCAAACTATTCTATCCAAAACAGAGACGATACAGCTTACCCTTTTCCTGCAAGGTACAAACATTGTGTCCCATCATCTACTTAAGGTCAGCAAAACACTTGAAGCTGGAAATTCGAACGGCATACCCCAAAATGGCATGCAAACGCCTGAAATTGAGTCCAGGACCGTGAAACCACCGATAGG
>Ga0247804_10001154_pt1 | contig 12313 bp, 13 predicted proteins | sample UWRJL029104C1_FD_181142 | JGI IMG/M metagenome (GOLD analysis project Ga0247804, IMG submission 181142) | Plant litter microbial communities from Arlington Agricultural Research Station in Wisconsin, United States - UWRJ-L029-104C-1 | ecosystem: Environmental > Terrestrial > Plant litter >...
TTTCAGCCTCTTTCCTGTTTAAATTACACCTAACAATTCAAGCATGCTTGTGAACCCAGATGTTCTCTGAGCTGGAAATAGACCTATGCACTTTTAAACAACATCTAGTGAGCCTTACCTCAGGCACCGTCTATGCAATTCCACTATTGGTCGGAACCGAGCACTACCTACCATCTGAACATATTCTACTTAGTACATATAACTAATCTACGGCCACATAAGGTATTTAACACGTTTCCAACCCCCATCTCCTTCAGGTAGGCGAGAAGTCAGGGGTAGCTAAGCGAGTACTTGTCGATCAAGCGCGCCAAGCATTATTATATGTAGAGTAATGCTTCATTAAGCACAAGGCCTAAGTATTAGTCACATGTTCTATCGTTCTTACGTCAGATCTAGATATTATTTTATCGCTCCCGCGTAACGAAAGAAACCTTATTGACGCGAATTGAGATACACTTTAGCAATGGACAGCCAAAATGTTCAAGTATTAGGGGGGTTTCAAGCTGATATTCCAGAGCGGTCTAGGGCAAATATTGCCACCCCCCAGAGAGAAGTATCTACGCAGCCAGCTGTGGTCGCTCCACGGCGACAATTGACTCCAGCAGAAGTAGACATCCTCAGGCCGGTAATAGAGCGGCTATATGTAGGCGAGAGGCAAACTTTCAAACAAGTTCAGAAGTATCTTCGAACTCACCATAATTTTACTCCTACGTAAGTGAGATCTGTAAATTTCTTGGCAATGCTGACCGACAATCAAACGGTTGCAGTGAACGACAGTTCTCGAGACTGCGAGCAAAGTGGGGCATTCGGAAGAATACTCGAACCAGTGAGCGAGAGAGCCTCTTGAAAACGCTCGAGGAAAGCGGTATCTCAGAAGAAGGAAATATTGGCGCGGTATCACTAAACCTGGAGAAAATAAAGAGGTGGAAGAGAGAAAGTAAACACGCTGGATATGAAGGTAAAATTACGCTCCGTCTGGTAACCGTGGAATTGTAGCTGGTAGGTTGACTGTTTTGTAGACTATAACTCGAGCCGCACGTCTCAAGCAACCAACAACCAGCTTTCCCGAAGAGTGGGACAGGCTGGACCCAGGCACCAGCCTATATCACAAGAATTTTACATGATGGAAGGCCTCATGCATTCCATTAATGCGTATGTAGCTGGGATGTACGATCAAAGAGCTTGGATACCCTCCGGCAGCAGCTTACACCAAACCGCAACTCCGGGTAGCCAAGATGAAGCCTATAACGTTCTGGACAAGTTCTATGCAGGGTGTTGGGCTGCTTTTGAACTTATGCAGGCAAAGAGATATGTGGAAGCTCGGAAGCTATTATCAGGTGCTTGCAGCTTTCTTCGCAGCATTATCATATCCGCCCACCCCGAAACTTTGATCTGGTTCTTTGGTATCTTGTATGATTTGTCGCAGGGGATGTTTGGGCCACTTGATGGTGTCCTTGACTTACTCAGGGAACATATTGGTGGGATCTCTATGGTTATTCTGCCAGAGAAGCATCCTTTCAGAGCAATCTGTTGCTCACTAGCAAAGACCGATAGGAAGGAGCTTAGCCATACGCTGTTCATGTCTCTGAAATCGCTAACAGAAGTCTTCGAAGTCAAAGGGGTTGGTGAACCTTTTATACAATATATTCCTATTTCCGCAGCAAAGAGCCATGAGTTGTTCGAGAGTGGATGATTTTTCTTGTGGTCATCCTGGTGATACATTTCGACCAACCACATTCTTTTGCTCGTACCCACGTCTGAACCACACTGATTTTTATGCAGGGACGTTTTAACGCAACGAGCATCATGGGCCGTCTTACGTACACTCGCTGGGCGTACCGCAACGATTTTGCGGGCAAAGAACGTGTTTTACGAAAATTGAGATCGGACATTCAAACAGCAGTTTTTGCAGATCGCGATGCACTATTTAATGTAATGGAATCCTTGGGAGGATCCCTTAGAGACCAAAATCGACTTGGAGAATACGAAGAAATCGCAAGGGATTATGTAATCGCTGCTCGAGGACGACCAGAATCAAACAAAGCAAAGAACCACCTTGCAGTTGGGTTGACAATGATGGCAAAAGCTCAGCACATGCAAGAAAAGTACGACGCAGCAGAAATAAGTCTGCGCGAGGCTGTGAATCTCTTCCTTGCACGGCCAGCTGATCTCAATTTGACCTGGGGTATTCATACTATGAGCGTTCTAGAGATTTGGCTTCGTGGATGGAGTCGCACTTCAGATGCTGACAAACTAAAAGAAGAAATCAATATCTTGGTGGAGCGGGATTCCAAAGGCAAGGAGGACGTGTACTGAGTTTCGATTTTAGTGCGCAGCAGAATTTAGAAAGAGCTTTTTGGAAGATGTTGATGTGTAGCCTTCGTCCAGTTGCACGATCGTATTTCCACCTTATATTTGCGATTTCATCTCGATACTTACAATTGTAAATAGCTGACGAGGAAGGACCGAGGATTTATTTACCCAGTCGTTGGAGATGGAACCTTCTGGTATGTAAGGAGCAGCAGCAGCATTAAAAACTTACTGTGAGGCGAAGGATAATTTGGTAGGTCTTCTTGAAAGCACCCTCTTTTTGAATCCTGGATTTTTCAAAACGATGAACGAGATACTGGATGGTCCAAGGAAACCTATCAAGAAGACTTTCACGCGGTATCTGCTATTGATGTGTGAGTTTGGGTGTGATTTGGCAGCAAGAAGCAATATGTTCTAATTGATTGGCATACCAAAACAATACACTTCTAATGCTTTATGGCAGGTTGATTCGTACATTCTGGAATATGTTTCGAAACCTTTAGTTCGACCTTACAGATTATTGTAAGAACGGAGGTTTTGTTCATATGAAGGCGGCCCAGGTGCTAATACTTTAGCTCGTAGATCGAATTGATTTTCGGTCTCTTTGAGGCTTAGCCGGGGGTATGGCGAATTTAAGATAATTGGTTTCCGATCTGAAGAAGCCCATTGAAGTAATCAGTGGAAATCTTACAAAAGCGAAGGTGAAGAGAGGGCTCTTAACGGATTTGTTTTAGCTGATGTCGTGTATGTTCAGAGTTGTTAAGAAACGACGTCACCGAAACTTGCTCTCTCCGTGGAAGGATTTTCAAGAAACAACTTGGCTATATTAAAGTCTATGTCTTCATATTTGGATCTTGGTGGACTACCTGAAGTAAGTCATGTTCTAGGAGAAGGTCTCAGGGTGAAGGTACCTTCCAAAGTGGCCAAACTTCCAGCTATGCAGCATATTTCCCTCTCACTCACTTGATTCAAGAACTTCGATTATCAAAAAGCAAAGTTCTGGAAGGTAGAACAGCAAGTAATTGTAGAAGTGAAGTAAATGCAAACTGCCTAAAAGTTGACGAACGACAAGAAAAATAGAAATGGGTGGTTACCTGAGGCTCCATGGGTCCTGGAAGCAGTCTCTTACCCAACACAGTTTGCAAATCACAGACGAACACCCTTAGAGATTCAATTGCTCACTGTTGCCTTGCCCAAACAAAATTGGACCTCAATAAAGCACAGACACTTTACTAGTATGCGCTGTTACATCTCTCTGAAGCGGTGAAGCTATGAAGGACCGAAAGCAGTACGAGATTTGGCGCAGGAATCTGGCACTTCGATTGGTAATAGTACGTTATATTCAGAGTACTAGCTGTTACCGACCTCTACATAAGAACCCTTGGAATTTGCACGGAATCGGTCGAGGAACTTGCACACGATGAGAATTAAGCAAAACTCACATTTCCCTTGCCGAACGCAGAACCACAAAAGCTCTATGGCCTCGGCATTACATGTAAAACGGTAATCCAAGAGAATCTATGGAAATATCTAGTTAACATCATTACTTCAATGTAGACGAGGCGGGTTGTATAGCCGTTTACCGAACAAGCATTCAGTATCCACTACAATGCTGACGACTAATTAGCTGCTACAAATCGATAGTAAGGAATTTGGTATTCCTTCAAGAAGCGCTATACAACGCATCAAGTTACCAGATGCATTGTTTGAGACACCGAAGCTTAACTTTGACCTAGTATAGAAAGGTTTGACCAAGTGGATCACATGCGCCTGGTCTTTAACGAAAGGCCAGGCAAGATATCTTCCATACACTCGCTCATATAGCCTTTTAAAATTCGGCGTGACGCCAATTGGCCTTAGTGGGGGTTTAGAGGCATACTATATTATGATTAGCTCGTATTCAATTTAAGATTGTTGCTTGACAATCTTCTTAATATGGTTCGCATACTGCATGAAAACCACTTGGAAAGCTCGCTAGCTTGCACCGCAATAGCTTCTCTTGGTTAGGAAAGTTGAATCAAAGTGAATTGCATGGCCTAGAAATAACTGCCTTGCTACAACAGTCCCTTTCCCTGCGATTACTGACACTAACCATGCGAAGAACCAATAATCTCTAGATAGAAGTGAATCACGTGCCATGCCCAATAGTCGCCCAGTACTGTCTGTCGATCCGGTGGAACAAGCTGGCTATAAGCTCGAGCATAGCTTGAGATCATGAGATATAGCATTTTGATCATTGTGTCTTGTGTCTTATTTCCTGCCAATATAACAGCAGTCAGCTGCGGTGAACTGTCATGTGATATCTTACGCTCGTGACGAAATTGAGCTATGCATGAATGAATATTTGATTTCAAGACCTCTGAATGAACTTTCTATTAAATCAATGAGTCGTTGACATTTCGGTCGCCCATATACACCGGAGATTGAAGTGGCTGGTATTCGGAATCCCTATCTAACCTTATGCATGACTCCCAGCCTCCGAATTAAGGCAGACAGTGCATTCACAATCAGGCTTCTATAAGGCTGTGCTAAGCCTCATCTTGGATGTTACAACTAGTTGCCTTCTTTCTATTTTACATTAACCCCACTCAACGAAGTATCAAGTCTAACCTCAAGATCCTTCGCTAGACGAGGAGGCTATCGGTCTGAGCTTTTCATATAAAATCTCAGTGTCGCGATACCTAGAACTCTAAGATATTGGGTCTGTAGACAGGACTGAAATAGTGCGACATCGCACACAGCCCAATATTAATTTGACACGAGGCTCCAGCATCAGCAACTCAGTGATAAGGAGCCGGATGTCGTCAAAGCGGTCGCAAGCACAATTCGATTCTGATATGGAATCGGGGCCAGGAGATACTAGTCCTTCCACAACCTCAAGCCTGAAGAATACCTCTCCTAGAAAGGTACGAACAGAACACGTGCTTGGACGGCCACGAGAAAGGGTCAGCCCTCGACGGCAGTCATCATTTTCTGCTCTGAGTAGTAAGCTTGGTGGGCGTATGAAATCTTGGTTTCCTCGTCGGAACCAACCGATATCAGCAATGGCCTCGACAGACAAGATGCTCGCCGGTGATGGACAAGCTAGGAGTATCCAAAATGTAGCTTCTGGAGGAGAAGTTCTCGGCAACTCAACACTATCGCCGTCGATTCCAGACGGTCTTTCTCCTGATCAAATCCGAGTCTACGAGACCCTTTTGAAGGTTGTAAGGGATCGTGGCGAGAGTGAAGGACCTAGGGTGGTCCCCATAACAGATCTGGCAAAAGACTACGATGACTTGGCCGCGATGGTGGTCTTGAAGGAGCTGCATCGTCTTCGTGTAATCAAGCTCGTTGGGTTCGTCGCAAATCTAATGCCATCAGATCGCCGTGCTCTCTTTGGAAGAGGGGCTTTGGATTCGCTGCATCTCACTGAAGTACCCATTGCGAAGGGAACGACAGGATACCCCAAAATTGCCTATCAGGGAAAGGTGGGTGCAAAACAGCATCAGGAACTCCCCCACGAATTCAAGGGAATGGACGAGTTTCCCGCTCTTGACCCTAGCAACGAAATGCTATCTAAGGATGGGGAGGGTGAAAAGCTGCTGCTTGAACTTTTCTCGGACGCGGCGAACGCCGGCAAGAAATTAACCTTATTACTGATATCCTCTTTGGAAGATATTTTCACATTCTCCCAGAATCACCCAAAAGAATTACGAGATGGAGTCAAGAATGTTATTCTCCAAGGTGGCTATGCAATAGACGAGGAAGGCAAATTAGTCCCAGCTAAAGACGCAAATAACAATCGCTATGATATGGAAGCCGCCGAAAAGTTCCACCAATTTCTCCAGGAAAATAGCATTCCCTCTGTAGTGTATACCAAGGTTGCTGCATTCGCAACCCCGCTGTACACGGATCTTTTCGCTGAGCTGGAAGGTACCGGGCACCCTCTTGGTAAACATTTGAGAATGGTTCAAGTAGAACAGGATCTTGCGTTTTATTGGTCTGCATGCAATAAAGACGCCAAGAAGCGATTTGCGGATTACATGGATCAGAAGTGGTACTTGAAGAACAAGACATCATGGTTCGATAATTTGGATGAAAAGAGTCCTTTGTATCTCCTACCGACTGATCCTCTATATCATGCGCCAGATGCTCCGTTTCCCAAAGGTGCCAAGGTTGTGCCGTATCTTACAAAAGTTGTTGTGTATGATGCACTTGCAGCATTAGGCTCCTGCGGAGATGATGCCCTTGAGGCTCTCCATATTCTCAACGCTAGCACCATCCAAGCTCCATCTATACACAAAGTTGTGGGATCTTCTGGCCCTCCACCAGACATCGGAATAAATCCCGAAGAAATGGCCATCGCATTATCGGCACTCTTGAAGGGATCCCTCTTAGCAAGTCAACAAGGAATTTGATAATATTTTCTTTTCGCATAGATACCCCGGGTGAAACACCTTGCCCCAACAATTCACACATCACCGGACTGCTCAGAAGCCGTAAGATATATAAACTCTTTCGTAAATTGATGATTACTAATCTTGTATAGACTAGAAAAGCATAGATGTGCTACGTGCCAGTCGAGCCCAGTCAAGCATTTGGCTCGGAGAATCAGCTGAGGTGTGCATCCCCGCCCTGCGAGCAAGTTGGCATCAAGCATCGCAGTCTGGAAAGCCCAGCTGCCACAACTGCATCATTTGCGACGGTTACTCTTGGTATCAACCGTTATTTTTATTGGAAGTTGAGTCAAGTAAATTTGGGAGAAGACTTTAGAGGAACTTCAATTCTCCGAGACAAGATACCAGGGTACAAGGAAGGAGATGATATCATCTATATGGCGATGCTTTACAAAGTAAAAATATAAACTTTTAAGCCCCAAAGGCACCTTTAAGAAAGCATTGCTTTTAATTTCCATTATTCTTATATACTGGTGTCTATCATGACCTTATTGTTTAATTACTTATAATGGCAGAGCGGGTAGATGGCTTTTTCAAGGGATCACAGTAAGCGAGCCTTGAAGGAGGAATAATTGATAATAAGATATGAAATACGTTATGTTATTACCTTCATCCATCCACTGACCCCGTGTAACCACTTTCTTAATTCTGTAAGTATCTCATGAGTCTATAAACTAGTGATTGTTTATTTAGATATGTCCTCGATGCAGATCAACAAGGGGGCTGTGAAGCCACAGCATCCAAAAGAGGCTACGCCCAGATCATATCCCAGCCCAACCTCCCTCTCGGAATTAACATTCAAGACTCAACACTGTACAGCTCAAGGCTATTACCAGCTTCCGAAGCATTGCATCCGGATATGTCTTTAGCTATAATTATCTAACAATGGCGCAAAGAAGTGCTGCCAGCGAGGCCGGTCTTCAGCCTCATCACGAACGGTTGTCTAAAACTTTGAGCCGCATTTCAAACTATGGACATCGAAAATCCGACTCTCCTCTAGACTTGGACAAGACAGTACCTTGCATTCCAAAAGTGGTACCTTCGCTTCCAAATATCCTCCCAAGCAATGATCACTTTGGTGATCAATATGAGATTGGAGATGCTTATGACCCTCTAACCAAGCGTGCTGTCTGGGAAATTCCTCATGAGGAACAAAAACCGTATTTGAGATATTTGAAAAGCATCTCGCAAAGCTTCCCACATATTCGAGTAAGTCTTGATTTGTAGTAATTCAGCTCCTCGAAGGCCCAGACATTGTATTGCGTCCATCTTACGAGGGACCATATCCATCAAAGCCCCGCAGAAATGGGTCTGGAAATTTAGCATGCCATTGTTTACTAACTTTACAATCGATATAGTGGCTGGCCGATTTTATGGAAGTAGGGTGAGTTCTATACCCAAAAAACCTTTTCTAGAGCAGAAGCAAATACTTTAAAACCCAATCTCTCTAAAGTCAGCCCAGGAAAGCTTCACAAGGCTCCTGGACAACTGCTATAATGGTAACTAATTCAACGTAGGACCTTTCCATATAAATGGAAATATCTTTCCGAAAAGGACATTGAGAACCGAGCAGGACTCACGCGCGTTGCTATGCTTGACCTACATCCCGAGAAAGATCCAATTCGATTGGATTTTCAGAAAAGCGAGAAACTCACCCAACTCCTTGCTAATGATTCTTTCAATCATAATCCTGAGCATGCAAGGATTTTCATAGTGGAAGATCTCTCCAGAGATGTTATAGAAGCACTCGGTGCCCAGTATGATATAGACCCTCTCTTCTTCCGAAGTCACATCCTGGATTACCTATGGTATAATACCAGAGATCCTTGGACTGAAATACAGGATCTATCTCACATAAGTCAGGAGTATGTGTATTCATCACCCTGCAGATATTTAAGGCAAAAGTTTTGCAGAAATCCGAACCGTTTCTAATGAACCCAATAGGAGAAACTACTTCAATATACGGTACATGATACCAAGGTTTTTCAGGTCCCAGGAGTCAGTTGATACCGCGGTAGGTCAACTAGGTGGATTCAACGTCCTTCGTCGTATCGAGCAAGAACTATCCTGGAAAGTACGAGAAATGAGCAAGATCAAAGGTGCTTCAGTGGGTGTGATACGAAGCAAGGCGTCTCTCTGGATCAGAAAGAATAAGCCGGGCGAAAGCGGTACATTGGGTACGAACCTATCTAGCCTTCCAGCCTAACCTGCTGACACAATATAGCGATTCTCGTAGTGGACCCCACTCTGAAGGAAGGGTTTGCGCTTTGGGTACGCCGACTACCCCCATTATTACTATGTTATACAAAGTGACTTACTAGATACCTAGGGCGGACCACGCAATCTACAGCCTTGTCCGAGTATGCATTCACCAGTACCGCCTCCGGCACCAATAAACTCCCATTTCGAGAGCGTGATCCACTACACTCTGCAAATGTCTCAAGACAACATATCGTCCATCTCTTCTAACCCACACACACTCGGTGTCCCGATCCTAAGTATCGTGGCCGCCGAATGGCTAACAGTGGTGACCTATATCACTACCACGCTCACGAAAATTGAATACGAGCTGGAGAATACGCAGTATCGGGATTCTTCAACCGGGTTGACAGGAGCTCTGGACCGACTACATCCTTTGCGTCGCCTGATGCCAGTGTATCGTACCATGATCACAGAAACTCTCACCACTATTTTAAATCCGTCACACCCGCTATGCTCCCCTTTGGACGACAATCAGACTCCCATCTTGCCAAAACTACACGGCGATTTCACAGCCATACTCGATGCAATAGACAGTCTTCAAATCCGCACCCAAAACATCATCTCCCTTGCCACTACCAGTATAGTCCCCACCCCTTTCCATCTCGTACTCCATGTTTCACCTCATCCAGCTAACGCAGTTCCGAACCAGTAATTTCCATTGAAGAAAACCAACGCGCCATGAAGATGAACGTCAATCTCGTGCGCGTAACCTACCTGGCGGTAATTTTCGTGCCTATGGCCTTTGTGTCCTCTTTCTTCAGCATGACGCCAGATCTCGCCGCTATCGAGAGCACGGTATGGGTGTATTTCGCCGTGGCGATCCCCTTAACCGTGCTTTGTGTTGCGGCTGCTGATCCGAAGCGTGTGACGATGATGTGGAGGAGCGGTGTTGCGTGGATCAGGGGAAGGCGAGCGGTATAGTTCCATTGATTATCGACTGTGCAATGGTATAGCGTCTTAGCGGATCTGTTGAATTTTTGGGTGTTATATAATACTGGGATCTAGGACTTGATTTACTAAGCATAGCATAGGATAGTTGGCACGTGGATGCCGTCTTGTTTTATAACAGAAGAAAGATTTACGACTTATGAGATAGGCGTTGAAAGAGTACACAGATTGAATCACAATTAGTACGATATTTGAGAGTCAATTAATGGACTCATATTTTAAATCATCTTCTCTTTATATTATTATTTAGGCTCTATATCTGCGAGGAGAATAAGGCCATATCTGAGATCTGTGATCTTCTAATCATGACTATAATTACAAATTGCTTATAGCTCGCTCAGATCCCAACGCCTTTATAATGCATACCTCCGTCTATCTTACAGTTGATCATTATATATGCGTTGTGTAAATGTTAAAACTTGCTAGAGGTGGCTTTTCGAGAAGCTAATGCATCACACTTTGTCTCCATCTCTCCACCATGTCCTTTTGTCCTGGGTTCAGTGCTTGAAAATCGGCACCCATCATCCCCATACCCATCTGGTTTGGGGCTTGCATCGCCATGGTAGGCATCTGGTAGCTCATCTGCATACCGTTTGGATATGGAATTGCGTACGGGTTCGCATATTGTGGCTGTATCATTGGATTTCCAAAATTATAGCCCATACTAGGCTGCGGAAACATAGGCTGGTTGTACATGTTGAAGTTGCCAGGCATGTTCCGCTGTTGGGACATGTTTCCATTCTGAACGGGACCACCCATAGGATTGTTTGGCATAGGTACGTGACGTCCAGCAAATGCTTTGGGACCTTGGCGATGCTCTCGGTCAAGATTAAGCATGGTGCTAGCACGTTGGGCATTTGCCTTCTCTTGAAGCCCAAGAAGCCCGGTTGCTGGCTTGCTGTAAGAGGCCAGGCGAGTGGTAGCACCAGCCGTAGGATGAGCTTGTAAAAGATCAGCCATGCTACGGCGTTTGCTGAGTGGTGGCCGCTCCTCGGTGGCATCGGTAGATGTGCCAATCTGCTTTTCTCTTGCTTCCTTCTCGGCCTGAAGCCGTTTCCTTCGCTGACCTAGGGTTTCCTCCTCTTCCAACGCAGGCGTGGCAGTCGTTTCTCTGTCTTTCAAATCCCCGAATTGACTGAGGAGCTCAGCTGAAAATGCACCGGACACAGGTCTAGGCTTGGGAAGAGCGCTCTCCGGTTCTTCTTCACCTTTCATTCGGCGGACTCGCTGAGCTAAAGTTTCTTCTTCATCGTCAGTTGCGGCTGGGCCAGGTAGGTTCATCATGGTAGATGCTCGTGGAGCCTGTGTTGGTCTTCCCAACAAACGATCCCGCCGCTTACTGAGAGGCTCGTTGTCTTCCATATCACGACGTTCCATCAGACCCATAGGTCTGTTAGGCAACTGCATTCGTGACTTGTTGGGGTAAAGTATGGCCAGTGGAACGTCCTCTTCCTCGTCTTGTTCATCCTCAGGATCTTGAGCCGCAGGATCTTCCCATGCTAAATTAACACGTTTCTTATTCCTTGTTTTCTTCTCCACCTGTGCAACAGCATCCAGCTGGAGTAGTGTAGAATGCAGTCCGTTAGGATATTGACTAGCTACAGGTCGCGTACGGTTCTTTTGCTCCTGTTTTCTAAGTTGTAATTCAGCTAAAAGCGTTGTCGGTGCGCCAGAATAGAGCTGGTCCGCTTCTTCCTCCGAGTCATCACCTTCCTGAGATCCCTCGTCCTTGTCGTGCTCATCTCCTTGATAACCTATCGGGCTATCGCCGTCAATTGTGTTCCGACGCTGTTCGTCAGACTCCAGCAGCTGACTCGTAGATCGTCTGCCGATGAGTAAGTTGAAGGAGCTCGTGCGTTTCTTTGCCCCATTGTCCGCCAGGAGGTGAGTGCTGCTCTTGCTCCTACGATCCTTTGGCTTCCCATAAACTTCAGCGCCCAGGCGACCAGCAAATGCATGATCTGTAAAGGCGCTAACAGGAGCACGGGCTGAAGCATCCAGTATGCTATCGAGCGTCGCCACGGCGGATTGTTCCTTGACCTCGACAATTTCATCTGGGCCTGGGAGGTCGAAAAACGCAGATGCTCGTAGTTGTGGAGGGAGATGTTGGATGTCTGTAGGGAGCCGCCTGCCACCCATAGTAGCTCTTTGGTGTTGAGCGACGTATTCCATTTGTTGAGCACCATCATCTTCAGGGACTGCTGGTTCCTGGTCCGCTTCTAAAACATCCGGCAACCACATTGCAGATCCTCTCGCGGCTGGAGGGAGAGTGCTAAGGACTTGGGTCCTCCTTTTATTCCTTGCCATTGAAGAGGGCAGCTTGGAGAGTTTCTGTGGCAGGTTGAGCATCATTG
>Ga0247804_10001156_pt1 | contig 12280 bp, 8 predicted proteins | sample UWRJL029104C1_FD_181142 | JGI IMG/M metagenome (GOLD analysis project Ga0247804, IMG submission 181142) | Plant litter microbial communities from Arlington Agricultural Research Station in Wisconsin, United States - UWRJ-L029-104C-1 | ecosystem: Environmental > Terrestrial > Plant litter >...
CGCCTGGAAGGCCGGGTGGCCGGGTAAACCCTCGAAACCGACGTCGAAAATGGCGATGCGCAGGCCTTTTCCGTTGAGGTTGGCGCGGCGCAGGGCGGGCTCGCCGAGGTAGGTCGTTTGGCGGCGGGCCAGCAGGTAGTCGTTGGCGGAAAGAGGTTTGGGACGGGCGACGTAGGCAGAACTCTGGAGGGCAGGGATAGGCCCCACCCCTGCTTCGACTGGCACGCTTGCGGTTTCTTTCAAGCTCGTTACTGAAGCTCTCATCTGGGGCCACAGCTCCACACTTTGCACGCCGGGCAGGGCTTTCAGCTGCGCGGCCTGGGCGGGTGTGGCGCGGCAGGCCACGGCATTGAACCAGCGGCTGACCAGCGAGATAGTATCGACCCGGGCGGCGATGGCCGCCACGTAATCAGCGCGCACGGGCAGGTCGCTGGCCTCATAAGCAGGCAGGTGCTGGCGCTGGCGCCGGGCCTGGGCCTGGGGCGAGAAATACTGCTCCGGCGCAAAGCGGACATCCCGCTTGTCGCGCAGGGTTACCCAGTAGCGGGCCGTGGGAGCCGACTGGGCCGGGGCTTCCATTGCTGTGGCGGCCAGCAGCAAGCCACAAACCCACTCGTATAGTCGGGGCATTCCTGAATTTTAGATGAAACAATTACAACGGCCGACGGCCGATAACCGACAAAGGTAACCCCTGGGCCGATTGCCCGTTTGAAAGCTCAGCCGCTGAGTGGCGGCTTTTTCTTCCCCGAACTTTCTTTATGAAATTCCCGCTTATTTCCCGTTTCCTCGCCCCTGCTTTGCTGGGCGCAACCTTACTGGCACTGCCCGGCTGCAACAAAAAGGAGATTGCCGCCCTTCAGCAGCAAAATGCCGAGCTGGCCAAAACCCGCGACCAGCTGCAGCTGGAAAAGGCCAACCTGGCCGCCGAAAAGGAACGCAACGAAGCCGCGCTACGCAACAACCTGCTCAATAAGAACAACCAGGTAAACCAACTCAACCAGAACCTGGGCGACGCCGAGCAGGACCTTGCCGGCAAAAACGCCCGCATTGCCGAAATGCAGCGCATCCTGGAACAGAAGGATGCCGCCACCAAGGCCCTGCGCAAAAGAGTGGCCGACGCCCTGCTGGGCTTCAACGCCCAGGACCTGCAGGTGAACGTGAAGAACGGCAAGGTGTACGTGTCGCTGTCGGAGCAGCTGCTTTTCAAATCGGGCTCGACCAAAGTGGACCCCAAAGGCCAGGACGCCCTGAAAAAGCTGGCCGGCGCCCTCAAGGATAACAAGGACGTGAACGTGCTGGTGGAAGGCCACACCGACAACGTGCCCATCAAGGGCACCACCGCCAGCGGCGCCAAGGACAACTGGGACCTGAGCGTGATGCGCGCCACCGAAATCACCCGCCTGCTGACCTCGGCCGGCATGGACCCGGCCCAGGTGACGCCCTCGGGCCGCGCCGAATTCCTGCCGATGGTAGCCAACGACACGCCCCAGAACAAGGCCATGAACCGCCGCACCGACATCATCCTGACGCCGAAGCTGGATGAGTTGTTCTCGATTCTGAATCAGAACTAGACGGCGCCTTACCGCCGCACCGAAGCCCGCTCCTTTACTGGAGCGGGCTTTTTTCGTGGCCGGCGAGTAACCGCCGGGCGCAGCCAGGGAGAATTTTTCGACAGCTCACGGACATATTCTGGTTACTCACGCCGTGGAGGCTGCCACTCGCGACATTTTTTTGGCGATGCTCTGGCCACGCCCCACTTTTGAGCAATGAATCCAACGGCTGGGAAAGTCCCGACAGTCAGTGGCGTCAATACCTCCTTACCATGTCCTATGCCCAACCCAGCACTACCTGTTGCCCACATGCTGGCAATTGACTCCGACGCTGCCAAGCAGCAGCTCACCGACATTCTCAACTCGACTTACGCCATCACGCAATGGTCGATGGCCCTGGCGAACATTGTGCTGCCGCCCATGGATTCGCCACCGGCCTGGTACCAGCAGCTCGGCGTCCAGCTGGGCAAAAGCGGGCCGGCGGCCAATGACTGGGCGACGAACAGCCAACCGCAGATGCTCAGCAGCATGACCCAGGCCTTTGTGGATTACAATAACTTATTCAGTCAGGTAGCAGACGTTATTGTGCCCCTGATAAAGAACGGCGTAGCCCCCCAGAATACCCCCGGGGCGCAGCCGGTGCGCAGCCTGACGCAGTATCTTAACACCCTCCTGGAGCAGGCCGCCACCAACCAGCAAATGGTGCAGAAGCTGCGCCAGCAGATGCAGGCTTTTCACCAGCAGATGCTGACTGACCTGGCGGCCATTCAGCAGGGCATGAAACAGGCTACGCAGTTGCTGACGCAGGACCGGGGCCTGGTGCAGCAGGTGCAAAACCAGCTCCAGGCCATTGAGCTTACCCTGGCCGCCGACAGCGATGCCGCGTCGGCAGCAGCCCTCGACTCCGTCAATTCGCTGTCGGGACTGGCCGTGAGCTTTGCCTTTGGCATGGGTATCGAGCCGATTGGGCTCTTCGTAGCGGTGCTGGGCATCGGAGTAGACCTAGCACTGAATGCCGACACTCAATCTCAGGTGGCCACCGACCTCCAGCAGATTACCACGCTTCAGGCCCAGCTTAGCACCGAGCAGTTGCAGCTGGGCTTCGTGCAGGGCATCGTATCGACGCTGCAGCAGCTGCAGCAGCACCTGACTACGGCCCTGGCAACATTCGATGATTTCGACGATACCTGGTCTACAGCCGCTAACGGCCTGAGCTGCCTGCTGGTGGTGCTGGCGCAGCCGGCGCTGGACCTGAGCACGGTGCCTGACCTGGCCCCGACGGCCCTCCCGCAGATTGCCGCAACCTGGGCCGATTTGTCGGCCTTCGCCACCAAGGCGCAGAGCATTCAGATGCTTCCCGCCACCACCGTCACCATCAGTGCCGCTACTACCTGATTTTATCACCCTTCATTCATCACTCTTCCCAACCACTTAAACCAATGACAACTCCTACCACTCCCACCACCCCCACTTCGGCAGTAGTCGACACCACGGCTGTGAAGCAGCAGCTGGCGGACAGCGTCCTCTACGGCCAGCGTATCGCAGCCTGGTGCCAGTCGATTATGAATGCCAGCGTTCAGGCTACTACTGCCACCTGGTACACTACGTTCGTGGCTAATCTGAAAATTGCGCAGCAGCACGCCACCACCTACACCAGCTACATCGGCCCCGATGCCTGGACCGTCATTCCCACCGCCCTGCAAACCTACGGGCAGCAGCATGCCCTGACCCTGCAGGCGCTGGCGGACATCATTGCCAAATATGCGCCGCCGACCCCGAAGGGAGAAAAGCCGGTCACCGTCAGCATAACGCCGTGGTCGATGGACGATATAACCATGGCCGTGAGCTACCTGCAGGCACTGAGCCAGCAGCTTACTGCCTTGGTGGGCGACGCCACCAGCACCACGCTAAGCAACCTGCCCGACGCCAGCGGCAACACCCCGGCGCAGGAAACCGTCACCGGCCTTCGTAATGACCTGCGCACGTTTCACAACAACATCGTGAGCGACAACCAGAACCTGACGCAGGGCAAGGATGGGGCCGCCAAACAAGTGAGCCTGCTGACGGCCGACGAGCAAAAAATGAACGACGCCATCACCAGCCTCAACCAACAGATAGAGCAATGGGACAACGATATTACCATCAGCGGCTCGGGGCTGGGCCTGAGTTTAATTATGATGGTGGCGGGCTTTGCCCTGGGCGCCGCTACCGGCGGCGTGGGTGCCATTGTGGTAGGGTGCTTTGCCGTGCTGGGCGCGGCGGGCTCCGCCACGTCGCTGGGCATTTTCAACACCAAAGTGGGCGATGCTCAATCGCAAATCATTGCCGATAACAGCGAGCTGACCAGCGACCAGCAGCAGGTGGCGGCGCTGAATGTCATCATCAACGCCTTTAACGTCTTGCAAACGCACAATCTGGCGGCCCAGCAGGCGGTGGAATCGTCGCTCGACTTCTTTACCGACCTGGCTGCCAAGATAACCACTCTGGTTAACGACATGCAAAAGGGCATTGAGCAGGGCAAGTCGGCCATCAGCAACAAATCGGTGCTGGGCTCCGGCTTGCTGGATATGGACAGCAACCTGACCATTGAAGCCTGGAACGACCTGGCCCAGTACGCCGGCAATCTCACGTCGAACCCCCTGCCGCAGGTTACCATCAACGTGCCTAGTGCCGGCACCACGGGTACGCCTTCCTAGCCCCGGGTAGTCTGACGCGCCATGAACACATCCTCGCTCTACAACTCTGCCCAGACCCAGCAGCTATTAGGCGGGCTGAGCGGCAACATTGCGGCCCTGAACGCATACTTCCAGGCTATTATGGCGGTGCCCCTGCGGGAGCGCCAGGTGGGCCGTACGCTCTTCGGCGAGCCCATCCTGTGGGACCCCACCGGTGGTAATTACGGGCTGCTCGGGCAAATGGAGCAGGCGCAGCAGCAGGCCCCGGGGTTTCATCAGAGCGTGGTGGTGGGCTGGGCCGATTTTCAGGCCAGCCTTGTAGCGGCCCTCGGCACTACCCAGCAGCCTGGCATCGTCAATCAGCTGACCATTATTGTCAACGAGTTGAAGCAGCCCGGCGCGGCGGCCAACCTGCCGGCCATTACCCACGCGCTGCAGCAGGTGCAGAACAGCGTGCAGCAGCTCAGTGGGCAGGCCAGTAGCCTGCAACAGGCTACGGCCGCGCTGGTGGCGGCAATGCCCCAGCAGCTGGACGCTCTGTCGCAGTTGCAAAGCACGGTTATCAACTCGTTACAAAAGCTGCGAACCCAGAGCATCATCATCGAAAGCATGGGCAGGCTGGGAGCCTTTGGGGCGGCCCTGGAGGGCAACCCGGTGCAGGGGGCTACCTTGTACTTCGAGCAGGAGCAGCCGCAACTGAACAACGCGCGGGCTGCCGGCCAGCCGGCCCTGCAGGCGCTAAGCAACCTGCAGGACTTACTCGCTGGTCAGCACAACTACTACGCCGACGTGCTCCAGAAGCTTACTGTGGCGGACTCCAATCTGGCCTTGGTCCAGCTAGCACTGGCCTCCTTCGATGCGCAGCTGGCGCTGCTGTACTGGCAGGATTTGAGCCGGTTTCTGGCAAGCCACAACCTGACCTCCCCGGCCGAGCAGGCGCCGCTGCCGCCGCCCATGTAGCCCGTCAGGCTGCCGTGCTGCCAGCAACATATATGGTCTGTAAACGGTGGCAAGCCCCGTTTACAGACCATATTTTGCGAGTAGGTAAATCAGCGCGGCCATGCTGCCGCCACCCAGCTCCAGCTCGCGTCGGTTCACCTGGTCGAAGGTATCGAGGGCGGAGTGGTGGACGTCGAAGTAGCGCTGCGAGTCACAGTCGTAGCCGATGAGGGCTTTGGGGCCCACGGCTTCCTGCAGGGGCTCGATGTCGGTGCCGGCATGACCGGCGCTGACATCGGCGGCGTGGTAGGGCGCCAGCAGCGGGGCCCACTTTTGCAACTGCTTTAGAGCGACGGGGCTGCCTTCCACATTGAAGCCGCGGGGCGTGAAACCGCCACCGTCGCTTTCGATGGCCGCGACGTGGGTTTCCTTATTCTGTTTGGCCAGCTCGGCGTATTTCGTGCCGCCGCGCACGCCATTTTCCTCATTCATAAAGAGCACGGCCCGGATGGTGCGCTCGGGCTTGAAGCCGACGGCGCGCAGCAGGCGCAGCGCTTCAATGCTTTGCACGCAGCCGGTGCCATCGTCATGAGCGCCCTGGGCCAAGTCCCAGGAGTCGAGGTGGCCGCCCACGGTGATGACTTCTTTGGGGTATTTGGTGCCGGTGATTTCGCCCACCACGTTGTAGCTTTTTTCCTCGGGCAGGTTCTGGCAGCTCATTTCGAGCTGGAATTCCAGGCCGGGCGCGGCTTTGAGGAGCTGGCTGAGCTCGTCGGCAGCTTTGGTGCTGAGGGCGGCGGCGGGCACTTTGGGCACGGCTTCGTCGTAGCGCATGTTGCCGGTGTGGGGGTTGTCGTCGCGGGCGCTGGTCATGGAGCGCACCAGGGCGCCCACGGCCCCGCGCCGCCCGGCCTCGATGGCGCCGCGGCCGCGCTGGTCCACAGCCCCGCCGTAGGCCTGGCCGGGCTCGATGAGCCGGTCGTCGAAAGCGCGGTTGAAGAACACGAACTTGCCGCGCACGGCGGCGTCGGGCAGAGCTTTCAGCTCGTCGAAGCTTTTCACTTCGACTACGCCGGCTTTCAGCTTGCCGTTGGTGCCGATGGAGCTGCCCAGGGCGCACACGGCCACCTTCACCGCTTTGCCCTTTTCGCTCACTATTTCACCGCTTTCCTTCGCGCCGCGCACCCAGTGCGGCACCATCACCTCCTGCAAATAGACTTTGTCGAAACCCGCTTTTTCCATCGTGGCCTTGCCCCAGTCCACGGCCTGCTGGGCCTGCGGCGAGCCCGACAGCCGCGCCCCGATGGTGAGGCACAGCACGCGCAGATTCTCGTAGCTCTGGCCTTTGGTGAGGGCTTCATCGAAGAGCTTGCGCAGCAGCAGCGAATCGGCCACGTTGACGTGCGGCGGACCGGCCTTTTCGGCCACTGGGCGCTCCGACACGGGCACGCGGCCGGGTTTGGCGGCGCGCTGGGCCTGGGCGGCCGATAGTGGCAGGGCCAGCGCGAGGCCCAACGTCAGGGTGAATTTCCAGGAAGTTTTCATCGCGAAAAAGGGCCTGCCTGGGAGCCGGCCACGACGAAAGTACGGCAGGGCTGCCTCGGGGGCTGCGCACAGCCAGCTATTCGAGGACTGCGAGCGGCTTAGCGGGCACCGTAGTGCCGCACGTTTAGCCGCACCCGGCCGCTGGCGGGCAGCTGCATTTCAAAGAGGTAGCTGAACTCGGTTTCGCTGATTTCGGCCATTGGTGGCTTCGTCCCCAGCGCTTCGATGAGGCCGGGCAACCGATTGGAATGACTGACAATGACCACGGTTTTGCCCGCATAGTCGCGGCGGATAAGTGCCGCCAGCGCGGCCGGGGCTTTCGCATCGTACACCTGCGGCGGGAGCTGCGTGGCGGCTGCCAGCGGGGCCAGCGTGGCGCGGGTGCGGCGGGTATCGGTGGTGAAGAGGGCGGCGAGCTTCTTACCTGCCAGTACGTCGCGCAGGGCCCGCGCCCGGGCCTCGCCGGCGGGCGTGAGGGCCGGGTCGGCGAGGCTGGGCGTGAGGTCTTTCTCGCCGTGGCGCACCAGGTAAATGGTGGTGATGGGCGGCTTGACCGTAGTGGTGTTCGGCAGCAGCCCCGTGAGCAGTTGGAGCCAGGTGAGGAGATGAAACAGCATAAGTTCGCGCTACATTACGGATTCGCCGGGCCGTAGTCCTCACTCGCCAGCGGCTGCGGCGGCACCGCCGCCACCTGCACCTCGGGCAGCGGCAGCTGCCAGGTCTGGCTGAGAAGCTCCAATCCCCGGTAGGCGGTGAGGTCGAACTGGCAGGGCACTACCGAGATGTAGCCGTGGGCCAGGGCCCATTCGTCGGTATCGGTGCCGGCGTCGAGGTTCACGAAGGTGCCCACCAGCCAGTGGTAGGGCCGCTTGTAGGGGTCGAGACGGGTATCGAATTCCTCGTTCCACTTGGCGTGGGCCTGGCGGCAGAGGCGCAGGCCCGCCAGCGGCTGGCCGGTGTTTTTGGGAATGTTGACGTTGAGCGCCGTGCCCACGGGCACGCCCTGGCTTAGCGCCAGCTCGCACACCTGCCGCACCCAGGGCCCGACGTGCGAAAAATCGGCCTCGTGCCCATAGTCGCCCAGCGAGAAGCCCACGGCGGGCAGCCCCTCGATAGCCGCCTCAATGGCCGCCGACATCGTGCCGGAATACAGCACGTTCACCGAGGCATTGGAGCCGTGGTTGATACCCGACACCACGAGGTCGGGGGTGCGGTCTTTGAGCACATGGTGCTTGGCGATTTTGACGCAGTCGGCGGGCGTGCCCGAGCACTGGTAGGCTTCGATATCGGGGCCAAAAACGCGGTTTTCGGTGAGGCGCATGGGCTGGCCGATAGTGATGGCGTGGCCCATACCCGACTGCGGCGAATCGGGAGCAACGACGACCACCTCGGCCCCTAAGTCGCTGACGACGCGCACCAAGTGCGCGATGCCGGGGGCGGTGATACCATCGTCGTTGGAAACCAGAATGAGGGGGCGGGGCATTTTAATTAACAATTAATAATGAGCAAAGGTAGAACGACAAACTCCCCTCCTTGGAAAGGAGGGGATGTTTCAGCGCAGCTGAAACGGGGGTGGTTGGCCCGGTCGCGCCGTTAGAACGAAGCGGTGGGAAGTTGGTTGGGAATACGTTCCCGAAAGCCCAGGCGGCGCGGTCCCGCTCAACCACCCCCGTTTTTGCTGCGCCAAAACATCCCCTCCTTTCCAAGGAGGGGAGTTTCGTTCTTTTGCACATGCTTTTCCTTCTTACTGCCCTTATGAACCTCTTCTCCCCTGCCCCCGAGTGGCGTACGCCCTACGAAACTGGCACCGGCAACACCACCGCCACCTACGCCGAGTGCCTGGCCTACTACCACAAGCTGGCCGCCGCCTACCCGGCCGAGGTGCAGCTGCGGGCGGCCGGCCCCACCGACTGCGGCCAGCCCATCCACGAAGTGGTGCTGGGCGGAGCGGCGGCCACCCCGGCCCGCCGCCCGGTGGTGCTCATTCAAAATGGCATTCACCCGGGCGAGCCCGAGGGCATCGATGCCAGCATGATGCTGGCCCGCGACCTTATTCAGAACAAGAAGCTGCGCCCGCTGCTGGCGCAGCTCACCATCGTCATCGTGCCGGTGTATAACGTGGATGGCATGCTGAACCGCAACGCTACCACCCGCGCCAACCAGGACGGCCCGGCCGAATATGGCTTCCGGGGCAACGCCCGGCACCTCGATTTGAACCGCGACTACGTGAAGCAGGACTCGCGCAACGCCCGCACCTTCGCCGGGCTGTTTGCGAAGTGGCGGCCCGAGGTGTTCGTGGAAACCCACACCTCCAACGGGGCCGATTATCAGTACACGATGACGCTCATCCCCACGCAGCACAACAAGCTGGCCCCTAGCCTGGGCGCGTATCTGCAACAGGAATTGCTGCCCGCCCTCTACACCGGGATGGAAAAGAAAAAGTGGCCGATGACGCCCTACGTGAACCCCATCGGCGAGACGCCGGAGTCGGGCATCGTGGCCTTTCCGGATTTGGCGCGCTACTCCACCGGCTACGCGGCCTTGTTCAACTGCATCGGTTTCATGCCCGAGACGCACATGCTGAAGCCCTACCCGCCGCGGGTGCAATCGACCTACGACTTCCTGCTGACGGTGCTCGAAACCGTGCAGCACCAAACCCCGGCCCTGCTGGCCGCCCGCGCCACCGCCGACGCGCACGCGACGCAGCAAACCAGCTTTCCGCTGGGCTGGACGCTGGACGAAACTGCCGCTGAAACCTTCACTTTCCGGGGCTACGAGGCGCGGCACAAGCCCAGCGAAGTGAGCGGCCTGCCCCGCCTGTACTACGACCGGGCGGCGCCCTTCACCCGCCCCATCAAGTACTTCAACACCTACCGCCCGGCCCTCGAAATTACGGCCCCGGCGGCCTACCTCATCCCCCAGGCCTGGGGCGAGGTAATTGATAACCTGCAGCGCAACGGCGTGCGGCTGCGCCGCCTCACGAAGCCGCTAAACGGGCCAGCCGAGGTGTATACCATCGATGATTTTAAAACCAGCCCCCAGCCCTTCGAGGGCCACTACCTGCACTCACAGGTCAAACTCACCACTCAAAAATCACAGTTCACCACTACCGCTGGCGACTACCTGGCCGTGCTAACCGAGCAGGGCCCCGCCCGGCGCTACCTCGTGGAAGCCCTGGAGCCCCAAAGCCCCGATTCCTTCTTTGCCTGGGGCGGCTTCGATAGCATTTTGCAGCAAAAGGAGCATTTCTCGGACTATGTGTTCGAGGATTTGGCGGCCGAGGTGCTGCGCCAGCAACCGGCCCTGCGGCAGCAGCTGGAAGAAAGGAAAAAGGCCGACCCGTCCTTTGCCCAAAACGCCGAGGCCCAGTTGGAATGGGTGTATCAACGCTCCCCGTACCACGAGGCGGGGCACCGGCGCTACCCGGTGCTGCGCTGGCTACAGCTGTAGCAACGGTACCGGAGCTTCGCTCAATAAGATATTCGCCGAACGCAAAACCACCCCGCCGGAGCTACCTCGGCGGGGTGGTTTTATGTTGGCCAGGCGTAGCCGGGAGTAGCGCGGCGGGTTAATTCACTACCACGCGCCGGGTGAGGGGCTGGCCATCAAGGCCAAGGCGCAGGGTGTACACCCCAGCTGCCAGCCCGCGCAGGTCGATGCTGGTTTCGGCGGTGGGCAAGGTCAGTTGGCGCACGGTTTGGCCCAGGGAGTTGAGCAGTTCGGCCGATACTACCGGGCCCGCCGGGCGCAGCACCGTGAGGCTGCCGTGGGCGGGGTTGGGATAAGTGAGCACCTGCGCAGCCAGCGCCGCGCTGCCGGCCGCCAGGGCCCCGGCGGGCGCCAGGCTCAGCCAGAAGCGGCCGGGCGCGGTGTAGCCCGTCATGCTGAAGGTGTAGGCAGTGCCGGGGCTGAGCGGGGTGCGGGTGTTCAGCAGCGCGTCGTGCAGCGTGAGCGTGACGCCGGGCGCCCAGTGGGCCAGCGCGGTGACGGTGAGCGTGTAGCTACCCGTGGCGGGCACGCCCACACTGAGCGGCAGGCGGCTGCCACCGGCAAAATCCGGCCGGCCGTCAATGGCCAGCGCCTCGCCGGACGCCGCCAGCGTGGCCAGGTTGAGGCCGCTGGGGTTGGGCAGCTTGGCGGCATCGAACTGGGAGTCGAAGGCGGGCGTGGCGGCGGTTTCGGCGTAGAGCTGCACGGCATCGGCGGGGCCGGTGGCGCCTTGCAGGCTGAGCTGCAGGGTGGGCCGGGGGTCGGTGGTGCCGCGGTGGAAGGTCGGGTTCTGGTAGGTAGTGGCGCGCTGGTAGTCGTGGAAAGTGAGGCTGCCGGTGGTTTGCCCGGCGCTTACGCGCACGAAGAAGCCCTGGCCCATGGCCAGCATCGGGTTGCCGATGCCGGGCGCGCTGCCCACGGGCGGCAGGTAGCTGCGGTACATGCCGCCGTACTGGCTGGTGCTTTCATACACGTACATGGCCGCGTCGAGTCCCGGCCGCTCGGTGGGGATGACCAGCGAGTAGTTGAGCGGCGCCGGGTACGGGTTGCCGAGCAGGTGCCAGCCGGCGTCGGCGGCAGTGGCGTCGGCGTTGCGGGTCAGGGCTTGGGTGAGGTCGCCGGTGTTGAGGCTGCCCGCGAACGTGAGGGTGCTGGCGGCGGGCAGGTTCACGGTGTAGGCGCGGCCGGGGCTGAGCGCATCGGTGAGGGCGGCGGGCGACTGCCAGCCTTTGTCGAAGGCTGCCTGGTTATTCGTTACCGTGGTGAGGCGGGCCTGGTCGTAGCCATACACGGTGGGGAACGGCGCAACCATGCCGGGCGTAGCGCTGGTATTGTAGGCGGCATTCACTACCGGCGGGGTGCCGGGCACGGCCAGGTCGGCCACGGTGCCGTTGTTCACGGGCGCTGAGAGGTGGCGGTAGCCCCGGCCAGCGTTGAGGTCGGGCGCCACGTAGCGCTGCACCGTCACGCGGCCGAAGAGGTTGCCGCCGTTGTGCACCACCATCGCCGTGCCGGTGGCATCGGAGAGCAGGGTGAACGGGTTATTGACGGTCACGAAGAAGCTGTTGAGCTGCAGCACGCGCCGCACGGCCACGCCGCCGGGGTTGGGGGTTTGCAGCACGCCGGCGCCGCTCACGGTCAGGTTCCAGAAGGTGCTGAGGCTGCTGCCGGTGAGGTTGGCGAAGCTGGAGGCGCTATTGAAGATTACCAGCCCGCCGGTGGCGGCGAAGCTGCCGTCGTTGGCCCAGCCCGTGCTTAGTTCGAGCGTGCCGCCGCTTTGCCCGAGGCTGCTGCCGGGGGCCAGGGTCAGGGTTTGGGCGGCGGCTAGGCCAAGGCTCAGCACGGGGTAGCGCGGCCGGCCGGCCGGAATGGTAGCGTCGATGGCACTGTTGGGGACCACGGCGGGCGTCCAGTTGGCCGTGGCAAACCAGTCGGTCGAGACGCTGCCGTTCCACACCACGGCCGTGATGGGGGCGCCGTAGAGGATGCTGAACTGCGCGGCGGCGGTGTTCGGGTTGGTGGCGGCATCGGTGGCGGCGCTGGCGGGCACGTCCACCGTCACGGCGCCGTTGGCGGTGGGCG
>Ga0247804_10001159_pt1 | contig 12252 bp, 12 predicted proteins | sample UWRJL029104C1_FD_181142 | JGI IMG/M metagenome (GOLD analysis project Ga0247804, IMG submission 181142) | Plant litter microbial communities from Arlington Agricultural Research Station in Wisconsin, United States - UWRJ-L029-104C-1 | ecosystem: Environmental > Terrestrial > Plant litter >...
TTATTTATGCCCTTGTAAACAATTTAAGAGTACTCTATAATCGACTGCCTTTTAAAATAACATTACATGTTAGTGTATGTTTTAATCTCGTACATCTGGAATTAACTGATGTATAACTTAGGTCATCCATCAAGCTATCAATTTGGTAGTCTTGATCACACACATCATTTTACTATCGAGAGAGCGGGCATTTAATTCGAGCCCGCTCTTTCTATTTATTCAAGCTCCAACTAAACATTATCACCAGTATTTTTTAAGTAGATACTGCATTAACTTATCTGTCCGTAAAGTTTTGAATGGCTTTACGGATTAATTAATAGAAATGAGTCTGTGACTCATTTCTATTAATTTTATAAACTCAATCTATTCCCAAACTGGTGCGAACTTGTAGGTGATATCCAAATTAAATAATTCATATCAATTTCAGACGCATATATTCAAAAAACTAATTAATAAGCTAAATAATTAAGCTTTCTTAAAGTTGTTATTGCTCGAAAATTATTAAATATAAGGTTGCCATTTCAAATTTCAACAATGGCTTTTTATATTGGTACGAGTTAAAAACTCGCACCAGCACAACGGAAAGCATGTAATCGTCGCGCTAAAATCCAGAACAACGGCGTTAATCAATTATTTTTAATGCTTTGCCCAAAAGTCAGAAGATTGCTATCGGGATCAAGTAAAGCAAATTCTTTTTGCCCCCAGGGCTTGGTTTGCAAATGCCCGTCCGGATGGATATTTATATGATTTTCGAGTAATGATTGATAAAGACCATCAATATCTTCTGTTCTAATATAAACCTGACCATAGTTCTGTTGGGGATCAAGATCTTCGAACTCGAAGAAATGGATTTCGATATTATCTTTTCTGATCATTAAGTATTCTCCATAGTCGCCGATTTCTTTGAAATTCAATTTCTTAAGGTAAAATTCTTTAGTTAATGCTTTGTTACGCATTGGTAATTTTGGATTAATTTCTATCAGCATATTTTTAAATTTGAGTATGTCCAAAATTGCTGAAAATACAATTATCCGGAGTTGATTGAAATCAATAAATTATTTTATTCTTGCTCTTACCCTACTTAAAGTTTCCGGCGTCATCTTCAAAAATGATGCGATTTGTTTCTGGGGGAAACGAATTATCCAGTCAGGCCGGCTGACTAAAAGTTCTCTATACCTTTCGTCAGGATTTTTGTTGGTTATGGTATCAATATACCTTGAAGAAATCGACAGATTTGCGAGTAGTCCGTATAACATTCTGAAACAAGAATGTAAATCCATAAGTGTATGCATATCAATCATACTTATAGTGGCGATATTAGAATCTTCAGCAGCTTCGATACGGTTTTCAGAAGGTTTTTGTATTAGCAGACTTTCAATATCGGCAAACCAAAAATGCTCCGTCACAAAATTTAACGTTAATTCATTATACTCGTTTTGTACATAAAAACGTAAGCTCCCGGATAATACAAATATTAATTTATCAGATAGCTGCTGTTCTTTTAGAATTAGATCATTCTTTACTAATTTTTTATAACGTAGCTTATTGGCAAACAATTCTAATTGTTCATCGGTGAAAGGGTAAATTTTCAGAAGAGATTTCTTTATTTCGGAAAAATCGCTCATTGGTTTTAAAACAGTGATTTAGTATGTTAGGTGCTTTTGAAAAAATTACCTGTGCTAAAAATAAAATTAGCTAAAGATGCTAAAATTCATGAAGCCTTCAGTGGTTTTTATTTCCTAAGCTGGTGCGAGCTTGTAGCTCGTATCCAAATCAAAAAATTATTGCATATCTAAATTACCTTAATGGCATTCCATGTCTGTCCGTAGTTTCCAGAGGGCTCTACGGATCAATTAATAGAAGAGCGTCTGTGACTCGATCTTATATTGAGTTTAAAAACAATGCTATTCTTGTATCCGTAGAGACGCTGCGCTTAACGCTAACGGATAGAATGGTGATTAAAGGATTGGAAATACTATCCATCAATAGTTCGGGATTCCCTAAGCTAAAATCCTAAGCTGGTGCGAGCTTGTAGCTCGTATCCAAATCAAAAAATGTATTGCATATCTAAATTACCTTAATGGCATCTCCCCTTTTACCGGGCACAAAATCACCTAAAACATTTATTTTCAGAATACATTGCTATACTATGTATTTTGTTATACATTTACAGCATGAACGAAGTTTTCTTAACGAATTGGAAATCGCAGGTAAAGAAAGGCACATTGACTTTCATTATCCTGAACGTACTTAAGGATAAAAAATATTATGGCTATGAATTAATTGAGCAGATCAGGAAATTTACGGAAATAGAAATTGCAGAGGGCACCCTCTACCCTCTGTTGAACCGGCTTAAAACAGAAAACCTGGTGGACTCGGAGTGGATTGAACAGGAAACCGGCATCCCCAGGAAATATTACCGCCTCACAGATACCGGCACCAAAACGCTTTTGCAGATGAACAGCTACTGGAAAAATTTAGAAAACGCCATCCAAAAAATAATCAAATGAAAATAGAACCTATAAAATTTAGCCAGGAAGCTTCCGGACGGGTGTATAAAGACTACATGAAGCGCGTTAGGACGACCACGGCTTCCCTATCGCAGCAAGATCAGGACGATATTTACATGGAATTTAACAGCCATATTTTTGAGGCCATTCGACATAGAAATGATGTTGCAGAAATTGATGCATTACTTAATGTACTCGAGAAACTGGGTACTCCGGAAGAAGTGCTTAAACCACTTATTGCCGATAAAAAGCTGGCCGAAGCTACAAAAACCTTTAACCCGGTCCATGTATTCAAAGCATTGATACTCAACTTCACCAACGGAATAAGTTATGTCATATTCTTCATCCTTTACCTCTTTCTGTTTGCTTTTGTTTTGCTCATTTTCGCAAAGATTCTGAATCCTTCAGAAGTAGGTCTTTTTTACAAACAAGACACTTTTATGGTGCTGGGCATATCGAGAAACTTAAATAATGAGGGCATGAACGAGCTACTTGGCAACTGGTTTATACCAGTTATGGTACTTTCAATAGTCGTTTGCTATTTCATTCTTACCCTGCTTCTTAAACTTAAAAAATCAATCAACAAAAAATAATTATGAAAAAACACCTGCTGATTTGCCTGCTGAGCGCATTAACTTTTAAAGGTTTCGGTCAAAGCCTGAATACACCTCGCCTGGATAGTTTATTCCAGGTACTCGATAAGAAAGATAAATTTATGGGCAGCATCGCGGTAACACAAAATGGAAAGCTCCTTTATTCAAAAGCCATTGGCTATGCCGACATCGAAGCCCGTCAAAAGGTAAATACTTTATCCAAGTACCGCATCGGTTCGATATCTAAAATGTTCACGGCTACCTTGATTTTAATGGCTGTTGAAAAAAACAAGATTACGCTCAACCAAACCCTGGATCATTATTTTCCGCAAATCGAGAATGCAAAGAAAATCACTATTGAAAACCTGCTGAACCACAGAAGTGGCATCCATAGCTTCACCAGTGATGCCGGCTATTCAGATTACATGGACCAGTATAAATCCAGGGAGGCTATGCTAAAAATTATCGCCGATGGAAAGAGCGACTTTGAACCGAATAGTAAGGCTACATACAGCAATTCCAATTATGTGTTGTTGAGTTACATTGCCGAAGACATCTATAAAAGCAAATATGCCGACATCCTGGATAAGCAGATTATCAAACCCTTAAAATTGAAAAATACGTACTTCGGCAGTAAAACGAATTTGCAAAATAACGAAACCTTTTCTTATCAGTTTACCGGTGCTAAATGGACGAAAGAAATAGAAACTGATGTATCGATTCCAATGGGCGCCGGTGGTATTGTTTCGAACCCACAGGATCTGAACACCTTCATCAGCCAGCTTTTTGCAGGAAAACTGATTACCATGAAGTCCCTGGACCTGATGAAAACGATGAACCAGAAATTCGGATTGGGGCTATTTCAGTTCCCCTATTATGATAAAATAAATTATGGGCATGATGGCGCAATCGACGGATTTAAGTCGATTCTGATTTATAATCCGGAAGAAAAACTTTCTGTTTCCATTACCTCAAACGGAACGCAATACCCGCTCAACAATGTTTTAATTGCCGCGCTGAGCGCTTGGTTTGGAAAGCCTTTTAAAGTACCCGCTTTTGAAGAAGTGAACATCAGTCCGGAAATACTGGATTCGTACGTTGGGCAATATTCCAGCAAACAAATCCCACCAAAAATTTCGATTACCAAAACCGGCGACAAACTATTTGCACAGGCCACCGGTCAGTCTGCTTTTCCGCTTGAAGCCACAAGCCCAACCACTTTTAAGTATGACCAGGCGGGAATCATACTGGAATTTAACGCAGCAAAAAAAGAAATGATACTTAAACAAGGAGGAAAAGAATTCCTGTTTACGAAGGAATAATAAAAGAAGATACCTGAATTAGTTAATTTGTCTTAATTTGAAAAGATTTCTCCACAAGGTCGAAATGACGACTATTTTTAACATCTGTCCGTAGAGTTCTGAAGGGCTCTACGGATTAATTAATAGAGGAGAGTCTGTGAGTCGATCTTATATTGAGTTTAAAACTCAATAAATTCTTGTATCCTTAGAGACGCTGCGCTTAACTCGAAGGACAGTCAAGGACGATACCGGCTGGAGCGTTACAGGATTGGAAATCCTGTCTATTAGTAGTTCGGGATTCGCTAAGCTAAAATCCCGAACAGCTACGCTTAACGCTACGGATAGGATCGGACAACCCTCATAGTTTTGTTCCACTCTCCTTCGAGTCTCCTTCGGAAAAACGGCCTTTAAAGCAGTGTTTATGCAACAATTCCCCAGGCTGGTGCGAGCTTGTAGCTCGTATCCAAATTAAATAATTCATATCAATTTCTGACGCATATATTCAAAAAACTAGTTAATAAGCTGAATAATTAAGTTTTTTTAATTTATCCTGTCTCGAAAATTATTAAATAAAAAATTGCCATTTCAAATTTTAACAATGGCTTTTTATATTGGTACGAGTTAAAAACTCGCACCAGCGCAAGGACGATACCGGCTGGAGCGTTACAGGATTGGAAATCCTGTCTATTAGTAGTTCGGGATTCGCTAAGCCAAAATCCCGAACAGCTACGCTTAACGCTACGGATAGGATCGGACAATCCTCATAGTTTTGTTCCACTCTCCTTCGAGTCTCCTTCGGGAAAACGGCCTTTAAAGCAGTGTTTGTGCAGCAAACCTCGAACAACTCCCGAACAACACCTCATTTTACCGGACATTTCCGGACAAATTCGGACATTTTCGGACATGACGCTTCTGCTGTGTGCCAGATTGCAATCCACATTGTACATTTGTTCATCTTTTAAGGATTTTACTAAATTTGAACCATCCATTATAAACCATGCCTAAACCAAACGAAGTTACCAAGACAAACCAGGACTATTGGGACAAGCGTTACGAAAGCCAGCAAACCGGATGGGATCTTGGTGAGGCGTCTCCGCCAATTCACGGGTATTTTAAGCAGGTTGAGAAAAAAGAAATAGCGATATTGATACCGGGTTGTGGTTTCGGTTATGAAGCTGAAGCATTGCTCGCAATGGGCTTCAGTAACATCACCTTAATCGATGTAGCCGAATTACCTGTTGCCGAACTCCGGGATAAATACCGTAACAACCCGAATATAAAAATCATACAAGGCAATTTTTTTGAACATGAGGGCGAGTACGATGTCATTATTGAACAAACTTTTTTCTGTGCCATTGATCCCGCATTACGGATAGATTATGTGCAAAAATGCCACAGCCTTTTAGCAGCAGATGGACGTATTGTTGGCTTATTTTTTAACAGGCAATTTGATGGCGGTCCACCCTTCGGCGGCGATGCGAACGAATATGCCAGTCTTTTTGAAAAATATTTCGAAATTAATAAATTGGAACCCTGCTACAATTCTGCCGGACCGAGAGCTGGAAGCGAACTTTTTGCTATACTAATTAGAAAAACTTATTTATGAACCTCTTAATTTCGTCTGAACGCCATGATTGATTATATTAAGCAACCCTGGCCCTGGTATTTTTCGGGTAGCATGATTGTAGTTATAATGCTCCTGTTACTTTTTTTTGGTAAGTCATTTGGTTTTTCATCCAACCTGCGCACCATATGCAGTATGACTGGTGCGGGGAAAAAAGTAAAATTTTTCGATTTCAAATGGAGAGATCAAGTATGGAATCTCCTGTTTTTATTGGGCTCCATATTGGGCGGATTCATCGCAACAAACTACCTGAGCGATGATAAGCCGTTAAAACTTTCTGCCGCTACCATTGCCGATTTAAATCAAATGAACATAAAATTCGATGGCAAACTAAACCCCGACAGCTTGTTTTCACTGGAAGCCATGAAGGATGTAAAAACACTTGCTCTTTTACTTATTGGTGGCTTGCTTGTAGGTTTTGGTTCGCGCTATGCCGGTGGCTGTACATCCGGGCACGCGATATCGGGGCTTTCAAATCTACAGGTACCATCGCTTATTGCCGTTATCGGTTTTTTTATAGGCGGTCTTATCATGACTTTCCTCATTATGCCCTTTATCTTTTAAAAACAGAACAAATGAAATTCATAAAATACATCCTGGCAGGCACACTTTTCGGCATTATTATGACGAAGTCGGAAGCCGTTTCCTGGTACAGGATACAGGAGATGTTTCGTTTCCAGGCATTCCACATGTATGGAATTATCGGTACTGCAGTGGTATTGGGTATCATCGCTGTTTCGCTCCTAAAAAAAATCAAAGCTAAAGACCTCGATGGCAATCCAATCGTCTTCCACACTAAAGACAAAGCTTATCGTAAATATATTTTTGGCGGTACGATTTTCGGCTTAGGTTGGGCGCTAACGGGCGCATGCCCTGGTCCTATGTTTGTTAATTTGGGCAGCGGTTATGCCGGTATGGCTGTTGTGATATTGGGTGCTTTGCTTGGCACCTACCTTTATGGTGTGATAAGAGACAAATTACCACATTAAGACAGGAGAAGATTAACGCAGATTTTTCTGTAAAATTAAGTATTAAAGAACGCTTATATATCTGCGTTTTTATCTACGCATTCAGCGTAATCAGCGGGAAAATCTTTTGGTATCATTAAATTAATCATTAAGATTTAAGGTTATTAGGATAAATGGAAATCGCTTAATTTTCTTAATGCCTTAATGGTTTTTAGATTAATGCGGATTTTTTGTTAAAAATTTTAAAGAATAGTATTGGATCTGCGTTTTTATCTGCGAATTCAGCGTGATCTGCGGGAAAAACCCTTTAACATCTTAATCAAAGCAATTATTATAAACCATTTAGGAGTTAAGGTCATTAAGATAAATCGAATGACTTAATTTTCTTAATGGTTTTGGTCTTCAGATATCGTATCTGCGTCTTTATCTGCGGATTCAGCGTAATCAGCGGGAAAAACCATTTGACGTCTTAATTAAAGCAATTATATAAACCATTTAGGAGTTAAGGTCATTAAGATAAATCGAATCACTTAATTTTCTTAATGCCTTAATGGTTTCAATCTTCCGATATTGTATCTGCTAATTCAGCGTGATCAGCGGAAAAATCTAATAAACCAATTTATAACCCTGCCCCCTGATGTTAATGATCAAAACAGATGGGTCATCCTTCAGGTATTTCCTTAGTTTAGTGATAAAAACATCCAGGCTACGACCTGAGAAATAATCATCATTTCCCCAGAAAGTTTTTAAAATAACGCTGCGGTCGAGCATGCTGTTCTGATTCAGCAGTAATAATTGCAGAATTTCGGCTTCCCGGTTGGTGAGCATACGCTGTGTTCCCGAAAAGGTTAACAGGCCTTCCGGGTAATGAAAAGAATAATTTCCAATAGAAACAGCCTGTTTTGTTTTCCTCTCTACTTTATAAACTAACCTGTTATGGCTCAGCAGAGCTTTAATCCGCACGACTAACTCCTGCATGCTAAAAGGTTTTTTTAAGTAATCATTGCCCCCGCTTTCGAAACCTTGAACCACATCAGCGGGAAGGGATTTAGAGGTCAGGAAAATAATCGGTGTCTGCATATCCATCTGCCTGATTTGTTTTGCTATAGAAAACCCATCTCCATCGGGCAGCATCACATCCAACAGGATGATGTCGGGCTTGTTCTTATGATACAATTGAATGGTTTGGCTTGCATTGACTGCGTGCTGCACTTCAAAGCCCTTCAACTCAAGGGTCTCCCTTACGATTTCTGCCAGCGCAGGTTCATCATCCACAAAAAGGATTTTATTCATATCGGCCAGCCTAAAATAATTGTAGTTCCGGTTCCCAGTTTACTTTCAATTTTGTACCAGCCTTTATGCTGCTGCATAATTTGCTTTACATAATTAAGCCCTAATCCATGGCCCTTTACTAAATGCCGATTGCCCTTGTTAACACGGTAAAACTTATCAAAAACCAAGTGGAGATCTTTATCGGGAATTCCAATACCATTATCCTGAAAGCGAAATACAAGGTGGTTGTTTTCTTTAAACAGGCTAATATTTATGATTGGATCGCTATTGGTATATTTAATCGCATTGTCCAGTATATTACTGATTGCATGCCTGAATTTAAGTTTATCAACCCACAATTGCTGTTCGCCACTCTTGTTCTCATAATGGATAGCCGGAGTCTTATCATTCGAAACCTGGTGTATCTGTATGAGTTCCTGTATAACCTCGTCAATAGCAATGAATTCTTTGTGAATTTCCGTTTGCTCATCTTCATATAAAGATAGGTTCATCACTTTATCGACGAGTTGGTCAAGTCGTTCTATCTCATTTTTTGCGTGATTCAGGTAGCGCGACGTTTTATGTTCATCGTTACGCACTTCGCTGTTACCCAGGGCCTCAATCGCTACAGAAACCGTAGCGATAGGTGTTTTAAACTCATGCGTAATGTTACTTATAAAATCATTCTTAATTTGAGCCAGCTTTTTTTCCCTGAACAGGCTTTTAAGCATCCAGGTTAAACAGATCGCAATTAATAAAACCAACACGATTGATGAAATCAGAATTAAGCCCATATTCGATATAATATAGGAAAACGGATTCCGGAACATGGCACGTACGTAACGTTGATTATCGGTATACCGGTAGGTTGGGTATGATTTACTTATAACCGGAAAATAGCGGGTTAATTTTCTGCTAAAGTGACTCAAATTGGTTGTACTGTCGTTTTTAAGTGTCAGAAACCGGTATGGAATATGGATGTTCCGGGCCTTGAGGTAACGGTTCAAGATAGGCCTTAAACGGGTAGTATCGAACTGATATTGGTAGGCTTTTTCGACCATAAATGTACCAAGTTCCTGAGTACGGTAATAAACAACGTGGTTTTCCAGGTCCTCGGTTCGGAGTTGTTTTGCAAAATGCTGTGCAACTTTCTGTTTCATTTGCTTATCATCCGAGCGTAACGAGTCGTTGAGTTCACTAAAACTGAAAGAAGAAAGCATTTTGTTTTTTCTTTTGCCTTTAGCGAAGATGTTGTATATGCGCGTTCCTTTCTCATCCAGATTGGAACTGAAGATAAATTGGTTAGTATCCAACAGGTTATGTTCAATTAACTGTTGCACCGTATCGCATCGGACACTAAATTCTTTTTTCACGGCATCTTCGAAAGCCATGTTTACTTCCTTCTCAAAATTGAAACGGGTAACCTGATAATATTTTACAATCCAATATGCCTGTAAACCCAACAAGGCCAGCATGGCCAATGAGCAGAACACAATCAGAAAGCGAACATTTTTTTGCACAAACAAATGTAATTAAAAGTTGCCCTTACAATAAGTCCGTTAACATACTATAACCTAAATTAACCTGTGCGTTAACGGATTTTAATTTTCAGTTATCCAATTTGCATCAAACAAATAAGTCATGAAAAAGATATACGTCATTTTAAGTCTGCTGCTGTCATCTGTATTGAGCCGCGCCCAGGGCGTCCAGTTAAAAAAAGGAGGTGATTTTCCGGACATACCCATACAAAACTTGCTTAACGCGCCGGTAAAATCGATAGCGCTTCACCAATCGGGAGATGCTAAAATTTACATCCTTAATTTCTGGGGCACCTGGTGCAGCCCCTGTTTACCGGAAATGGATAATCTGGCAAAACTCCAGGAGTCAAATCCAAACTCTATCCGGATTATCGGGATTTCTGATGAAGTACCTTCCAGGTTACAAACCTACCTGAAAAAGAAAGCGTCTAAACTTTGGCTTGCCAGCGATACGACATTCCTTCTGTATAAAATGATGGCTTTTTCCTATGTCGGACAAAGTGCCATTATCGACCGGGGTAAAATTGTTGCCCTGGTAAGAACAGACTCCATTAACCAGGCGATGATTAATAAATTAATTAAGCACGAAACAGTAAAATCTTCCGCTGAAATTAATCAACCTAAAGTGACTAATAATGCGGATATTTTTGCAGTGGATACCACATTAAACGAAAGCTTCACGGTAAGAAGTTACATGATCGGACAACCCGGTATGGCAAAAAAGTATCTTCAAAATAATACATACAAAAACCGCAGAATAACCTTTATCAATGGTTGTATGACGTATATGTTTAAAGATGCTTACGGAATAAAATCTGAAAAACAGGTGGTTTATGAAGTAAAGGAGAAAGAAGTTTGCAACTTCGACGATAAGCAAACGCTGTATTGCCTCGATTTGCTCGTTAAACCGTCCGAAAAGGATAGCCTCCTGGTAATTTTACAAAAAAGGTTAAATCAAGTATTGCCGGTAAAGGCCAGGATAGAGTACCGCGACATGCCCGTATATGCCTTAGTAAATAAACATTTTAACCTTCCAGAATCTACCAAAAAGGCTTCGAGTTATGGTTTCAGCGGAGCCGGTTACGAAGGTGAATCCGTTAGCCTGGCTGATTTCGCAGATGAATATATGAGCAATGAAATGGATCTTCCGGTAATTGATGAAACCGGTCTGAACAAGAAATATGATATAAAAACGGTAGTTGAATTACGCAATCGGGAAAGCATTGTGAAATCAATACAGAACATTGGACTGGACCTGGTTAAAAAGGAAAAAAAGATGAAAGTTTTGGTGCTATACAAGTAACCTGATAAACTACCCGGGTGATTTAGCGCGGCTGCATTTGCCAAAGACTTAAGATAATAAAAGAGCACACAGCATCTGCATATAACTGTTTGTAATGACCAGTTATAATGCAAATCAAACTCAATACCAATTATAATTTGGACTAAACGCTAAAGCATCAACTAAACATGGTTATTGATCATAACCCACAATTTCTTACTTTTCAACATAATTTATTTTAACGGGAATTTTAGTTTAATTTGAAGCATATCTAATTAAAATTCCAAATGGACCAACCATCTACCTACCAGTCATCCTCCAGAAAGAAATTTATTTTTATCGGCGTGCTTGTCGTTTCAATTGCGGCAATCGCGTTCATTTATTTTAACCGAAAGAAAAAAACGAATGAAGATAATCAGGCCTATGCAAAATACATAGAAGCCTATACTTCCGGAACCATTTCTAAAAAGAGCTTTATCCGCATCCACCTGGCAAATGCAGCCACTGGAATGCAGGATCTGGGCAAGGCCGATTCGCGTGATTTATTCGATTTTTCGCCATCCATTTCGGGAAAAACGTATTGGATTGATCCACAAACCATAGAATTTCGTCCGGATGAAAATTTAAAACCGGGAAAAGAATATGAAGCGACTTTTAAACTCGCTGAAGTTTCGGCTACAGAAAAAGGCCTGGAAGATTTCGATTTCGAGTTCAGGGTAATTAAACCAGGTGTAATGCTATCGCAGAACGGTTTGATTTCTCAAAACAATACTTCCCTGGATTACATGAAATTAACAGGAGAAGTGGCAACAGCAGATGCGGAAGAAACATCGAAGATTGAGAAAATTATCGAACTGGATTTCGACCAGAAACTGAAAATAAAGTGGCAGCACGACCCTGCTAAAAACAGTTCCAAGTTCACCATAGACAGCATTAAAAAGAAAAATACAGACCAGACACTAAAGCTCGCCTGGGATGGTGATGCAATAGATGCCGACCAGAAAGGCGAAGAGGAAATCAGGATTCCGGCGTTAAATAAGTTCGAAATATTGGATATGAAAGCCATTCAGGGCGAAGAAGATTATGCGCTGGTACAATTTTCGGAACCCATAGGTGTTGGGCAGGATTTAACCGGCATGATTTCGCTGGGCAACCTTAGCGATT
>Ga0247804_10001160_pt1 | contig 12248 bp, 17 predicted proteins | sample UWRJL029104C1_FD_181142 | JGI IMG/M metagenome (GOLD analysis project Ga0247804, IMG submission 181142) | Plant litter microbial communities from Arlington Agricultural Research Station in Wisconsin, United States - UWRJ-L029-104C-1 | ecosystem: Environmental > Terrestrial > Plant litter >...
AGACGATTAATGGCTCTAGAAATACACCCGTTATCACCAATTCACTCTTGCAGGGAGGTATTGTCAGTGTCTACTACTTAGGTACCCTAGTTGGCGCCCTTGGAGGTGGATTGGTTGGTGAGAAGGTGGGAAGAATCAAGACTATTGCTATTGGTGCAGCGTGGGGAATTTTCGGTGCCTCGTTACAGTGTTCTGCACAAAATCATATTTGGATGATATTTGCCCGATTGATTAATGGCTTTGGAACTGGTATTTTGAATGCTATCGTTCCAGTCTGGGCCACAGAATCGGTGCCACATACTAGTCGTGGTCAATTTATCGCCATTGAGTTCACACTCAATATTCTAGGCGTTGTTGTTGCATATTGGCTTGAGTTGTAAGTCGGTGGGATGAAAGCCAGTTTCCAAGTCTTGCTAACATTGTCCCTCAGCGGCCTTTCCTTCATTGATGACGGAGCATCTCCTATTAGATGGAGATTCCCCATCGCCTTTCAAATTATTCCTCTTCTTATTCTCTTCGGGATTGTTTGGTGGTTCCCTGAATCTCCGCGTTGGTTGGTGAAAGTTGGTCGAGAGGAGGAGGCTCGGTTTGTGCTTGGAAGACTTCGAGGCGATGAAGGCGAGGATAAGATTCAAGCTGAAGCTGAATTCCAAGACATTCGGAATGTGAATCGACTGGAAAAGGAGGCTGGGAATCGAACTTCATACTACTCTATGTTGACTGGTAAAGGATCAGGTGACTTACATACTGGTCGTAGAGTTCAGCTTGTCATCTGGTTGCAAATCATGCAAGAGTGGGTTGGTATTGCCGGTGTTACCATTTGTAAGTTATGCTCCAGATAACAAATATCAGGACAGCACGACTGAATTCTCGCTGACAAATAAGATGCTCCAACCATATTTCGCATAGCTGGTTTCAATACCGAAAAGTCACAGTGGATTTCTGGGCTCAACAACATATTCTATATGGTTTGTGCTTTGTTTTACGCGTTTATGCTCGCAACTAACAGCATACCATAGTTTTCAACTCTAATCTGTGTTTTCACACTCGACCGCATTGGTAGAAGATGGACCTTGTATTGGGGATCTGTAGGCCAAGGTATAGCTATGTTCCTCGCAGGCGGCTTGTCTCGTCTTGGAACCAATGCAACTGATGCTGGCGAGACAGCTAAAGCCGCCCAATATGGAGCAGCAGCTGCCTCCATGATCTTTATCTTCACATTCGTATTCGGTGCCACATGGTTGACTGTACCTTGGCTTTACCCAGCCGAAATTTTTCCACTAGAAGTACGAGCAAAGGGAAATGCTTGGGGCGTTGTTGGATGGAGTATCGGAAACGGATGGTTGACACTTCTCTGCCCAGTAATGTTCAGTGCTATTGGCGAGAAGACCCTTTATATATTCGCTATCTCGAACGTGATTACCATCCCAATGGTTTGGGCGCTTTATCCAGAATCTAACCAACGTACGCTTGAGGAAATGGACCTCTTATTCGCGGCTCGAACTCCATGGGTTTGGGATGCTGAGAGAAACTTCAAGCGGCTGAAAGAGGAACATCCAGAATTAGCGCATGCTGCTATGCTCCGAAAGGCACAGGATGTCGAAACTGGGAAATTATCAGAAGTAAAGGAATCGGAAACGGCAAATCATGTTAATTCAAGATAAGCGTAAGCTTTAGAACACTAGATGTGTTGGTTCAAATTATCTGGCAAAGAACTACGTTCGCAAACTGTGTACCATCATAGAAATCAACTCAGAAATTTCGGATACTTATTTGTTCAGCTACATTTATTCGGGTGAAGAAGTCTATCTATTCGAAGCTCCTGTTCTGAAAAGATTCCTAGAACTTTTAGATAAGATCAAGTTTTGAAGAGCATTTTCCTACCGTCTTACTAGTAGCGCTACAAATGTCTCTCAAGGTACCGTTGCCATGCCCCAACCTAGAACACTTCATTTCCAGTCTTCTATGCCTTAATGAAGTTATCGTCAAGCTTTGGTATGTGGAAGGAGGATCTTGAAGTGAAAGATCAGCCAATTGACTCGCGTGAACACTGGAGGAAAGATTGTTGTCTAGCCAGAAAGTGAGCTATCTTTGAGACAGTTTTGTGTGATAATGTGCGAACATGTCTCTCGATGACAGAGAAATTTCCAAACTTACGTGGCGAATATCTACGCCTTTCAAATCATGTTCGTAATCCGCAGCCCACAGTGTATGCAACGCATTTTGTGGATTGGATAATGTATAATTAATTGGAGAAGAATGGGATATGGTATATGCAGTGGAATTTAACAAAGCCTGGTGATAAATCGCGTGGGAAGAATTTCTGATAACTATCATGCCATACAGATAAAACGGCATCGGGCATCTCTGGAGAATCCTCATTTTGTGAACTGAAGACGTCTTTGCTAAGATATCCTATCCTTCTTAGAATTAAGTCTCAATAGATACAGCAATAAATAGGGTATTGCCAGCCTCTTTGAGACTCGAATCTCAAACGCGGATGTTAAGTTAACTCAGCAGGGCAAATCGTTTAGTGACCGCTAAAAATAGCTTCAACTAAGCTACAGGAATACAGGTTTCCTCATAGTAGACTTAGGTCCAAAGATTCCAAAGAAAAGGAAAACACTTATGAATTCATACACAAAGGGGCTCGTACGATACCAAGATACCATATGTCACTGACTTCTGGCCAGATAGCGACGAAGCATTGCCACAACAAAACGATTTATAGTGCGCGGCAGAATATGAAATCAAATGCGACCGCTTGACTGGTACAATGATTGTCATCATCCAAAGCCTTCTTCTGGTCCCTCCAAAGCAAACTGACTTGTATGAAGTGTGGCTCTTTAAATTCAAGAGCTCAAATTAAGACGGCTTTATATCAAATTTCAAGAGACTGATAATAACCAGTCTGGAATATCAATGACACCCTCCTCAACATCCTGACACAACTAGGGGTTTAAAAATACCTTTAAACCATCTTGGGATTGAATCTACTCGCATACGATCAGTGATTTGAAACGTGAATGCCTGGTCATGAGACCTAATTATGGAAAAGTCTAAGATGACTAGCAAGTAAAATTTTAATTCATTATTGATTCGTATTTGCTATTCAATGATAAGTGAGTTGGGACACAGCGTAAGGAAATTTAGCAATTGTTTTCGTAGCTCCAGCGAGCATTTAAGACAGCCATTACGTCACCCCGAACCATCCGGACTTAGTGGTTGTCGTACGTTCAACACCTCAAAACAGACGTACCTTAGATTAGGCATGGTATTTGGTTTGTAAACAATTGGACTACTCTATTCAAAAGAAATGTCTTCTGATTCATTGGCCATTTTTCGTAAGACTGCATCGGCAGATCTTCAGAAACTCGCAGACGAGCATATGAACCACGAGTTAGTATTCTCCAGCCAATCCCTAGTTTTGCAATTGACATCAATTGACCATATATCTCATCAGTCTCAATCAGGAAGATCGTGATACTCTAAAGTCGGCCAGTAGGAAACTCTCAACTCATGCGTTGGTCGGTTCAGCTATCGGTCTCGGATTATTCGGCGCACTTGCTTTCCGCGTTCGTGCGAATCGCATCAGACTCTTCGAGGCCTTCCGCGCGTCTCAGAAACCAAGTCATGTAAAATTTGCCGACGGGCGAGAAGGTAAGTCGAAGTTTTCCTTCTCGAAACTTTTGTAGCTGACGAAAGCATACAGAAGCAATTCCAGATATTACTCCGTTGCTACAGCCTACTAAGTTTGGCGACTTCGCAACCTATACGTTCTTTTCAGTTGCAGGGATATTTATCGGCGGTGAAATTGGGGCGCTTAGTGGTGCAGCTGCGGCAAAAAGAACGATCACGAAAGATCCTGAGACGAAAGCAAGGATTGAGAAAGCGTTTCGTGGTTTCAAAGCTGATGTTTTAAGGAAGGAAGCTGATTTGCTTGAAGATGAGCATTCGAAATTGGCTGAATTTGAGCTTTGAGAGTAATATCTCAGTTTTCTACTTGAGGGTACAAATATGGTGGCCGTAACTCAATCATGGGTTGGTGATCGACTGTCAGAGGCTTAGAAATCGATCGGTGCGTCATTTAGAACGAACAAAGCTAAGCATCGTGACTGGTTTGGTCTTTATCGTACTAAGTTGAATCTTTAATGCGTATCTATTTGATAAACTTAACGATATGGCCAAGCAACGAATTCTCTAATTATCAAAATGACGCTCACACTCATCTATAACATCTTCTTTGACAAGATAAACTTAGCCGTCTATTCTGTGGCTGATCGGCTTGTCTGGTAAATTACTTAGTAAATGTCTCTATGCTAGCTCAGTAAACTTCGTGTAGTATGTTACATGGTCGTGAGCTTGATGAGTCGGTTTCAGAGTATTTTCTTGCTCCGTTGCGATCATTGAAAACTCCCTTTAGGTGGCGTTAGTACATCTCTCGGGGTGAATATTAAAGGTCATCAGGATCAAGCAAAGATATGGTTCTTTCTATACCATCGTACTTTGACCCTCAGCTCCATCAATAGGGACAGTTCCCTGAATGGACGGAATTCTACCAGCGACATCTTTCAGCATGTCTGCTGCAAGTGGGACGTTGAACCCCGAGCCCCAAAATTCCGAAGCTGCAGTTTCATCTTTCATGTATTTTCCCAATTCCTCACCACGATTCTTAATGATCTGTGCTAACTTAAGGAAAATATCGCGCTTTACGGTAGGCTTAGTCTTTTTCCAGCTGTAAAAAGCCTTTTGTGCAGACTCAACGGCGGCTAACGCATCTGTCACTGAAGCGCTTGTAGAATCATAAAGGTGAATTCCTGAGCCGGAGTTTTGAACTGGGAAGGAAGCGTCGAAGTAGACGTCCTTGTTGTCAATAATTGCGGGTTCCTTGAAAGTCTTATTCTGGGCCATGATGAGCGATTGAATTGTGCGCACAATCTGTGGGAATTTTTGGGTAATTGGTGGTGTAGGGCTGGTAATCTAATGAAGAAAAAGACAATGGCAAAAATGAAAAGTTGATGGAAGAGCGGATTATGTAGGAACTGGTCGTGGCTCTGGTTATTCATGGTGGTGATGCTGGTCTTCAACATATTGACTTTAGCTACCCGCATATTAACCCCCACCCCCTCCACACCCCACCTATTCTCCATCTTTCGCCATTTCAAAGCTGTCGGGTCGGAACCGTTGTAGAATCATGCATGCATCATCCGCTATTTTGTTCCGACAGACCAGCTCCTAAGATCCACACGTGATGTGGCGCGGGATCCTGGGAGTATACGTTTCTGAGATAGGAGCTTAGCTTTATTTATGTAGTGCCAGCAGAGAAAACATGATTAATTTTTGATCTTACCCTGCTTAACCTTCACAACTTCACGGAAAAATCCACTCTCTTGATAATCTCTACACTACCCCTCGATTCTGTGCATCTTCTTTATTTGCAAGATAAAAATGGCTCCTGAGAGGCCCTTCCACGTTGCTGTCTGTGGCGGTGGGATTGGAGGTCTATGTTTGACTATTGGTCTTCTTCGACAAAATGTTTCCTGCACAATATACGAGGCTGCTCCTGCTTTTGCAGAGATCGGTGCTGGCGTTTCATTTGGGCCCAATGCAGTCCGGGCAATGGAGCTTATCCATCCGCTTATTGCCAAAGGTTTCGAGAATTGCGTTACCAAGAACGGCTGGCCCCAGAAGAATGAGACCTGGTTTGATTTCAGAATTGGAATGTCGGATTCACGAGACGGCCAGGAAGTGTCGACAGATACCCACGTTGCGGATGTGAAAGCGGGGAAACTGGGCCAAACCAGTGTGCACAGAGCTCATTACTTAGACGAATTGGTCAAACTCGTTCCACGCGACGTAGCCAAGTTTGGTAAGAGGTTGAGAGACATCACCGAGGACGGTGAGAAATTAGTCTTGCTCTTCGAAGATGGCACAAGGGAAGAAGCAGATGCAGTTATTGGGTGTGATGGCATCAAATCTCGAACACGACACATACTGCTAGGTGCCGACCATCCTGCAGCAAATGCTGTGTTTTCTGGGAAATATGCCTATCGAGGCTTAATTCCTATGGATAAAGCTGCTAATGCATTAGGAGACGAACTGGCACGAAACTCCCAGATATATATGGGCTACCGTGGTCATGTCCTTACTTTTCCTATAGATAAAGGGAAAACAATGAATGTTGTAGCCTTCCGAACAAAGCTTGACGGAAAATGGGAAGACCCAATGTGGGTTCGACCGTCCACATCAGAAGACATGTTTGCAGACTTTGTAGGCTGGGGTGATAAAGTTCAGAGTATTTTGGGTGTACGTCACATATCAGCAGTCCGAAACTACGATATCAAAGCTGATTAGAATATTATAGTTGATAGAAAAACCGGATGTATGGGCGTTATTTGATCATCCACCCGCACCTGTGTTTTACAAGGGTCGATTGTGCCTACTTGGTGATGCGGCACACGCTACAACGCCTCACCAAGGAGCAGGAGCGGGTCAAGCAATTGAAGATGCTCTGGTATTGTCAACTTTACTTGGTCAGGTTAAGTCTCTAGCCGACATCGAAGATGCTTTCAAAGCATACGATGCTGTACGAAGACCACGGAGCCAGCGAGTGGTGACTACAAGTAGGGAAGCTTCACATCTTTACGAATTGGAGAATGAAACCATCAAATACGACTTAGACAAAGCACGAGAAGAGCTGGAAGTCCGCTGTAAATGGATATGGGATGAAGATTTGAGCGCCCAGGTTAAGACTGCTCAGGATGCCATGAGCAAAAGCTATATAAACATGGTCTAAAACCTTGTACAATTTCAAAGCTTTAAGCGATCTGGAGGCACGAACATTTCTTTTGAAATTATAGATTAGTTAAGGAAGCAAGTCTTAGTCACAAAGCCCTGACTATAATAACAAATAGGCAGTAGGAAGCAATTATTGTGTCACCTCTAGCATATAGCACATGAGAAAAGCAAATTCTTAGGAAGTGTCATATTATGTCATATAATAACGCTTCTCTTACGTGTAGCCTTAAATTAATACTGTTATTTGAAATGTCACGTTCCCAAGTAGCTTTGGTCATTTTCTCCAAGAACAAAATTCTTGATGTGTTGAGCCACGACACCACCAGCTTCAATACAATGCCAATGTCCAATTCCGTCAAGAACCTCGATATGCTTCAGCGATTTGATCGTTGAATATGCTTGTAAGATTGCGTCGCACCCTTCTATGGAAGCTGTTTTATCATCCGAGCCAGCAATAAGCAATAGCGGTGCGGTGATAGATTCATAACGTGGTACCTGTGCAGTACTGATCACACGGCACAGTGACATGTAGCCTTTGGAGGAAGTCCTGAGAATCAAGTTGCGAATAAAAGCGTGATGCAGAGGAGTTGATAGTTTCCCCGTGGCGGCTGCCGGTATGGATGTAGCAAGGCCCTCTACACCATCTGTTGGGTGTTAGTTGTCAAAGACAATCTGGACAAACTCTCAGACGAGGCAGAACAATTCAAATATCTAGGATGGTGAAGTTACCTTGTTTCACAGCTTCAATTCTATTTACAAATATCTTCGACAGAGCATCACTGGGGTTTACAGGCCCTATCAATACAATGCCGCTCACCCTATTCCCATGCTCTATAGCAAAACAACTAGCCACAATACCCCCCATTGAATGACCAATAATTGTTATGTTGTTTTTGATATTTAGAGCGTCAAGCAAGGCCACTGTGTCTCCCACAATGCTTTCGATAGTCTGTTCGGCCTCACCAAGTTCCGAAAGACCTGAGCCGGCTATGTCAATCGCGATACAGCGTATGCTTGGAATCAGATAAGGGATCACTGGGAAGTAAAACGAGGAAGAAGAACCGAGGCCGTGAATAAGAACGACAGTTCCGAGAGTATTCTGAGTAGGTTCGTCAATGGTATAGTACAATGACTTGCCATTGATATGTTTGCTGGGCATTTTGGGGAAGAGTCAAGCGTGGAATTGAACCGGATTCTTGAAATTCTAAACTTTCGTGGTACTAAAGTGAAGGTGAAGATATGTCAACATTTGGTAGTTTGACCTCGGGCGTGCCGGAAATTGTATATTGTGGAGTACTTACTCTGTGATGCGGGCGGCGGCCCCATGCATCCGCCATGTATCCACTCCATCCGCCCTTCCATTCCACAATTACGCAAAGCAAAAACGCGACCGGCATCACTGGTTCCATTACTCGGCAGTTGATGGTTATTATAATGATAGTGTTAGAGCTTGATGCACAAATTCACGTGTCTCTCTTTCTGGCTCACCGAAGAAAACCCCCGACTCCAACTTGTTATTTCTTGTGAGAGAAAGCGCTATGACATCTTCGTATCTATCAAAGTTACCACCAAACACTTTAGTCGAGGTAGGAATTGCAGAATACTTCCGAAGCTTCTACGAAATATCCGACACGCCAGACGCTCACGAAAGATATGTTGAATCCTTCACAAAAAGCGCAATAATGATCATGGCTTCAAAGATCAGCGAAGGTTATGATGGTAAGTTGCCAGAGCGATTCTCTTTCAGTATACACCGGCCCCCGTGATAAACTCCACCGAGCGTTCCCACTGGCAACAGCCATCTTTGATGGCTGGCGTTATTTCACTGCATCGCTTGTGAAAATATCAGTAACAAATTGCAATCAGATATTCTTGCCACCCGCAAAGCAATGTGGGACGCGGTGCTCTCGCGCGAACATCACATCGAGAAGATCTTTCCATTCGGCCCTAACGCAACCGAATTCATGATATATGGCACCGTGAAGTACAAACTTAAAAATGGGAAGATGGCTGAAGTACCATGGGGAGCGAGGGCTATAATGGCAAAGGAATCGAGTGTGTGGAAAATGGCATTCTATCAGGTATATTTGGTAAGAGCAAAGCCTGTTTCTTGATTTGAATGCAGAGAGAATCAAATTAATTTCACTGTTAGGATACTGCGGCTGTGAAGAATGCGACATAGATAACATACACGTACATATCTACCTATATAACTACGGGGTTATCAGCATAGTACAACACCTGCTTGCAACGAGATGGTCAGTTCGTAGTCCAGTTAAATAGTTTATTGAAACCAATAGTTTAGAACTGCTGTGCTTTATATTCTTATGTCTTTATGGTACACGGGTAGAGGAGAAGCTGCAGGATGTGCCCGGGCATTAATCAGCAGAATCTTTAAAACATACTTGACTTCTGTATGTTGCCATTTATTTTTTCCGTAGTCTATATTATTACAGCTACCTTTTGAAATCACCATCATTGGAGAAGTCCCAACTAGCTTTGTCTGTTCCGTTTGGTCTGCTTCCCCTGTGGAAGCCAATATCGATGCCCGAAATGTCCACAACAGGCTTGACAACGCGCACATCTGCACCATAGCCTTGTGAGTACCATGTTTCAAAATTTGAGTCTTGAAACAACTCCGGGTGGTCTTTTCTTAGCATGGCTAACGCAGACCTGGAGATATCGTCCACACTATGATTGTGGCGCATCGAGAGGAAAGCCGGGCTACATTTTGCCCGAAGCTGATCTTGGACTTCTTCGGAATACTGTCCAGCTTTGAATAAAAGAAGATCATACTGCAACAGTGATGCCTTCCCATGCCAGGAGCCCCCTTTTGTCGCACGATTGTAGAGGCCGGTGAGAGCCGCTATCGCACCTATACACCCAGTCCCATAATCAGAAATCGGGAAAGGTGGAACCGTAGGCTCCTCTAGACCCATAAATCGCCCCTGTGCCCACGCAAGTCCACTCACCTGAACTCATGTTAGTAGTGTGGTCCTGGCCGCATTGAATTTTCGTGACAAAGTGTTCTAAGAATGCGTGGAAACTTACACAATCTGCTATTTGCTGCCATCCAGGGCGGTTGGCCCATTCTCCAGTATATCCAAAACAGTTCTCGTTTACGTATACCATCCCTTTCCCTCGCTTTTCAGCAAACTTTGCCAAGGCCTCTGCGCCGTAACCCAGCTTATCCAATGCCCCCGGACGATATCCGTCTAGAACTATATCAACATCATTGAGCAGCTGCTCGAACACCTTTTTGCCTTGATCGCTTTTAAGGTCAATCTCCGTAGCGTGCTTACCCATGTTCCCATCAACTTGGAAGAAAGGAACGTCGCTCAGTCCAGGTCCAGTGACCTTCAGAACATCAGCGCCATATTCTGCTAAAATTCGACCAATTGTTGGGCCTGCAATGATTCGACATAGCTCAAGAACTTTAATACCTTGTAATAGCGTGGAAGAGTTAGGTGAGGAGGGAGGTAGAGGTACTGGAGAGGTGACTGTTTCCAGCGAAGTGACTGTCCATGTGGGCGTATTGAAAGACGAGACTCCCTGTATATGTAATTAGCTAAGATGTAGAGAGGCGCCAGACACACGCAGGAAGTCTGAGCGCAGAATTGGTTCAGCATACGTGAGGAGTTTTCAAAAAGTCTTCATGCCGGAGCGCAGGAACACCAGCTTGCTTGTTGCGAGCGTTCATTTCCTCTAATTCCTCGATAGAAAATTTCTGAACAGCTGGTTCAATGACAGAGATGATCTTGCTGTGCTCGTTAAGATCTGGTCGAAAGCGCTCGAGACCTAACATGTTCAAAGTCGTACTTGCTTCAAGTGATCCATGTATATGGTAATATTCACCCGCGCGTTTAGTCTCGTATAAGTTGGCTGACATGCGTCTGTAAGGATCTGATTGCGCACGCAAGTAGTCGGTATCTTTCAGCATAGATTTGACGGCCGGATCCAACTTGCCCAGCCCATCAACGGTGGCCAGGTATGCTTGGAACAAGAAGTTTGTGGTCTTTTCGAGACTCACGCTCAGCACGCGCACTTGCTTACCATATTTCAGGTCAGCCAGCAGACACGCCAAACTTCCCTCTAATGCCTTCAAAGCTGCAGCTGTCTCAGTCTCTTTGAAGGGAATAGGGAAATAGACATGGTCATAATCCGATACAAACTTCACCTGAGCCGCTACGTCTGAGAGGCTCTCTGGTAAGCCCAAAAGCACAAGTTCAGTCTGCTGGCACAAGGATTGAAAAATACGCTGAGTTTCGAGGAGTGGCGAGTAGGTTGAGGACATGATGTTCGCGCTCAGAAGCATCAAGAGAGGATAGACAAATAAAAGGTATTAGGTCTCAAAGACTATACAATACAGACTACTGCTAAATCGATAAGTTGACCTACGATAGTTTAACACTTAAGTGTGCTCTAAAACCACCACTGTACAAGAGGTGCATAGACAGAGTCAGACTAACCTGGTCGCTAACAGAGATGCTCCGGGATTCGGCAAGCCGATACGCTGATCCCGGCGGGACGCCTGTGTATTTTTGGCGGATCGGAAGCGGGTCGGATCGGGTGCAGGCGGATGCAGGTTGGATGGACAGATGGGCTAATTTCCAAACAACCCCTCCGGAAGTCAATCCCTACTATTACTAACCTTACTAACACTATCAGTCATGTTGCTAAGCTTATGAAAGTCGTATCTGTGGTCCTCGTTTATGATCAGCATAAGGCGGTCCTCGACATATTGATTCCAATACCCTTGCTTCTTCTGACCTCTTCCATACATTGCCCTTCTTCACCTTTGAAACTTTGCCTGATAAGTTGTCCTACCTTCTAGATCATCACTCTGCTAGAGTTTTCTTGAGCAATATGTCCCATCATCCAGCTATCCACCTCCAGGGTAACGATAACACTTCTGGCTACGATCCCCATTTCACACAGAATGTCATCAATGCTATTGGTCCAAAGGCTAGTCCACGTATTCGCGAGGTCATGTCTTCTTTGATTCAACATGTCCATGATTTTGCGAGGGAGAACAAGCTCACGGTTGAGGAGTGGATGGCTGGCGTGGATCTGCTCAATGCTGCAGGAAAGATGAGTGACGACAAAAGAAATGAAGGTCAGCTGGTATGCGATGTCCTGGGTCTGGAATCGTAAGTGTTGTGGGGCACATCTTCAAATTCCTCTTCTTTCTGTACTGTACTGAGAGATTGGTTAGACTCGTGGATGAAATCACTTTCAAACTCGCTGGGGAAGCCCATGACACAGCAACGGCAAGCGCTATCCTAGGACCCTTTTTCCGTCACGATGCGCCTGAACTTCCAAACGAATCGAGTATTGTACATGGTGTCGACGATGGAGAGATGACTTATATGTATGGCCATGTTAGGGACGCCAAAACCGGGTTACCCGTTACCAATGCCGTCGTCGACGTGTGGCAGGCTTCTACGAAC
>Ga0247804_10001161_pt1 | contig 12245 bp, 13 predicted proteins | sample UWRJL029104C1_FD_181142 | JGI IMG/M metagenome (GOLD analysis project Ga0247804, IMG submission 181142) | Plant litter microbial communities from Arlington Agricultural Research Station in Wisconsin, United States - UWRJ-L029-104C-1 | ecosystem: Environmental > Terrestrial > Plant litter >...
ATAGAAAGCCTCGTGGCAATTATCCCGAAGCTCATAAGAGAAACAAGATTATGGGACAGGTGAGCGGGAGAAGAGCTTGTGTTGGGTTAGAAGAAATTCTGGGTAGTCTGATGTGCGGAATGTACACCACGTCCTCAGCAACCTCTGGGTGTCATTTTCCTACCCTAACCCCCCCTCGCTCAAAGGAGTTCTCTCCCATAACCCGGGAGTGGTATTCTCGGTGGGGCTATTTTCTTTTCCTTGTCACTCGTCCGAGGAATACGATGGATAAGAGGGGCCGAGTTCGACCATGCCAGGCAATCCATCTGAGTCCGAAATAGCCGACTCCCGAAGCTCTGGAACTTTCTCAGTGTTTGAAAGTTTCATCATAGGGAGATGACGATGAGGTTATGTCGTCAACAATGCTAGGAACTGATAATCAAAGATCGGAGATTGATGTCACCGTCAACCTTCTGAAACTTGGACATGTTGATGTGATATCACTGTACAAGATATATTTACCGTGCAAGTGGTGATCGTTAGGACATGGGGATGAGTCTGGCTGGCCAGACTCAAGAGTCAGTGCTCCTGGAGAGAATGAAACCGTGACCTGGTTGAGTGCAATCGTGGAGGTTGCGGGAGAGTGTTGCTGGGTTTGACCTGGGAACAAATCGTCCTCCCGTCTTGCGGTACAGTAGCACAATCAGTAGGGAGCACTCGCACTTTACGGCCTCAAGCGTAAAGCAAAATCTGAACAATAATTTCCGGTGGGCTATGACTCCAATTTGCTATCATACATTCTCAAATTGTACGTTCAAGCACAGATCTTCAAGTGCCGGGCGTTGCTCAAAATCCTAAAGTCCCCCCAGAAATCCTCGAGCGCCAATAAAATTCGTCAAACATATGAAATGATTGTCACTCCTAGTAACTGTTTAAAAAACCAATGAAGAAAGGATGCACACTGAGTTGAGAGAATGGAAGAATTTTGTTATGGTGGGAGGATTGATTATTGCCGGTGTCTCTTTCTGTCTCGTACCATACATGGTTTGCGCATCGGGCATTTCTTCGAGTTTGGTTTCGAACGTGGGACTTGGCTCCAGTTGCACTCCCTTGCTCGCAGAGGAATGTGTAGCCCTATATTTCAATCTCTATGCTAACGCTCGATGGCGACTATAGGCAAGGAATGACCCTGCGTATGTGGGGTTTCCGAGGGTCGTGTGTCCTGGGATCTTTGCAGATATGGGTCAGTGCGAAACAACTACGTTCCGCAGGGACTTTGACTTGGTGGTGTGATGAGTATCTTCCAAACCTCCTCTGTGATCAAAATGCGATATGGACATTAGGTTGGGATCTTTGACATTGTGCTCAGTAGCAATACAACTGTGCTTATCTGTGGGACTGTATGCTCTTTGAAATTGCGCTTCATCAAAGCAAAGTTTTCATGCAGCAGTGATAGGCATTCCAAGAGCTAAACTTGATTCACAACGTCGTGGTTATGTACGAAAAATAATCATGAGCACACTCTCCGCCCGATTCCTAGAGTCCAAGCAGCCGCCTCTCAGTCCAAAATAAACACCACACGTTCTTGTAGTCAGTGCAGAATTGACTAATCCTATTCGGAAGATTTTGGAGTCAGCCGTAATTGACTGTAAAGCCAGATCTAATCACAAGATGCCTTACTCACTTCATTCAATAGCGCGAGGACGAAGAAGATACCCCTCCATTCTTGGGTTACTGAAGCTGGTAGCATAGATCATCATTGCAAAATCATTCGCCATAAATAAGGGATAAGGATTCCAGCAAGTCTTGGAAGATCAATGCGTGCAGCTCATAGAGCTGCAGAAACTTTACTCCTGCATGGTATCTGTTTATCTGTAAATCGAAACAAGATGGTGCTGCGACTCTATATTGCAATTAGAGCTGCAAAGCAACATACCCCGGAGAAAGGGAGAAGCCCCAACGGCAGCTAGATTGATCACGAGCAGAGTGTTGGATGCATGAAATGTTCCGTATGAACGGTTAGATGCACGACTCGATCGTTCGACTAACTCTACAGCGAGATGGAGCGTCTCTTCCACCATGTGGCGGTTGAAACCCAGTGTAGATTCAATCACTTTTTCATGATATAAATGAAGCAGACCTGTGTGTCCTATTGCCCAATTGCCCCACCTGCCCCTCACTTCACTGCCGATTGATTGTCTTGAGGGTCGTTGTTGTATCACACCGCATGGTGCTGTCAACCCCCAGGCAGACTTAATTGTGATTGTTATGTTTCGGGGCACTCATACCGGCCTCCTCCTCGAATTGTTCTTTTCCAAGCGATCAATCAAAAGGTCCGGAAATTGTAGAATTTCTGGAGCTGCGATGCTATCTAGATTCATGCTATTAGCTATAGCGGCTTCACCTATACTGCGACGAGGACGTAGATACGGACCTCCCCCATACCACGGCGGTACTATTTAGTACGACCGCTCCTCGCTCTGGGCATCACCCATATTGAGCGGGCCATATGATCTACGAGCCACCGCGAGCACCCACGTGGCCGGGGTGCCGGAAGAACTACGAGCTGTCCGAGGCAAGACTGATGCTCGCTAATTTCCAAACAAGACACCAATGAGCAAATGTATTTCTGGAAACATCTTTGGACGGAACCCTCTGTCGGGACCAGAGGTACTGAAAAAACAAGATACCGCGTGTTTCGAGACCACTGTGGTTTGGAGACGGCCAGCACCGGGTACAGAAACCCTGTCTGAGCACAGACGATTGCGGTAATCTATATCAAGATAGGTAAATCCTCCGGTGCCTTGATATGTGCAGCTCTTGACTGTGGTGCATGAAATGTACTGTAATGTACCACTCATTCTGGTGCTTTCGAAACTATGGAACCTTTTGGCAGCCCAGATTACACCGTACCGTTACGAGAAGGGGAAAGAAAGCCTCGATCAATATCCCGACCTGGGAACGATTTGCTTTTTCCAAATACCCAGCTAAATATGACATTTTCGGATGTACATAAATATTCCCGTGAAGCTGAATCTCAAATATGGTGAAGATGGCTTGCTTTCTTCCAGGCGATTCAGGAGGTGGTCATGGGAAAATTGACGAATTATCAACTCTTGTTTGGCATTGATTTCCGGTTCTGCTTGGCTGATTCACACCCAAAATGTGTACCACGAGCGCCCCTATCGTAAACTCCCTCCCAACTCCCCCATAAAATTTAGGTTGCCAAACAGCCTCTTAGTGTTTGGTGCCCGATAGATGTCAGGAGACACTTAGATAGGGCCTTAAATATTTAGCAGAGCTGAAAGACGGTTGAGTAGCAATTCACTATACCAAGATAAGCTTTCCTTATTTTAGCGGAGTTTCGTGATGCTGCTCTAGTGGTGACTGTTCATTACATTCTATCTTAGTTCTGGCAGAAGGGCCGCTATAAATGCTTAGCTGTTTAAGCTTTGTAGACGGCAGAAATGGTAAATTGTGAGTATAATGAGCAGATATTACAGAGCATAGGTTACTTAATAAGCCACCTGACGGGAGATATGCGGCCCTAAGAGAGTATACAGAGTGTGATATTGAGGAGTTTTGATTTGTGATAACCTACCACTAAACATAGAAAACACAGCTTGATCTCATTGGCCGCTTTGACATTCAGATCCCGCTGCCAGGCCACAGGAAATAAAACAGCCAACATTTTATAGCGTACATTAAACCCCAATAGGTTTAGCGTTTTCCAACTTAAAATCGACATCCGTGCCACCATCTGTGCAACAAGCAGTCGAGTTTGCTACAAAGGTAGAATACGTAAGTCGCCACGGAGCATAGCTTACACCCCCATTAGGTGCATTTGGGAGGATCTCACCCAGGTGGTACCCTCTGAGAAAATGTAGCAATTCGGATGGGTAGCAATACTGATTGTATATTGCTGACTACTTATGCAGTGCATGTATCCATATATGCAGGAGACAGTTTCGCTTAATGGTAACCTAGCATCACAAACTGTTCCCCGTGCACGGTGCGCACGAGGATCTCCTGGCTTGTCTGTTTTAAACCTTGCCCCGGAGTGTACTTCCTCAGATGGGTCAAGCGGTTTCGAAAGGTTCCTTCACACCTTTCACCAGGCAGCCTAGCACCGCACCGCCTCGCTTGCCGTTGAACGGTTGAGCACAAACCCTTGCTCGCCCCTCAGTCCATTCTGACCGTGTCTCAGACGCCACAGTGTTCATGTTTCCTCGAGGCTTGCCCCCTATCCATGTACTAGCAGACAAGGGAGCTTCTATTAAGATACTTAGTTCTCTCCCGCGAGCCTGGCGTTGGTTCATAAGTTTTACTCACATAAGTATTCTTCGTCCCGGCTCTTCTATCGTCATTGCATATATCCATACGGACCGAGTTCAGATATATCTGCTCTGGCTCCCCATTCGTTCTTTACTTGCCAGTGATTGAGGTGCAGCCCTGTCTTTACTTCAGATTTAACGTTCTCCTGGTTGAGAATTAGATATCCTTGAGGGATACTATGGCTCATATTGCCGATTTCATCGTAGATGCTACAACCAGTGTGGGCATGAATAACTACATAGCCAGAGAGCTTTCACCCAGTTCCAGCCATGACACAGTACGTTCTCAGAAGTCATAACTTTCAAATATCAATGCTCATCAAAAATTAGGGAAAGGAAACACCAACAGAGGAAAAAGAAAAATTTGTTTGGAGAATGCATCAGCCTCACGAACCACGCAAGTACCAGTTATTCCCCACCAAGGAGAACCTGTCCATAAAGGCTGGACGGAAGAGCCCCGACCAGGAGAGCAATCAATCGACAGCAGCTGGACAGACTGGAGGAGAAAAGGATCGAGTAACAGCTGGAACAGCATCCCGACCCAAACCAAAAGAAGGACAGAGCCTGATTCGCCGTCGAAAAGTCAGCATTCCGGAACTTGGCCCCATGACGACTGTTCAAGAGATCGCTATGGATTCTCGTGAGTCTGCTACATCGAATATTTTTATGTCCAAAGCTAATGATTGGTAGCAACAATACCCGGCCGCCCGCCCATGCACGAGCGTTCGATAAGTGCGCCAGGGAACAGCTGGAGACAGCACATATTCGGCGAGAGTATGCTGTCTTTAGTAGCTGGACCATCGTTTGATGAGAGTGCAGAGCTCTCCATTTTAGGAGCAAAGGATCAAAGCAAGGAGGGAACTAGCCAAAACATCTCGAGACCGACAACTCCACCGAAACAGCCATTATCACCAAAGGTTTTGGCACCACTTGTTATCCCATCCACCTCGGCACCAACACCGAAATTGTCACATCAGTTGTCAAGCCATCGGCTTAGATCTAGCACCCTACCACCCGAGGTTCCACCAAAGAGTGCAAGAATGCTGGAGAATTCTCCATATACAAGACCATCTCCATACACCCCGTTCTCAGCCTCTACGTTGTCCGCAACATCCACAGCTCCTACATCCGTATCAAACACCCCACTGATAATGACTGCACCCCTCTCAATCCCAGCCTCCGCATCAGACGCACGATCATCATCACCCAGGCCTTGGAATTCAGGCGGCAAGCCAGCATCTCATGGACGAAATCAATCTGAGTCTTGTCAAAGAAATGATTACCATCCAACAGGTCACCGAAGACATGAATCCGAAGCTTCTATCATGGACCGCGGCCGGCCCAAAAGACGTCAAGATGGCAGCCCAATGAAGCGCATTCCATCAGTGAAGGAATCACCAGCGGATGAACAAAGGGCTTTTGAGACGCTACCTCAAGGTGTCCGGCCTAAGGACATCAGGGGCCAGATGACGTCCCAAGAGATGGAAGTCATAAGGAAGCAAGCTCTTGGACAAGCTTCTCGGTTCGAGATCCTCACTTCTCGGGACGTCGATAATCTTTCTCGGGTAAGCCTTCTTCACCTCCTCGTAAATCCATCCCTAACAAATGATCCAGGAACTCCGTGGGCTTGATGAACGTTGTGAATATTTGCGTCGTACCCACCGCTCATTACGCTCTGGGCGTCGTAATCTACACGACCGCATTTGTACATATTTACGCTCGCCGCGAGTTGCTCGATTCTCGCATGAATCAATCTTGAAACAAGAAGAAGCCTTATCCGAACTTGATTCATCTATTGATGACTGGGTCTCTAAACTAGAGCAAGCTGAAAATCGTCGGACAAGAGTACGACAGAAGTTACTGGAGCACGTGGCTGCCGCTCTTATCATGCAGCCCATTTCAAGAAGGGAAGATGACATGAACACACCACCACGCAGCCCAACTAAAGCACATTCTCCCCAGAGACTTGCTGAGCCGGTACAGGTATCATCGCCAGAACCGATGAGCAGACGAGATGTAGAATCCATTCGCATTTATGCCGACTCGGATATCTCGGCACTCTTAGCCGATGTAGAAGATGAGATAAAGAGAATGGCAACAGAAAACCCAAGCCAGGAGCCAGAGCAGGAGGCTGTCGTCGAGTCAGCTTCCGTTGAGCCAATTATGCTCAGCGCTGCTACCTTTCAAGGTCGATAGGCCATATACCCCCCAACACAATTTCGAAACCATTTACAGGAAGGAAGAGGAGGATAACGAATTATGTTTTGATGTTGACGGTCGTTATCTCACGATGCGATGTTTCTGATGTTGATATTTTTTTGCTCGCATTGCGTGCGCCTTGTTTTGTTTCCTTTTTGAAGCACATTGTACTCGTCACCGATACCAACATTTGCAGGAGCTTTTTGTCCTTTACTGTTTTTTCCTTGGAGTATCCAATGGCTATGGAAGCCAGGCACCATTATTCTTGCACATAATTTACATAGATTTCGCTGAGGCGCTTTCGGTTCTGCGAAGGAGTTGAAAAATGAGTAGTTTAGCCTTGGCTTAGCTTAAAGAATCATTTACTCCAAACTCCTACTGTTCAAAGACTTTTAATCGTCCTTATACTTGACACTATAGAATCGTGAAGTGCCGCAGATAATCCAAATAAAAACATGCTAAAAGGTTGAGTTTTCAATTAGCATGCCACAAATTATAGAAATGTCGGGTTTAACGCACCTGCCCGGATTTAGGTGGAAGTTATCTGTCACGCTAACCGCTAACGTACAAGCATGTCGTTGACAGCCTATCAATAGCTATCATTCGTGACGACCCCTAAACTCCGACGAAGCCATGCTCTTACCATGCTAACGACTTGTTGAAGCCTAGAATCTATAAAATCGTCCAACATTCCAACAAATCTCTCATGCCTCTTCAGTCTGACCTATCTAGGCAAATACTCCTAAGGTACCCGCCATAGCACACGAACAATCAGGCAATATGCACCTTATTCTTACTGGCGCAACGGGTTTAGTTGGCAGTGGGGTTCTGAACCACATGCTCCAAACTCCATCAATCACCCAAATCTCTATTCTATCCCGCAGACCTGTCGCGCAAGCTGAAGGACACCCCAAAGCCAAGGTCATTATACAAGAGGATTTCTCATCCTATTCGGAAGATGTTCTGCGCGAATTGAAAGGTGCTGAGGGGGTAGTATGGGCACAAGGAATCTCCCAGACACAAGTTTCGAAAGAGTACGATGTCCCTTAACATTACATCTCCAAGAGATGTAAGCTAACACATGTCCCACAGGGAATATGTGAAGATCACGTTTGACTACCCTTTAGCAGCCGCAAAAGCGTTTGCGACTCTCAACTCACCTAAACCATTCAAGTTCGTCTACGTTTCGGGTGAAGGCGCAACAACAAGCCCAGGACTGTTCACTGCGCGATTTGGCGTCGTCAAAGGTAGAACAGAAGCCGCACTTCTTGCTCTTTCTAAAGAGTCAGCATATTCGACCCTCAAACCATACTCGTTGCGTCCGGGAGCGGTAGATTCCATGAAACATACGGAAATCCACCAGTATTTACCGGCGAAAAATGTATTCATAAAGCACGCCTATAATGGAGTTGTTGGTGTTATGAATACGGTATATAAGAATATGACAAGCCCAACGAGGGACTTGGGGAGGGTATTGACAGATTTGGCTGCCTCTGGTGGAGAACCTTTGGAAGGGAATGACATCGAGGGCGAAGGTAGAACCATTTCGAACGCTGGAATGAGAAGACTTGCTGGAATATAGATGAATGTTGGGAATGCGTGTTTTGAACCATGTAAGAATAACGATGGCGCGTGAAGCAGGATTGATGGTACTATCCACTCTTTATAGGGAAGTCGTGATGATCATACTGAGCATATTCAAAATCATTCTTGAAGCTGCCCGTGTCTATGGTTGAAGATGCAGCAGCCACTTTCTGAGCCAGGATTAACCAAGTACTGGCCGAGTCTAACTTGTCATTACTATTTTGCTGTCAGTTTCCTAATCACAAATCAAGTGTAGGACTTCTACACGTTCTAATTAAGTTTTAAGTAATAAGTATGCAAGATTCAACCTCCTGGGACTCATGACTCACTTTTCTAAGGGCACTGACGAAGTATAGCGAGACATTGGTAATGTTGACTATGCGAGACTTGGCCAAGGCATCAAAAAGGAGCATTCAGATAACCCCCTTTATTTAACCGAAGATGAAACGCCAAGTTCAATGTTCTTGAAGAACGCTAGCCTAGCTTAGCGTTAGTTACATTACCAGATGCTAGGCTGTCCTGGGTTTTCAAGTACGGGCTAGACCACACCAAGTTCTGGCCTACGTCTGCGGAGTTATACCAGTTTCTGGCAAGAGTGTAGCACATTGAAATACAAGCACTTCTAGACTTTCGAAGAATTCGCACTATTCTGTAGAGGATAAACATATGTCCGCCGTCTGCAACTTTCACAACACATCAATATTGCCTCGCAGCCTCACATTCCTCGAACTCGAGCCAACGCCAATCTCGAAGTTTCCCGATGGTAGTACCCATTTCTTGGTTCCTATATCCCAGTAACTGAGATCTTTCCTTCTCAATTCGAATTTCACACCGGCGATCTCCTCGGGTTTGACCATTGGTTTTTGAAATCCTCGAAGTTGCTTTATGGGTGTCGCTGGTCCAGACATTGGGAGCCCAACATACAGTTGCACAACTTCCGCAGCTGCCACTGAGCCTATATTTGTGACTTTGGCTGTCACATTTAAAACTACGTCAAAAAGTGACGCCGCCCCGCCAGGAACAGTATCACCTGTTTCCGAGCCTGAAGTTGGAACCCCGATGATTGCAAGATCGGAGTAGGTGAAATTTGTGTATGCTGGCTTTGGATTAGCAGGTACACATATAATCTTATAGAAGATGAGACATACTCAAACCAAAGCCAAACTCATATCTAGGAGTATGCCCGTTCTTATCCAAGTTCCTATAGTCAATGAACAACCCCTCTGAGAAATTATCAACATTAGCTTGTATGGTAGTCCCATAGTCTTTCGCGGCTCTTGCAATTGTATAGGGCAGTCTACCACTAGGGCTTACATCTCCGTATAATACATCTGCTAAAGCATTTCCGGCTTCCTGGCCAGGTAATCCCGCCCAAACAATTGCCTTGACATTGGGAATATCAACAAAATCTTCCAGCAAGATAGGCCCAGTGCTGTGAACTACAACGATGGTGTTTTTGTTGACTGCTGCTACAGCTTTCACAAGATCTGTACCGGCATGCCAGGCATTGAGATCCTTACGATCTCCGGCATGGCCTTCTACTGTTATATATTCCTCTCCGGAGTCCGCCGTAATGAAGACAATTGCTGAATCCGCCTTCTGAGCAGCAGAGGCCCCTGCACTACTTGTATCAGAAGTGGAAGTGAAAATTGCAGTTCCATCTATTTTAGCACGTGCGTTTATTGCGTCTAAAGGAGCGCTGAGGTACTTTGATTTGTTAGTTATTTCACTGTCAACTTTGTGAGGACCAACTCACAGGAAGAGTTGCGGACCCTGAACCCCAACCCATAGATAGAGTTCCTTGATTACAACCCATATCTGCACAGGAATTGATGCCTTTTGCATTGTTCACGGCGCTGGATCCTATGATTGCTAGGTTCTTCGGCTTCTTGAGCGGAAGTACGTTATCTGTATTCTTGAGTAGGACAATGCCATCTCGAGCAACAACCCTCGCGATAGTGCTATTACCACCCTGAACATTCGGACCACCATTTCCAGTCTGGCGATTAATTGCAATTGCAGGATAACCGGAATCTTGCTTTGTTAGATACCAGGACGCTAGTACACGCGTGACCATGTCGTCCAGACGAGCTGCAGTGATCTGGTTGCTTGAAATCGCGCTTTGGAGTTTGCCTCCACCCCAGTAGATGTTGTTGCCACTTGTATCAGATCCTACAAGAACAATTTAGTAAATCTAGGGTAGTAAAAATTAAGCAGGGAGTAGTTACCCGGCATCGTCATATCGAGACCAGAATTTGCAGATTGTACTGTTGAGTGGTGCGCATTCCACTTGATATTATATCAGTATCAAAGATGTCCCAGTCAGTTACATGGATGAAAAATAGAACGACGTACATCAGTTAGAACGTAGCCTTTGAAGCCTAGCTCTTTTTTCAAGATATCGTTCATCATTCTCTGGTTCTCACATCCCCATGTACCAGCGATTTTATTGTAAGAACACATAATTGATGCAACATTTGCTCTGACCGCCTCAGCAAATGGCCAAAGATACAGCTCATGCAGGGTTCGGTCATCGATAACGGTGTTCATAGTTTCTCGGTTCTTCTCTTGCTCATTGAGAATAAAATGCTTCGCACAGGCTTGAGCGCCAGCTTCCTGTATACCACCAATCGTATGTTCCATAGCAACACCGCAAAGATATGGATCACTTCCGAATCCTTCCCAATTTCGACCACCATTTGCAAATTGACCCAGTGGCCCTCCAACCGGACCGAGAATCACGTTGATTCCTAGGGCTTTGGTTTGTGAACCTATTCCCCGCCCCCGGTCACGCATCAGAATACGGTCCCAGGTAGAGGCCACCTGGATTCCTGCTGGGAAAGCCGTGATACTAGCTGCGGACCGAACCCCCAGAGGACCATCTTGGAGACAAAGTGCACGAAATCCGATTGACTGTGCAGGACTTGTGTTGCCAGAACAGGCTCCCTTTCCCCAACCTACTCCTGTCACAATTCCAGCCTTTTCAGCTTGTGAAAGTTTAGCTAGTGCTGTTTTTGCTTTACTATAAGCTACGTCCCAGTCTGCCGCAAAGCCTTGAGCAGATACTAGCGTTAGAACTGCGATGAGCGAGAAGAATTTTTGAAACATTACTAAGATATAAGATGGACATCAAATGTGGAAGTACGAGAGAGTTTACACGAATCTATAGCCACGCTGTAGGTCTTAAAACATCATTTTCCCCTAAACTCAAACCTGTCAACAACATCCTTTTAGAGCTCATTGTAGAATCTGAAGATTAGCCACGCTTGGCCTCCTATCTTGGCGCGGGGAATAGACATTTCGATCGCTGGGGTAAAAGGAAAATTCGTGAAACTGCATAATGTAAAGCCGACCCGTATTGCCGGAAAAATTATAACAGGTTGGAGTTCACTACGTTGCCAACATTCACAATTATGGTGAGACATGATCGGCTAATGTTAAGGAAAGGTAACCCTTGGCCGGCAGATGTTTATGACTTGCATTCAAAAGAACCACAACGGCACTACTCAGCATGGCATGATCTGTATTGTGTCGAAGAAGCTTGTGGCTTAGGTTGCCAATTATGTATAGCCCAGGGCGAAAGCAGGAGTTTTTTTTTGACCTTTATACAGTCACCGTGAATAGTTCAGCCTGTAGTCTGATGCGGTACCATATCTTGTTATTGGGGTTGGTAACTCGAGGTCAGTCTCGCATGTCATGTCTCTTGCCTATTTATGTGAATTATTGATGGTCCTTTTTACTATCATGTGGAAGAAATGCCACACAATTTAGATTGCTTCTCCATAAAGCTGCCGTGAGTACCATTGCCACATCTCGATATTCTTAGAAATATTAGGAAGATATATTATTGGATTTGATAGGATTTTTCATTGTATCCCAGCTTTTCACGGAGTATTGAGATTAGAAGCCTCATCTGATAGGATTAGACGGGTGCTGTAACCAATTTCGGTAAGATGAACTATGACAATATAGACATCTGGTATATTGTAGTAGGGGTTACTGTCACTACTATGAATCAATTATTTGCTCCCAATTTCTTAAGTTCGTCCCAACAGGTCTATTAATGGAGGGAATATAACTTAGAGGATTAGTGTTCGACTAGGTCGTGATGTTAACGCGACCGAGAGGATTTATTTCTTAGCAGTGACA
>Ga0247804_10001162_pt1 | contig 12245 bp, 21 predicted proteins | sample UWRJL029104C1_FD_181142 | JGI IMG/M metagenome (GOLD analysis project Ga0247804, IMG submission 181142) | Plant litter microbial communities from Arlington Agricultural Research Station in Wisconsin, United States - UWRJ-L029-104C-1 | ecosystem: Environmental > Terrestrial > Plant litter >...
CGCTCTAAAGCCGAATTTAGCATTTCGATATCAAAATTAATATGATGCCCTACTAAAATAGAATTGCCTATAAAGTTAACAAATGCTTCAATAGCATCTGGCTCAGGCATTTTAAGCATTTTGCTTTCAATAATAAACTCATTCGAAAGTCCGTTATCCTGCAAAAATTTGTATTGAAGCAGAACAGCTTCGAAATTGTCTTTTATTACAATTCCATCATCAATTACTGAAAAAGCACCCAAAGATAAGATAACATCTTTATTGGGGTTTAAGCCGGAAGTTTCAGTAGATAAAACTACAAATCTGTTTGGTTTTGTTTCGAATTTAGTCAGGTAGTCTTTCCAGAAGTCCGGATAGTCTTTATTGATATTTTTAATCCAGTCTAGCATACTTATGAGAATTGTGTAAGTTGAAATTTACTCTTAATCAGTTCCTCAAGGTCTTTCATTGGGGTTAAGGCATTTTTTAACTTTTCTTTGTCTGTTTTAGACATTTCTCGCAAATTTATATATTGTCCTGAGTCATCATTCTTTAATCCTTCAATAGTTCTAAATTTTGATAAAGTTAAAAAAGCTTCGGCGCAGCTTAAATAAATTTCAGCATTTTTAGAATCTGTTATAGCCAATTGTTTGAATCGTAAATAGGTGTTCTTAATTCCTTTGATATTGGCATTTAAAATTAACAAACGTGCAGCATCAATTAAGGGCATCAATGCGCGTGTTTTGATATCAAATTTTGTTTTATGCGGACCTTCTTCTTCTACGATAAATTTCTTGAAGAAACTCAAAGGAGAATTTTTCTTTAAGGCGTCATTACCTAAAAAGTCGAAGAATAACGTATTGTTGACAGCATTCTTAAAAATAACATTTTCTATCACTTCTTCGATTTTCGGTTCTCCAAAAACAATTTCATAGTCAAAGAAAATACTGCTTAAATCGTTGCTGTTTTCACCTGGAGTATTCATCCAGCTATTGTATTGCTTTGTCCAGTCTGTCAGTGATTTACACCATAACATATTGCTGGCCATATGTCCGTTTGGGCAATATTCGTAACCTACTTTTTCTAAGATAGAAGTTGTTCTTTTGGCTAGTCTTAAAAAATAATCTTTTACTTCTCTGTATTTTTCTGGCGAAACATCTTCAAAAATAAGAATACTATCCTGATCGGTTAATAATAATTGTTCTTTACGACCCTGGCTACCAATGCTTAACCAGGCAAAACGGGCAGGAGGTGAGCCTAAATCCAGAATAGATAATTCGACAGCACGTTTTATAATTGCAAGATTAATTTCACTTGCAATATTGCTAATATGTGAAATCGGAATGTTTTTTTGAATTGAATTCTGAATCAAATCAGACAAGCGATCACGTATTTGTTTTAAGTCTTTAGGAAGCTGAGAACGTTTAATTTCTTTAATTAAAACACCAGGATTACTAGCCTGAGCCACAATTAAATCGTGTTCAGAAATAATTCCTTTTACAGCAGATTTGCTTGTACCGTCTTTGGTAACACATAAATGCGTTACATTATTTTTAAGCATAAGCAATTGCGCTTCAGCCAGAGAAACATTTTCGATTACCGTGACAACCGGAGAAGACATGATCTTGTCAATTGTTTCTGTAATAGGATAGCGGCCAGTTGCAATTTTAGAGGATAAATCGGCATTGGTTACAATACCAATCGGATTGTTGTTTTCGCAAATAACGATATTATCTACCATAGATTCTGTCATCAAGATCGCAACATCTTTAATGATACGATTAGACTCAGTTGTTAATGGTGAATTATTGTATGCAAGTGACTGAATATATTGCATTTCTGATTGCTGATCTACATAGAAAGCAGTGTCAGATATCAGTTTTCCATTAGAGTTTACATTGTCTTTTGCATGTCTTGAATTGATGGCGAAATTCTCCAGCAAAAAGTTTAATACATCAGAGTTATTGGCTACAAAAGGTCTGAAAACAGCGATAGGAATAGCGTATATAATGCTTTCTTCGCGTGCTTTTGCAGTCATCATATAATTATTTTTGGCAAAAAACGGACGTAAACCAAAAATATCACCTTCATGACATTTGTTTATAATAGTTTCTTCGGCATCAGCAATTGTGGTTAAATTTATGACACCCGAAGCCACAACATAAAAGCTATCATGAAGTAAGTCGTTTATTTGAAAAAGTACAGCGTGTTTTTCTAAATTGATTACACGAATGTTTGTAGCAATATCAGATAATTCCTGAAAAGTTAAGTTATCAAATGGCGGGTATTCTTTTAAAAAATCTGCAATATGCTCAGCAATTGTATTCATACGTTTGATAATTTTTTTAAAGTATCGAATGTAAAAATAATAAAATAAACTCTTACAATGAAAGCATCTTTGAGAGAATGTAATTATTTTAAGAAAATGTTAAAATTAACTGATTTCTAGACTTTAAAAAATGCTTTTTAGGATTTTAAAAACATTATTATCATTTGAACTTTTGAGTGTGTTTCAAAATAGAGGCATAATTAATTCTAAAGAATTCGCTGATGGCTAAGCAATCTGTTTTTATAATCGAAAAAAGAATGAAGAAAGAAATGTAAGTAGAAGGTTTTTAAAATATTCTATTTTACATAATATAAATTATAGTTCATTTGTGGTATAACTTATTAACTATACCAAATGGCTTTAAAACGATCTTCATTAGAGAATTACACTCTATTACTTGTTGAATTAAACAAGATGCGTCACACGAATTTCAATGCAAAAACATTTTTAAAAAAAATGCGCCCATTTTGCAAAACCTCTCATTTAAAGTTTAAAACATTATTTCTAAGAATCCGTGGTTCAAATATAGGAATTACAATTAAAGTTTGTACGGATTGCTTTATAGTAACACAATCTTTTTGTGTTCATGAATTTATTTTTTACTGCAATTCTCAGAAAACGCTTATTACAAAACTTCTTAAACACAATCTTTTAACACCTTAATATATGTCAACAATTATACTTTTAATTCAAAAACGAGAAAATTTAATCTTGGAATTAGCTGGTTTAAATCATGATTTAAACGAGTATTCAAAATATCCTGTAGAAACTGTTGACTTACTGGGGCTTAAACATCAGCATGATTTTACGATTAGAGAAATTAAAAAAATTGCTCAGCAGATAAATGTTTTTTTTAATTCTGAGATTTCAAACTATAAAAACAAATTTTTTGAAGTTGAAAAGAAAATAACCGAAGCTATATCAAAGAAAGAATTTACAATAAATGATTTACCTAAAAATCATTATTCACTTTGGCAGGATTCGGAAAATTAATTTTTTGCTACTCCCCTTTCGATTTTTCAATTGTTGCCGTAGGGTATAACGGCAACTAACTCACTCAAACCTACTAAAAAACAATGATTTCATATAAAGAAAGGCATCAAGCCCAAACTAAATTCAAAAACAATAATTTAAAACCTACTCTTATAAATATAGACTACTTAATTATCAATCTAGAGGGACAGCCGTTTGGAGAATTTCCCGAACATTCAAAGTTTCGCCTAAAACCTTATGAATACGGAACTAAGATTTTTGAACTTAGAGCAGATTTATATTATGAAGATTTAAAAATTGGAATTTATACAGCAAGACCACGCTCGGCAATTATGAGCGAACAATTTGCACAACTACAATTCGAAAACAACCTATTTTACACATTGTCTAACGATGCCTTAAGAGGTGTCATAAACGCTTTTTGCGATGAAACAAACTACATATTTAAGTCTGTTAATAGACTGGATATTTGCCTTGACAAGTCTGATATCAACAATTCTTACCGTAATTTATATAGTAATGTTGTTGCAGGTAACTATCTTATTTCGGGGCGTCCGAAAAATTTACAAAGTTATTTTGAAACATATAAAGGAAAATCAATCCTTAATGGCTTCCAAATTGGGAAAAGAACTTCCGATAAAATAATACGATGCTATAACAAAACGCTGTCATTGCAATTAACTGAGAAACCATATATAAATGAGTATTACACCAATAATGGTTTAAAGAATGACAATGTTTGGCGTTTTGAATATCAGTTAAATTCTGCGTTTTTTCGTGGATTAAATGAACATTCTAAAGCTGATATAAAAGTCAGTCAGACAATGACTTGGGGTATCTTTGATAAAGCAAATCTTTATGAGTTATTAAAGATCGCAAACAAAGGTTTTTTTGAAATCCGTGAGAATACTGGCAAAAGTCAGGTCAATAAAGAAAAGCTTATAACTCTGTTTGATTTTGATTTTTTACAATCTCAGATTACCAAATTCAATCCTATAATCAAACGTTTAAAGAAAGTTGTTCTATCGTCAACAACAATTAAAAAACGCCTTGCGAAATCTCTATTTAGAGAGTATTACGCAAACAATCAAGATATATCTTATATCGTTGCTCTAAATCTTTTACTTGAAGATATGGACATGATTACCGAAAAACCGCTTTTAATGTGGTTCAAAAACAAATTACATTTCTATCTGCATGAATTTAGAACAAAGGAAAAATTAGTAAATGATTTTGATTCTGAATTATTCCACGAACACCAAGTTTTATTTTTATAAGCCATGAAAACACATAATACAAGCCAAAAAGTTTCCAAAACTCAATTAATGCACATTCTTGAAGTTAGCTATCCAACTGCAAGAAAAGAGTATCAAATTATTTTAGATAGTCTAGCCCTGAAAAGAAAATACTTAATGATTTCAGACTTAATTGAGTACAAAATCCTTTCTTAAAATGGTAAAAATTAGAAAAAATTAGAAAGGAATAGAAAGAATTGGAAAACGTCAAATGATAGTTGCAATAACCTTTGTGAAAGAAATTAAACAAATAAAATTTATAACAAATGAAAATTGCAACTATTACAGGCGTTACAAAGTCGCCAGAATTACAAGTAACAAAAGCAATCGGTGCTTTAATTGTTTCGAGTGATTTAGCTTTATCAGCTTTAACTACCGAAAAAATTAGTATTTACATTGAGCGTGGAAACGGCTCGAATGTCATTTTAGCAAATAAGGTATTGCTTAAAGATTTCATTTTGGCAAGTACTTACGGAACTGAAAATACTCAATCCGATGCTGATAATGCTTTAATCGCATTATGTGAATTGGCAGACGAAGGTTCAATTTATCTTGCAGATAAAGAGAGTATTAAAATTACTCTTGAAGATTTAATTGCAGGTAAACGTTACGATTTACACGGTATCGAAGAACCACAGCAAACCAACAATCTGTACTTTTTTGAACAAAAATCTGTTGCTTCTGAGGAGTTTAACAAAAAAATTGATGTTCAGGGATTTGATTTGGCTGTCATGACTGTAGACGATTCAGTAAGTGATTTGTCTTACCAGTTTTCTAATGGTCAGGTGGTTAAATATCTTCCTTTCGAATTACAAACTTTGAGCCGTGATATTGACCCAATTCAAGCAGTTCTTGCAGACGGGAATGTTCTTCAAGGTCTAACAGATAGATTAACCTTGCCTTTGGTGGCTGTTGTTGGTATTGAGATCAATAAGTCACAAGGTTCAATTATTAATTTCGTCGTAAGATGTTTAAAAACTGTGTAAACTATGGGATTCTTTAAAAAAATTGGAACTGCCATTAAGAAAAATGTTTCTTTTAAAAATCTTATAAAAGTTGCTACTCCCATAATGGGCGCTATTCCTTTCGTAGGTGGTACAGTTCAAAACATCTCGCAAAATTTGCAAGATGCTCACGAAGCAAAAAAAGCTAATAATGCAGCGCAAGCGGAATATAACAATCAGTTAGCTATAGCGTCAGCAAGTCAAACGACTGGTGCTATCGCAAATGCAGGTGCTAATATCTTCGCAAAGTCCGTTGCTACTGGAATCAATGATGGGCTAAGTGCTGGATTTGTAGAGGGAAGTGGTCAAGTTGGTGCAACTGTCGTAACATCAACCATAAAAGTATGGTTTCAAAGAAATTGGAAAATCGTTATTGGTGCTGTCGCTGGTCTTATTGCATTGATTTGGTTTATAAGACGTGATCGCAATAACACAGGCAAAAGAGTTGCAAAAAGACGATAAGCCTAGAAATTACTATCGAATCTATCTTATAGTATTTCTGATAGATTCGGCAGTAATAATTTTAAAAAAATTGGCTGAATTCATACTATTAATCAAACACATTATAAAGTAATGGCACAAAGTAAAAAAAGTTATGGTTCAAATAATCAGAATTATAACAACAATAATAATCAACAAAAAGTAAAGCATTCAGGTGCTAAAAACACTACTTACACCCCTCTTTCGGGGCCTAATAAAGGTGTAGAGCAACATCTTACAACTGGTTGGAGATTGAGCAAAGGAGAACTAATCGCAATTAAATGTGTAACAACTTCTAAATCAAATCTGTCGGACAAAGGTTGGTTTGGTTCTGTAGCATGCACATTTACAAACACTAAAACGGGCGTTCAGTCATTTCATTGGGGTACAATGCAAAAAAATGGCGGTAAAGTAGTAATTGACGGAATGGCATTTGTTATTAATCCACGTGCAAAAAACGGAGGTTACGCAGGTACATTTTTACGCTCGAACTAATGTTTAAGGTAATATTAAAATTCCTCCCTCTGATATTACACGAAGGGGTTGATTTACTCAAAGAGTATTTAGAAAAAAGAAAACAATTAAAACAAAATAAGTCATGAAAAATTTGAAAGGAATTGTTTCGATAATTGGGATTATCGTAAAATATGGTGCTGTTGTAACTGCAATTTTAAAAGGTATTCAGGTTGTATCTGATGAATTAGGCAAACTGGATTTCGGAAAAGATGAAACGCAAACACCTGTTAAACCAATAACTACAGAAGAAAATGAGTAATTTTTTAGGTAGAAAGGAATTAACTCGAGGTATTCGAAATAATAATCCGGGCAATTTGGTTCTAACAAATATTGCGTGGCAAGGTAAAATACCAAATGCACAAAATACCGATAAGCATTTTGAGCAGTTTACAGAAGTAAAATTTGGTATTCGGGCAATGTTAAGGGATTTAACCAATGACATTGATAAAGGTAAAAATACAGTTAGAAAATTGATAACTGAATATGCACCACCATCTGAAAATGATACTCAAAAGTACATTGAAGTTATTTCGAAAGCTGTCGGTTTAGACCCTGATCAAACTATCAAAATTGTAGATGCTAAGTTTTACTTAGTTATTGCGAGAGCAATTATAAAACACGAATGTTCTCCCGATCATAATTTAATCTACGATTCAGACATTCAGGATGCTATTGATATAATGGGAGATTACAATCTTTCAGGTGTAACGGTAACGGCTAAAAAGAAATTCAAGTTTAATTATTTGATTATTCCCGTACTGCTTTTTTTTTATACTGTTTACAGCGTTACAGTCTAAACAAACGCAAAAGAAGATAAAAATTATTAATTCAAAATTTAAACAAGATGTTAGATAAAATCAAACTTTTTTACGCAAACAATAAAACTGTTGCAAATGTTGTACTAGTTGCTTTAGCGGGTTTTTTAGCTTATAAATTATTTAAGAAAAAATAACCAATGGCTCAAAGAGAGATAACAAATAGAACAAAGAGCCAAGCCAATACAGTTTGGCTCTTTGACTTTCTGCAAAAATATTGGATTCTTATTACTGGTATAGTTGTGTTCTATCCATTATTAAAAAAATGGTATGATAAGTTCACACAAGATGCTGAGGAAAAAGAACTTGAAAACGCAGAAAAAGATTTAAAAATTGCAGTATCAAATCCAATGACAAAAGAGGTTGAATTGAACAAAATTACTCCACGTAAAGAGGTTCATAATATAGCAGAATCTTTGGCTGTTTGGTTGGGTACAAATAAGCAAACAAAAGATGCGCCTTGGTACACTTGGATAACTGAACCGTTTTCAAATTTCGAAAATGAAAATGAAACAATTAACGAGTTACTCAAAGTCAAACAAGCATCAACTGTACCATTAGTAATTGGCTGTTATTATGTTATTACAAGACGTGATTTGAAAGCTGATTTGAAAAAATATTTATCAACTTCGGACTTGAAGAAAGTCCCATTATTTAACTAATTATGAATACAAGACATTACGTACAATATATAGATGAAAGTTATTCTTTAAAAGTTAAGCCTTTAGAATACGTTGATTATTATTATGACGAAGTTAACGATGAAAATCTAGGTGGTCATTATTTATTAGAGGGAATTGATGTACAGTTTTTTATTGTTGGTGTTTTCATAGATAATAAAAGAATAGATCGTGTAGAGTTTATTCGTATTGATAATTTATTTATGACTTCTATTATAAATGATTTGGAGATGTCAGACTTAAACGTCATTCCTTTAAATCATTTTTTTGAAGCTAACAAAAAAGTTAGATTCGAGTTAACGAATGTCGGTGTTGATGTACCTATTGTTAATGCAATGATTTATGGTGCTATTCCTCGTCATGATGTAGATGTTAAGAGCATGGTGCGCCATCAGGTTGATGTAATGTCTATGCCGAGTGGTGTTACTGTTCCTGAATTAATTATTTACAACCGTCCTACTTTGGTTAAGAAAAACTTCATTGGTGGTTCTTTGAGTTCTCGTTATGACAATGTATCTGTTTTTGCTAAGGTTACAATAAGGATATATCTTGACGGGTCTTATGATTTACTGGATAATACTGTAATATCAAATTTAGTTCCTAATAATTATACTACTTTAAATACTGCTTCAAGAATTGCGTCAGGAAAATCATTTCCTTTTTTCAATTTTTTTATTAAGCCAGTAGATTTATCAGGCGGTGCTTATGTATTCTCTGATTTTACTCAGTTTGAAATGTTCTTTAACTTAAAAACTAAAGAATTTGCTGTAGTTCATCGAAAATTTAGGCTTAACGATTATGGAACTGAAGTAGAACTTTTTTATAATAATATTATTCAAAATTACAGAGGCGATAATGACAGCGTCACTTTAAAGTCTCCTGACGCATTAGTGGAATTGACTGTATCAAATAAATATATTTAATGGCTAACACCACTCCAACGCCTTACAGCTGTACAATCTTTAATAAAGATAAAAGTATAAGACCTATTAAAATTGAGTTTTGTAAATCAATCTTTTACCTGCATAACTGGTGTAAAAATGTTGGGTTTGATTATCACTACATTAATATTTACAATCGAAAAACAGGTAATTATATTTCTCGACAATATTCTAATGATTATATAATAGATAAGCCTTTGTATTAATTTACAAAGGCTTATTTTTTAGGGTATAAGTAATTATAAAGTGCTAAAGAAAAAGCAGATAAAGCTATCAAAGGTGTGATGATTTTAGAATATCTTTCAATTCTATAATTCCATATATTTCTTTTATATTCTTTATAAAATCCTATGGTCATAATTTTTATCATTCCTTTTTGAGTTATTACGACATTTGTGTTGTGAACTGGTAGAGTAGTTTCGTTGTAATCAATGTATTTTTCCTGTTTAAGATGATACAAAGCCCCAATAACTTTTAAAGGTTTTACATTTTCTAAGAAAGCCATTCCTTCATATTTTTTTAAATCTTCTTCTTTTATTTTTACTTCTGGAAAAATACTTTCAATCAATTCTTTAAAAGTAGCCATACCGTAATCATTATTTATAAGGTTTTGGAGAATTAAATCATGTAATTTAAGAGGGTTTTCTTTCATGTTTTATTTTTTTTAGGTATAATTATTTATTCTTTTATAGCAATTGACAAAGTAAAATAAAATTATTGGCATTATATTTGGAAATCTTTAATAATTATAAACTCACAAACTCGACCATATGAAAAAAATTACTTTATTATTTTTTATTATAATCTCAATGCCTGTATTTGCTCAGGATTCAGATATGAAAATTTATTTGGAAAAAAAGGAAACAATTAGCTTAGATCAATATGATTTGATTAAAAAAGTAAATCTTTTTTATCCTGACATTCTTGTTTCAAAGGAAGCTAAAGCGAGTTATAAGAATAATTTAAAGGTAAATGAGTTTCTTTCTGCCGAATTGATTTATGATAGTAGCAATAAGTTTAAGCTTTATAATGTAACAGTAATGGATAAAAGATATTTGACTTATACATTTTTATCAAACGACGATGTTTTAACTTATGGAGAAGTTAGAATATTTGATGGTAAGACTGTACGTACATTATATCGTTTATCAGGAGCAAATTCTCTAATGCAATATTTTGTTGATGGTAAATTAATTAATGAGGTAAAAGGCTAAAATGAAAAACATTAATATTGAGGGTATTATATATTTAGGAATTGTTTGGTATTTATTGGGTTGGATTATACCTTTTCTATGTTATGGAAAGAAAAATATTTCTAAAGAAAGACAGGAATCAAATTATAAAGAGTTTACAACTCTTCGTCATATAGTATGTTCTATTATTTTAATTTTGATGATAGCTAGTTCATTTGATTAATAATTTCGAAAAGTAATATATACATAATTGGTATTAAAATCAATAAATAAGCCCCAATAAAACGGGGTTTTTTTATGTCCATATTTTTTTTATACCTTTATATTTCTACAAAATAGGGGTTAAAAAAGCTGTTAATAAAGTTGTTAACAACGTTGTTGGACATACTGCGAATCATACTATAAATTATAGTTCAAATTTAATACTGTATATAGCAGTGGTAAGGCTTAGTCAATTCTGTGTTTTTATAAAGTATTTCATATTTGATACTTTAAAGTCTCACTCTCATTCACAGCTTATTTAGCTTATAATTGATTCAATATTTTAATCGTAAAGTTTCGTGAGAATCGTTTCTTTGGGAACTAAATCAGAACCGCCTCGTTTAGTAAATTGTATTACGCCTTCATTTGCATAAAGTACTGCGCTTACCGAACCATTTTTAGATTTCATGCTGATTTGAGCTTTTTCACCAAGTACGTAAACATATCCGGTCACTTCCATAATGCCGGTAACGAATTTTTCATGAGCACTCGTAATTTCTGCAGTTCCGAATATTTTACTGTTCGACTGCGCTATGTTTAAAGTTAAAACATATTCCTTGCTGCAATCCTTGCAATTCTCAGTGCTCCATGTGCCTGTAAATCGATTTGTTTGTGAATGCGCTGAAAAAGAAATGAATAGCAACAAAAGAATGATTTTTTTCATTAGGATTGTCTTGTTTGTAAATTTGTTTCAAATATAAACCAAAAAAGCATTCACCGTGGTGAATGCTTTTCTTTTCCATATAAAAATGAATTATTTTATTTTTTTCAAATAAACAGATTTTCCGTTTAATGCTACGTTAATTTCATTGTTTTTCTCTGAAAAAGTGGTTCTCAAAGCATTTCCTTTAAAAATGGTAACATCGCCATAAACTTTCCCGGTTTCAGTAGAAACATATTCAAACAATAATTTTTTATTATCAGGCTCAATTCCAATTTTATAACTTGAAAATTTCGAAGTGTCTAGATTGAATTCTTGCTGAGTATCAATGATTTTACCATCTGCATAAAAATTGGTAACAGACTTGTTTAAAGTGATATCAGGATAATACTCATTCACTTTTTGAAGAAGTGCGTATTGTTCAGCAGTTGCATCTTCTTTCTTAGATGTAATTGTTTGTGCGAAGGAAAGCGTTGTAAAAATAAGAGCGAATAGTAAAGAGAAATTTTTCATAAATTTTAATTTTTAGGATTAGTTTGAAAATCAATTATTGAAGTTCAATTTAGATTTAAAATCAATGCACTTTTTATATAAAAATGCATTCGATTATATAACAAGGTACTAAATATTTACCTTTGCAGGAAATTAAAAGCAATTATTTAAGATAATGACAACAAAAAAATATATTAAACTTATTCTGATTTTAGGTTCTTTAACAGCACTTGGTCCTTTTTCGATCGACATGTATTTACCGGGCTTTTCTGGTATTGCTAAAGATCTAAGTACCACTGTTGCAAAAGTATCGATGAGTCTATCCAGTTATTTTATCGGAATTTCTGCAGGACAATTGCTTTACGGTCCTTTATTGGATCGTTTTGGGCGAAAAAAACCGTTGTTTATTGGTCTTTTAGTTTACATATTGGCTTCTTTAGGCTGTGTTTATGTAGCCGATATAGATTCATTTATACTTTTACGATTTGTTCAGGCAATTGGCAGTTGTGCGGCAACAGTAGCTTCTGTGGCAATGGTTAGGGATTTATTTCCGGTAAAGGATATACCAAAAGTTTTTTCTTTATTAATGTTGGTTCTTGGGCTTTC
>Ga0247804_10001164_pt1 | contig 12241 bp, 15 predicted proteins | sample UWRJL029104C1_FD_181142 | JGI IMG/M metagenome (GOLD analysis project Ga0247804, IMG submission 181142) | Plant litter microbial communities from Arlington Agricultural Research Station in Wisconsin, United States - UWRJ-L029-104C-1 | ecosystem: Environmental > Terrestrial > Plant litter >...
CGCCCCGGACGGCCAGCCCCGCCAGAGCCGCGAAGAGCGGTTTGCCCAGCGCGACCGCGAGCGCCAGGAGCGCCGCCAGCAAAACGGCGGCGACCAGCCCCAGCAGCAGCAAAACCAGCCGCGCCCCCAGCGCCAGGAACTTGATATGGTGGTGCCCGGCCACGGCACCTTCGAGCTGATGCCCGACGGCGGCTACGGCTTCCTGCGCTCGCCCTTCTATAATTACCTGGCCTCGCCCGACGATATTTTTGTCTCGACGCAGCAGGTGAAGCAGTTTGCCCTCAAGGCCGGCGACACGGTGGTGTGCACCATTCGCCCGCCCCGCGAAGGCGAGAAATACTTTGCCCTCGTGAACGTGGAAAGCATGAACGGCCGCAGCGTGGAGGAGGTCCGCGACCGGGTGCCCTTCAGTCACCTCACCCCGCTCTTTGCCGATGAGAAGCTGAAACTCACCAGCAAGCCCACGCAAATCAGCACCCGCGTGCTCGATTTGTTTGCGCCCATCGGCAAGGGCCAGCGCGGCCTCATCGTGGCCCAGCCCAAAACCGGCAAGACGGTGCTGCTGCAGGAAATTGCCAACTCCATCGCCGAAAACCACCCCGAGGTATACCTCATGGTGCTGCTCATCGACGAGCGCCCCGAGGAAGTGACCGACATGGCCCGCACCGTGAAGGCCGAAGTGCTCAGCTCGACCTTCGACGAAACGGCTGACCGCCACGTCAAAATCGCGCAGATGGCCCTCGACAAAGCCCGCCGCCTCGTGGAGTGCGGGCACGATGTGGTGATTCTGCTCGACTCCATCACGCGCCTGGCCCGGGCCTACAACACGGTGCAGCCCAGCTCGTCGCGCATCCTCTCGGGTGGTATCGACGCCGGGGCGCTGCAGAAGCCCAAGCGCTTCTTCGGTGCGGCCCGCAACATTGAAGGGCCCGGCTCGCTCACCATCATCGCCACGGCCCTCATCGACACGGGCTCGAAGATGGACGAGGTTATCTTCGAAGAATTCAAGGGCACCGGCAACATGGAGCTGCAGCTCGACCGCAAGCTGGCCAACAAGCGCGTATTCCCGGCCATCGACATTCCGGCCTCCGGCACCCGCCGCGAAGACCTGCTGATGAGCAAGGACGAGCTGAACCGGGTGTGGGTGCTGCGCAAGTTCATGTCGGACATGACGGCCACCGAGGCCATGGAATTCCTCAAGGACCGCATCAAAGGCACCCGCGACAACGAAGAGTTCCTGCTGGCCATGAATGGCTAGCAGCTATGCTTCCAATTAAAAAGCCCCCCGTTTGCTACTGCAAACGGGGGGCTTTTTAATTGGGCTATTTCGGAAGCGTGCTTTACTCGACGTTCAGCTCGACCTGTTCAAAATTATAGAGCAAGCCGCGCAGCCGGTAATCGGGAATGCCCGAAATGTAAGGCGCATAAAAACGGCCGTGCCGGGAATACAAGCCGTAGAGGGCAATGCAGCGGCTGTTATAGAACTGATTGAACTCGGCGTTGGTGGGTTTGGCCCAGTGAATTTGCTGTTCCTGCCGGTAGTAGTGCTGCAGCTGGGGCATCGAAACCGGTTGGTAATCGTCGTTCAGGCTTATCCAGAGGCTGTTGGAGTCTACCATCAGCCAGCCTTTCTTCGTCAGCACTTCCGAAATGGCGTGGCTGGCGGCATGGTGAAACAGGATGGTTTCGTAGGAGTGAATGTTGGCTTCGCGCTCAAACATCGCCAGGTGGCGATTGGTGAAACCCAGGTAGGTAAAGATTTTTTCCAGCACCCGGCTGCGGTCGTAGCACAGGCCGCTGCGGCCCAGGTAAAGCTGTTTGGGTTCGCGAGGCTGGCCTTCGGGAATGGGCGCCCAGCCGGTGGTGCGGTCATGCACGGCAAGCTGAGCCTTCTCAATCAGTTTGATTTGCTCATCAAAGCTGAGGGTGGGGGCCACGCCTTCGGGGACGCCGGGCAGGTATAGCCGGATATACTGCCGGTCTTCATCCGTCAGCGTGCGGTCAACGTTGCAGTAGCTGATGAAGGCAAGGATTGCCAGCAGTAGCGTGACGCTTATCCAGCGCTTTTGTTTCCACGGCTGGCGTACCCGACGGGGCTTAACTTCTGACGACGGCGAAGCGGTAACGACCGGATTGGGCATAAGCAGAGCCGAGGGTGCAGTTTGGAAAGATAAAGTAGCGTCTGACGATGTAACCATAATGCAGAACGAAAGGTGAAGTTTGCTTTCAGTAAGGAAGAAATTGGTCGGCCCTAAAAGGGCAGACTATGCGAATGAAGGCGAAATATAGGGCATTTTAGGCAAATCTCAATACTTAGAGGAGTGCCAAAAATGGAATAGTCCAAAGAGAAATTGAGTTAGGACAGCATATGGCTGAGAATTGCCTGTCCAGCCTTGGGAATAATGGCTGACTGACTCACCGCTGTTCCACCAGATTTCTTAGCAGGCGTGCCACACCAATTGCACGATAAAAGCAGCACTCAAACACAGTGATGATACCTGATTCATCCGCATGGTATGTTCGAAACTGGCCGCGCCGGGGGTATGCCATACTTGCCAGGCCCAGCGGCTAAATAAGGCCACCACCGGCCCGGTAGCCACCAAAAAAATGAGAATGGCCCGCACATCCTGCCGCAGCCAGTAGGCCAAAGCCAGAACGCCGGCGCCAGCCAGCAGCCCCACGGCTGCAAATACAAACGTGCCCCGGATGCCCAGTCGCAAACTCAGGGTGCGGTCGCCACGCCGGGTATCTTCCTGGTGCTGATATACCTGCGTGAGGGGGTAGGAGCCGCATAAAAACAAGGTGCTGACCAGGGCCAGCAGCAGATTGGTCGGTTCCAGCAGCTGCGCGGTGGTCGCGCCCACGCCTATCTGGGTCATCAAAAAGGTGAAAGCGCCCTGAAATACCACCACCACCAACGTACTCAGCAGCGGGTACTTTTTGAGCCGGATGCCGTCGTAGCTATACGCTTTGGAAACCAGGAGATAAACGACCAGCAAGCCCGCAAAAACCGGTGAAATCAGCAGTGCGCCCAGCACGGCCAGCGCATCGAAGAGCCACACCAGGTGCAGCAGCTCGGGCGTGACTTTGGGTGGCACCTTGAGGCCGCCGATGCTGTCTTCGTCTTTGTCGTAGAAGGAATTATAGCCATTGGAGGCGGGGTAGGCAAACAGATGCAGCACCACAAATACCGCCGCCGCCCGGCCAGCCGCCCACGAACAAGGCAGGGCACTCAGCCCAAACCAGAACACCGGCATCAGGTACAATGAAAATGGGATGCGCAGCAACGGCAGGGCTTTTCGGTAGGCAGTGAGCATGGTGCAAAGGTGGGGCTACTTGGGCCAGCCGATGAGGTAGCTGACCTCGCCGCCCCAGCGGTGGCGCTTTTTGCCCGCCTGCCAGGCAAATTTTCCGGTAGCGTCGGCTCGCCGGGCCAGGGCCAGCAGCTCGGCTTCTGAGTACAGCCGCAGCAGCGACACGGTGCCGTCCCAGATGGTGCCGAGCGGAATGAGAGGCAGTACGTAGGTAAAAACCAGTCGGCTAAAGCGGAATGGTCGGAAAAAAGGCGTCAGCAGCAGCTGCGCCAGGGGCAGCACGGTCCAGACGGCCAGAAAACCCCACCAGCGCCGGCCAGCTCCCTCGAATACCCCCACACCCGTGCCCGCCCGCACGGCATCGCGCAGCAGATTTTCGGCCGCCGCCGGCGCAAAATGATGAAAAGCCGAGAAGATGACCCGAAAGCCCGGCAGGTTTGCGGGCACGTGCAGCGCATCAACGGGCCGGATTTCGTGGCCGATGGCATGCTGGGTGAGCGCGGCAATCCGGGCCCAGGCGGCGGGCTGGGGGTAGAGGTCGGTGAGGGTAATGCGCAGGTGGGGAAAGCCCTCGGCGCGCAGCGCCCGCCACACCGTTTCGGTGCCGCCGCCACTGCCCGCCCCGAGCTCCAGCAGCTGGCCCTGACCGCTGCGGCGCAGGGCCTCAGCCAGCAGCGGCACAATGGGCCGGTAAATGCGCAGCGCCGAAATCATAAAGCGCAGATAATCCATCATGCCCGAGCGAATGACAGTCGGAAACCAGGGCAAATCCTCAAACTCGAACAGGCGGGGGCGCATGGGGCCAGCATACGCAGACCGTGGGCCAACAGCTATTTTGACCGGGCCGATTCCAGCAAGCGGCGGTGCGTGAGCGGCGCTACCAACAGCGCCGCCACGCCCCAGGGCCAGGTGCTGCCCGGCCCCGGCCACGACAGCAGCGGCAATACCAGCAGGTTGGCCAGGGCAAATAAAATGAGGGTGCCGCTTAGTAGCCCCAGCCAGCGGCCGGTGGCCGACAACGGCCGCACTGCTAACTGTCGCAGGAGCCAGCCATTCAGCGGAATAACGAGGTATGAGGCGCCGGCGGCGAAAAACGTAGATACGCCCAGATAGCACCAGTCGCTGAAATGCACGACGTGGTGATAAGCGGCATACAAGAAGCTGCCGAGCAATAGGGTAAACAGCCACTGACGCAGCAGAAACCTAGCTGGCTGGGGCTGTAGGAGCATCTGGGTCGGTAAAATCGTCGGGGCGGAGAAGGGCAGACTGATACAATACAACCGCTGCCAGCAGCGCCGTAAGCGCGTAAGCCCAGCCGCCCAGGGTCATCGCGCCCCACCAGGTGGATGAGCCCGTAGCTACCAGCAGGCTGGCTATTAACACTGTTATGGACACAGTCAGCACAATCGATAGCGCCGTGCAACTCAAGCGTAGCCAGCGTTGCGGAAGCGCTAGCAGCCAGCCAAAAGCAGGATAGGCCAATAGAATAGCTGGAGACGAGATGAGGGCGGCAATCAGCCCGATTATTCTAACGATGGAAAGTGCGCCGTCCAATATCAGGAGCATACCCAGCGTGCCGCCCACGTTAGTCCAGAACCACAAGGCCACGGCTTTGCCCCAGGTATTAGCAGGTGTAGTTTCGGTCATGGTGAAAAAATGGAGGGAGGTTTGGCAAATGTATCAAACTTTCTTCTAACTTTGCAGCACAAAGCACTTCGCCTCCTATGAAGCCCGCCGCCACGCCCGACCCGCTTGCCCAGCTCACCGAAATCCGCGCCATCATGGAGCGCAGCTCGCGCTTTTTGTCGCTCTCGGGGCTGAGTGGGGTAGGGGCGGGCGTGGTGGGCTTGCTGGGGGCGGCGGCTGGCCACTTCTATTTGCAGGACCATTACCCGGCCGGCTACATTCACCTCATCAACGGCTCGGCGGCCGAGCGCTGGGCGGCGCTGCCCTTCCTGCTGCTGCTGGCGGGCGTGGTGCTGGGCGGGGCGCTGCTGCTGGCGGTGTACTTCACCTGGCGGCGCACGCACCGCCACGGGCAGTCGCTGTGGAGCAGCATCACCAAGCGCTTGTTTGTTGCGCTGGCGCTGCCGCTGGTGACGGGCGGGCTGTTTTGCCTGCGCCTCTACCTGGGCGGCGATGCCGGCATGGTGGTGCCGGGCATGCTGGTTTTCTACGGTTTGGCCTTGCTGAATGCCAGCAAGTACACCCTGGACGAGATTCGCTGGCTGGGCCTCACGCAGATAGTGCTGGGGCTAGTGGCCATGCTACAGCCGGGCTGGGGGCTGGTTTTCTTCGCCCTGGGCTTTGGGCTGGGCCACATTGGCTACGGCCTGCTGATGTATAACCGCTACGAGCGGGCCGAAGCGGCCGGCCCCACGGCCTAACTTTGCCCCCGCAGCCTGCCGACTCGTGAAACACCTCATCCACACCCTCAACAAAGCGTTTGACCACCGCGTGCGGCTGGGCGTGATGGCCGTGCTGCTGGCCAACGAGTCGGTGAGTTTCAACGACCTCAAGGAAGTGCTCGACCTCACCGATGGCAACCTGGCCAGCCACGTAGCGGCATTGGAAAAAGCCGGTTACGTGCTGGTGAGCAAGCAGTTCATTGGCAAAAAGCCAAATACGACGTACAACGCTACGGCCGAGGGCAAGGCCGCTTTTCAGGAGCACCTGGCGGCGCTGGAGAAGCTGTTGCGGCCGGACGGATGACTACTGACGCTGCTGGTGACAAATGTTACGCGGGCTAGCCGCGTTTTTTTAGCTAGATAAACTTTGAAAAACAAAGTGCTTTATGGATTCTCAGATAGTGTTCCCACGCCAGTTTAAGAACAACAACATGCATAATCCCGTCGCAAGGCCGCAGACGCTGCCGCAGTGGTTGTTGTGTAGTATGTGTTGGACGGCAGGTTGTTATGGGATTTATTGGTTGGTGGCACGCCATTACACATTAGCGGATGGCGTCGAAATAACAGCGTTCTGGCTGGCCCATATCCTGGTTTGGTGGCGGGCAGTAGCTGGTGCCGAGAAATTTCTGCGCTCGCCAATAGCCCGCACTACTGCACTGGAGGCATTGGGCTGCTTGTGGTACGCCTTGCTGTGGGTATTCCAGGTAATAGTGCTGTTAATGGGCGCCGTAACCACGCTGTTAGTACTGGCATCTGAGGGCAATGGAGGTTTTAACTAACTACTCAATCAATGACTGTAATGCACAACCCTTTTGCCAAACCGCACACGTCCGAGGAATGGGTATTATCCAGTGTCTGCTGGACGCTGCTATGCCTAGCTGCCTGGATAGCGCTAACCTGGTCGATTATAGGAGCGGACCTGTCCTATGATAATAAAAAATACGAGCTCACGCTACTTTTCTGCTGCTTCATAGTGCCTTATGTAGCGGCTTGGGTGAATGCTGCCCCTCCCGAGTGCGCCTTTGGGTCGCGTGATTTGTTCGCCCAGACTTGCGCGATTCTGTGGACCATTGCCTTATTTATCGTGCTGATGGGCTGGCTGCTGGTAGCTCTGTTTATCCTGGCCTTGTCGGGCCCGCCTACCAGTTGGGGCTTTTGACACTCAGGAGCCTCTTTTTTTTGTCTCTAAACTTTGAAACACAAAGTTCTTTAATCATGAACCCTGCCTTTCAACCCGGCGCGGCCGCCTGGCCGTCGGCCACTCCCGCCCAACCCGCTCCGCTGCCGCTCACGGCGGCCCAAAAACTACTGCTGCCGCTCGGCGCGGTGCTCTTCGACTGGCTGTTCTGGCTCGAAGGCACAGGGCTGAACATGTTGGTATTTACGATTTTCGTGGTGGCGGCGCAGCTGTATCTGCTGCCGCGCCACGCGGCGGCTCGGCGCTCGGGCTACTTCTGGCTGGCGGTGGCGGGCAGCCTGTTCAGCGCCGCGATGGTGGCGGTGTACGGCTCGGGCGTGGCGGGGCTGGCCACGCTGGCCTCGCTGGCCATGCTGCTGGGCTACGTCAACCAGCCGCACCTGAAGCTGGTGCTCTACGCCGTGCTCACGGCGGGCGGCAACTGGCTGCAGGCCGGGCCGCGGGTGTTGCGCGGCCTGCGGGCGCCCCGGCAAAGCGGCGCGAGCCTGCGCCGGGGCTGGTTCTACACCCGGCTGCTACTGGTGCCGTTGGCGGTGCTCGTGGGCTTCCACCTGTTGTTCGCGATGGCCAATCCGCGCTACGATATGCTGAGCTATAAGGTGATGGCTAAGCTGGGCGAGTGGCTGCTGCTGCTCATTCCCGACGTGTCGTTCGTGCATCTGCTGTTTTTCGCGCTGGGCTTTTTGCTCACGGCGGGGGCGTTGGTGGTGGTGCCGGTGCATTACTTCGCCGACCACGAGTCGCGCTTCGGTGAATTCATTCGGCGGCAGCGCGATAGGGTGGCTTCGTTCGGCGTGCGGCGGCCCGATTTCTCGGCCAAAAACTTCCGTACGCTCGATTTGCGCAAGGAATTTCTGGCCGCCGCGGCCGTGTTCGGGCTGGTGAATCTGCTGCTGCTGGTCGTCAATGCCATCGACATCAACTGGCTGTGGTTCGGCTTCGTGCCCAAGGCCAGTTTCGACCTCGCCCAGTTTGTGCATGAGGGTACGTACGTGCTAATATTCAGCATCCTGCTGGCTATGGGCATCGTACTGTGGTTTTTCCGCCGCAACCTCAATTTCTACGCGCCCGGCCTGCCCTGGTTGCGCTGGGGCGCCACGGTGTGGGTGCTGCAAAACGCGGTGCTGGCCATTTCGGTGGGGCTGCGCAACTACTATTACATCTGGCACAGCGGCATTGCCTACAAGCGCATCGGCGTGTGCTTCTTCCTGGTGCTGGTGTTTTTCGGGCTGTCTACGGTGCTGCTCAAAATCTGGCAGCGCCGCTCGGCCTACTCGCTCATCCGCCTCAACTCGCTGGCCATGTATGCGGTGCTGCTGGCCCTGGCGGCCGGCAACTGGGAACCCTGGATTGCCGGCTACAACCTGCAGCGCCGCTTCCCTAGCCTCGACATCGGCTTCCTGCTCGACATGCCCGGCCGGGTGCTGCCCGTGCTGCAGGCCCGCCGCGCCGTCATCGCCGAAGCCCGGCAGCTCAACGTGGAAGATGAAAACGGCAACGTCACCGTCGTCGACAATGCCACGGCCCTGGCCCTCCTCGATGCGGCCGTGCGCGACTGGCAGGCCGACCACGCCGCCCACCCCGACTGGCAAAGCCTGACCTGGGCCGACTACCAAACCGCGCAGACGCTGCCCAGTCATGACTAACCCGTTTAGTATCATGTTGGGCATCAATGTACTGTGCTCCGGCAGGCGCTGCTACTGTACGTGCTGATTCACGGCGCCTTGTTCACCGTTTTCGGCTGGCTGCTGCTGGGCGACGATGGCCGCAACTGGAGCGTGTAGCTACTAACTCATTTCTGCTTAGAATCAACTACAAGCCATCAGGCAATTCATGTAAATTTTAATTCTGTTCAATGGAATCCTTCTCCCAATTCGGCTTCACTTTTCTCGGAATTCTCTTCTGCGCCGGCGACGTGGCCGCGCTGGGCATGCTGCTCACCTGGCAGGAGCGGGCCCCTTCGCCCTCGGTGCGGCGCCTGCGGCTGCTGCGCGGCGTGCTGCCGGGCGCGCTGGTGCTGGGCGCCCTGCTGCTGCTGGCCCTGGTGCAAACCATGCTGCTGTGGTCGCGGCAGTAATTGTATTATCATCAAATTGTCAGATGCTTATGCCGTCGGCTGTCCGTCCTCCGCAATTGAATGGCTATCAATGGCTGGTCCGCGAACTCATCCGGCAGCTATTCTCGATGGTACTCATTCCCGTTTTTCGGGCCTGGTATGGGACTGCCCAAACCCAGGTGCAACAGCAACAGCTACAGTTGCTGCCTAGCGGCACGGTGGGCCGGGCGGTAGCCGACCTGTTGGCCGCCCACCACTTGCAGCTCATCCCCCGGTATGAAGACCACGACCTGAAGCACGTGCTGCTAGGCTACGATATGACGCCGGCCGATGAGCTGAAGCTGAAGGCCTTTATGCTGGGCAATGGGGACTGGTCGCTGCCCAGCATTGTGCTGTCGCTATTGGCGGTGCTTACCCCGGAAATCTGGCCGGAACTGTGGCGACACTATCAGCGCGGCCGGCGGGCCCCGTGCATCGTGCAGTGGACGCTGGCGGATTACGCTGCTCAAAATCTTGAAGCCCTCCGCCAGCAAATTGGCCTTTGTTCCGCCATCCAATGAACTATTCTGCTGCCGTATGACCCGTTTGCAATCCTGTTTCACCCTGAAGCGCCTGTTTCCCAGTTGGCCGGTGCCGCCGCCGGCGCTGTGGCTCACTGGCGGGGGCTGCCTGCTGTGCGTGTTGGTTTTGTGGTTTGAAAAAGAGCTGTGGACTGACCGGGGCGACACGCGCCGCTGGCTGTTTACTGCACTGTTTAGCCTGATGCTGGCCGCCATCTGGCAAACCCTGCGCCTGCTCTGGCGTTGGCTGGCCGCTTATTCCGGCCCGCGCTGGATGGCCTTGCTGCTCCGGCTGGGGCTGCTGGGAGCCTCGGTGGCCGCCGTACTGCCCGGAATTGTATTGCTAGCCTTGGCGGTGTTCAGTTTTTTCAAGCCAGTGCTCGATTTTTAAATCGAAATTGTGATTTTTCGAATGCCATTGATTAGCTTGGCAGCATATTCACCACTGCTGCCTTGCGTCATGGCCCGCACGCTGCTTCTCTGGGTATTGTCACTCGCGCTGCTCGCCGAACTGGCGCTGACGGGCGGTGCTTTTTTCGCGCCCGCGTTCACCATGCAGCAGTTTGGGCTGAGCTATGCGCCCAATATGGCGTTTCTTACCTTCCTTGCGGGCTGGCTGCTGCTATTCTTGTCGGCGATTATTGCGGTGGCCTTCGCGCAGCTGTGGCAGCGGCGGGCGCGCTACGCCACGCTGTGCTACGTGTTAGGAGTTTGGTGGATAGCCATCGGCCTCGGCCTTTTTCTGCGCTTTCAGCGGCCCGAATTCCTGGTGCTCGACTCGCTCATCGGTCTGCTCGTGGTCTTCCTCACCTGGCGCTGCCAGGCCAGCCGCATGCTGACGCGCCGCTACTGAGTATATTGCCAGCGCTTTGTTCTCTCCCGTTGCGCCCGCGCCATGCCCAATTCCCACCACCACCCGCTGCCCTCGCTGCCGAAGCTCTCCCGCATCGGCCGCGGCCTGGCCGCCCTGCAGGTCGCCAAAGAAACCCTGACCATCATTTTCCTGGGCTTACCGCTGGTGAAGGCCGTGCCGCTGGCGCTGCTCACGGCGCTGCCGGGCGTGGTGCTCTACCTGCTGCACTGGCACCTGGTGCTGGGTCGTCCGCCCCGCCGTGTGGCCGTGATTGTCTGGATTTTTACCTTGATTGACGAAGCCTGGGGCCTGCTGCTGTTCGGCGAATTTGAACACGCCACGAAAGGACAGGTGCGGTTTATGTACTGGAGCTATTTCGTGGGCCTGGCCATTATTATCACGGCCTTACTGGAAATCGGCTGGCGCTGGCAGCGCCAGCGGGCCAAGGCCCGGCGCAATGTGCATCACCACGCCATCGCGGTGGGGCGGACGCGGCAGTAAAGTGAAATCAAACGCGCTTCCCCGGTGTTAAAACGGCCCGGCCCCCGGCCGCTGGTATATTTGCCCCGTTTCCACTCTGCTGCCTCCGCATGGCCGACTCCAACCCGCCGACCTCCCCCCGCTCTGCCCCCAAAAAGCCAGCCCCGCAAAGCCGCTGGCCGCGCCGGTTAGTCCGTTGGGCCTGGGTGACTTTCGTGGTGGGGGTGATTTTCTTTTTGGTGTATCCTTTTATGGTGAGCACCAATTTCATGTTCCTTTTCGGCAAGTCGCCGAGTTTGGCCGAGCTGGAAGACCCCAAAGTAGAGCAGCCCTCGCAGCTCTTCACCGCCGATGGCGTGCTCATCGGCAAGTATTTCCGCGAAAACCGGGTGCCGGTGACGCTGAGTAAAATGTCGCCTATGCTCATCAAGGCGCTGGTGGCCACCGAGGACGTGCGCTTCTACGAGCACTCCGGCATCGACGCCACCTCGCTGGTGGGCGCCGTGTATTCCAACCTGCGCGGCGACAAGCGCGGTGGCTCGACCCTCACCCAGCAGCTGGCCAAAAACCTCTACAACACTCGGCGCGGTGAAACCCGCGGCGGCCTCGGCTACATCCCCGGCGTGAGCCTCATCGTGGCCAAAACCAAGGAGTGGCTGACGGCCGTGGAGCTCGAAGAGCGCTACACGAAGGAGGAAATCCTGCGCATGTACCTCAATACCGTGGAGTACGGCTCGAAAGCCTACGGCATCAAGGTGGCGGCCAAAACCTACTTCAGCACCTCGCCCGACAGCCTCAGCACTGAGCAAGTCGCCACCCTCGTCGGCGTGCTCAACAACCCCACCGCCTACAACCCGCGCTTCCACCCCGAAGCCTCGCGCAAGCGCCGCAACGTAGTGCTCGACCGCATGGCCCAGGCCGGCGTCATCACCGCGGCCGAGGCCAAGCGCCTGCAGCCCCAGCCGATAGCGCTGCGCTACCAGGTCGAAAAGCACATCGACGGCCCCGAAACCTACTTCCGCTCGGCCATCAGCCAGGCGGCCAACAAGTGGTGCGAAGCCAACGGCTACGACCTCTACCGCGACGGCCTGCGCGTGTACACCACCATCGACTCGCGCATGCAGGAGCACGCCGAAGCCGCTCTGCACGAGCGCATGAAAGCCCTGCAGCGCAGCTTTGACAACTTCTGGCGCAACAAGGGCAAGCAGCCCTGGGTGGATGAAAAAGGCGACGAAATCCCTGACTTCATCGCCACCCAGATGAAGCGCACCGAGGCCTACAAAACCCTGGCCGCCCGCTACAAAAACAACCCCGCCAAGCTCGAAGAGGCCCTGAATACCAAGCGGCCGATGAAAGTATTCACCTGGAAGAA
>Ga0247804_10001166_pt1 | contig 12233 bp, 16 predicted proteins | sample UWRJL029104C1_FD_181142 | JGI IMG/M metagenome (GOLD analysis project Ga0247804, IMG submission 181142) | Plant litter microbial communities from Arlington Agricultural Research Station in Wisconsin, United States - UWRJ-L029-104C-1 | ecosystem: Environmental > Terrestrial > Plant litter >...
GTTTCCGGCCCAGTCTTCGATTCGGAACCATTTTTTGCGTTCGCTCATCATGTATACATGATGACACGGTGCGGCGTAAATGTCAACAAAAAGTTCGCACGGCAAAATGTTCGCATGAAAGAAGTGCAAAAAGTATTGGCGTAAGCCTATGAAATCATTATTTAATACTTACTTAGTTATTATTCTTAGATAAAAATTATTTTAACACCCCCTCTTTAGGGGGTTCGCTGAAAGAAGTAAGTATAAAGGTATCCAAGTGGTTGATACCATTCAGGATACTTTTTGCAGACTTTTGCACTTATTGCGTCTGAAAGAAGTGGTGCGTCATTTTTGACGGGGATTTAATCTTTGGAATTTAACGCCTTCACGAATTCGTAAACGATGGCCGGACGGCCACCGGTAGAAGGGGTTTTAGTTTTGAACACGCAACCCCCATCTTCGAGCTGTTTCAGCATGTCTTCAAGTTTGAATTTGGGAATCGACGTGAAGCGCCGCAACAATTGACTCCGCGTTGCAGACCGTTCGGCCTGAAGCCATTGCAGGATTCCAAGGACTTCCTTTTCGTGGGCGTTCGCCGCCGACGCTAGTTCGTAGAGCGGTTTAACGGTCCGCCATTGCCATTCGACAACCGCATGTGCCCATTCAACGGAATCAACGCCAATCTCCGCCAGGCCAAGCCCCAGCGCGTCTAGGAGGGACAATTTCGCCACGTGCTGAGCGAACCGGTTCTTAAACGCCGATTCGAATCGTTCCGGGTCCAGTTTGCCTTCGTAAAAATACCGCCGCTGAAGGTCCTTAAGTGCCCGCTGCGCCCCGTCGCTCATCGGAATGACTTCCGGGTCAAAGCGCCGCATGTCGCCCGGCGCCGTTTGCAATAAGTTCGCCTGGACCGTGTTCGCATGTTCTCGACACGGCGTGGCCAAGATTCGGCGAACAAGGCGGCGCATTTCGGCGAGCAGTTCCTCCGTTCGCACGGGGTCCTGGTCGCCTTTGAATTCGCCGATGTCTTGTTGGGAGAAAATGAGGAACCTAGGCAGAAGACCTTTGGCCGCCATGTCCTTTGAAACCGACGAACGGAAGCCTGCGGGTGTGGTGGCGCCAAGGATGTTCACGCACGGGTTCCAACACGCACCGAAATTCTTTCCGTCCCCTTTGGAACTGAAGCCGTGAAAGAACGAAGACGACTTCGAATAGAGCGTCGAGAGCACGTCCACAATGTCGGCTTTGTAATCCTCTTGGGACCCCATCGCTTTTAGAATCATCGCGCATTCGTCAATCACGTCCAGGCGCATGGGTTGCTCCGGAAGGTTCATCACGATGGACGAACCGGACTTATACGTGGCGGCACCTAAGAGGCCAGTCTCCATCAGCAAATCATCAAGGGCTTGCTGACTCACCTCTTTGCCGAACCCCGAATGGCCAAGGTTCATAATGTAAAGATTCGGCCACACGGCGAACGTTCCCGCTTGCGTGCGAAACCGATTCGACGCCAAGGCCGCCATCAGCGCCAGGCCGCCGCCAAGGCCAAGCGCATCTTGATTCCCGAAGGCCTTTTGGTTGCAGTAGTTTTGGAACAAACGAATGAGGCCACGCGGTTTCGGCGGACCTTCAATCTCAGCGACCGGCAACGGCGTTGAAACTGCTGTGGGGGAAAGGTTAATGGTCAATGGGCCGCGCCGGTCGCCTTTGATTTCCGCCTTCTTTAAGGCGCGCTCGTAGAAACGTCGAGCGTGTTCCTTGGGATTGCGCCCACGGTGCGGTTCCGACCGGTCGGTGAACCACGGGACCTCGTGTTCCTTCATGTCCATTTCAAGAAGGCGCTCCGCCCCTTCATCAAGGGGAACGTCATCGCACGCCATGGCATAGGCAATGGACGTTAAGCGGTTGTTGCGTCCGGCATCTGAGAGGTGGACCGCTTCGCCGCCGCTTGCGACACGTTCGCGTTGTTTTACGACGATGCCGAATTTCACGCAAAGACGTTGAAGGTTTTCGAACTGCGCGGCCATCAGCGTCGGAAGCGCGTCCGAATGCGTGTGCTGGAAGTCTTCGGTGCCAATCCAAGTGTAGGCATTCCCCGTGTCCGGATGAATCGACGGAGGCAGCACGATTTGGCGGCCATGGTTTAGGAATTCCACCGGCACCTTGGACCCCGGAATGCTTAGCTGCGCGTTGGGCGCGAAAAGGTAAACGCCCCCCTTTTGCCCACGGCGAATGAGCGGCGAATAGGGGGCCGCGCGGATGATGCGTTCGTCATCAGTATCCACGTCCACCGCCGACGCCCACCTTCCAAGGACTGCGCCGATGTTTGCCGACGGGAACCGCCGCACGAGGTCTTCCACCTCGTCTTCGGTCTGCTCTTTGGTGGACCAGATTTGCCAGTCGCGAACCACGGGCACTTTCCCCTGAAGTGGAATCACGGGAACACCGGCCTCAAAATACTTCATCGCCCAATCTGCAAAGATTCCCATCAACGCCTGAAGCTAACGGGACGTTCTGTAATTGCCAACGCATGACGCGCCGCAAGTGGAATTATACTTCTGCATGTTGACGTTCCGCGTGAGCGATAGGATGTTCATCACCAATGAAAATTTTGAACACGGCAAAGATTGATAACCCTCAAATCAAGGCCATCATCTACGGCGAATCGGGCGCCGGGAAAACGTACAGCGCGAAATCCATCGACGGCAAAGCCCTCGTCATCAGCGGCGAATCCGGACTTCTTTCCCTTCGCGGCGCGGACCTCGATTTCATGGATTTATCGAAAGACGATAACGGCAAAACAATTTCCGAACCGCGCGACCGCATCCGGCGGTTGTCGGAAATTTTCGCCTACCTCCAGGCGGGAACCGGTTACACCGATGTTTTCCTTGATTCGTTAACGGAGATTCAGGAACTAGTGGTGGCGAACCTCAATAAGGAATTCCCCGACCGAAAAGACAGCCTCGTGCTTTGGGGTGAAAACGCCAAACGCATGACCGGCATCATCAAAGCGTTCCGCGATTTGCCGTACAACATTTGGATGACCTGCCTTGCTGAAGCGGACAAGGACGAAAACGCGCAGCGGTTTATGGGTTTGGCCCTAAGCGGAAAGGTCGCACGCAACACGCCCCAATATTTTGACCTCGTGCTTTATCTCCAAGTCGATGAAGAAAAGAAACGCACGTTCGTCACGGCCAAGTCTTCCAAGAACGTTTGCAAAGACCGCAGCGGTCGCCTTGACCCCGTGGAACCTGCGGACCTTGGCCACATTGCCCGCAAAATCGTCATTCCCCAACCCGTCAACGCTAAGAAGGAAAAACAAGCATGAGCCTAATTGATTTCACCAACGTATCCGATTCTCTTTTGCCTAGCCCCGGTCTGCACACCATCGTCGTGGACGAAGCCGTGGTGAAAGATACGAAGTCCGGCACTGGCCAGTACATTAGTCTTCGCTGGAAAGTTGTCGGCGGACCCGCTGACGGCATTTCGTTCTACGCCATGTACAACTTCAAGAACGACAACCCGAAGGCCGCCGCCATTGGGCAGTCGGAACTGAAGCGGATTTTAAAAGCCGCAGGCGCGAACACCGAACAACTTGGAAGCGCGACCGACCTTGAAGGTCTTCGCGTCGCGGCGGAACTAACGATTGTGACCGATGATTACGGTGAGAAAGTGAAAATCAAAAAATACTTGCCCGCGTCCGCTGGCGACGATGGCGGCAACATCGCCTTCTAATGAAGCTGCGTCCGTATCAGGAGCACGCCGTTTCCGACATGATTCGCGCCCTGTCTAAACAAGACAGGGCGCTTTGTGTCATGGCAACTGGCGGTGGCAAAACTGAAATCATGATTGCCCTGGCCGCAAAAGCCAAACGCCGCGTTGTCGTGCTTATGGGGCGCAATCGTCTCATCGCGCAAACGGCGAAACGGTTCCGCAAAGTGATTCCCGAAACGTGCGTGTGGAGTGCTGGCGAGGGTGAAAAGCGGATTGGCCATGTAACCGTCGTGTCGATTCATTCGGCGGACCTCTTGACCATTCCGGAAGCTGGCCTTGTCATCGTGGACGAATGCCACAACATGAATGAGGGACGTTACACGTCGTTTATTTCCCGCCACAAGGGGGCGAAGGTCGCGGGGTTCACCGCAACCCCATGGCGCCAGGCCGTGCCCATCTACGGCGACCATTACGGCGCGTCGTTCCCGTCGGTCACGTATCAGCGGGGACTTTTGCAACTTGTGAAAGCGGGGTACCTGGTGCCCGCCGTGGCCAAACACATGCCGCTTGCCTTCGATGCATCGGGCGTTGAAATTGTCGCGGGCGATTACAACCAGGGCCAGCTTGGCGCGCTCGTGTGCGACCAAACGAAGGTCCACGACCAAGTGATTGACGCCATCAAACGATTAGAGGACCGTCATCACGTCGTTTGGATTTGCACGTCCATTGAACACGCGGAAATGGTGGCTAATGAATTGGCGCTAGCGGCCCAGTCGTACAGCGTGATTCATTCGAAGGTGGAAACCGAAGGCGCGCTGAAAGGATTTGAAGACGGCACGTTTCGTCATGTGGTGTCCGTAATGATGCTAACCGAAGGCATCGACATCCCTTGCATTGACGCCATCGTTCTTATGCGCCCCACCAGGTCGCCGACACTTATGGTCCAGGCGGTGGGGCGTGGTCTTCGTCCATCGAAGGGGAAAACGGATTGCCTAGTTCTTGATTACGGCGACGTGTTTGAAAACTGCGGGCCGCTTCCGGAACCGTATCTAAGGAAACCGGGGAAAAAGAAAGAACCCATGGAGGCAACCATTGGCGTTTGCCCCGCGTGTCTTTCTTATATTCCAATCCGCGCGAAAGAATGTCCGGACTGCGGCCATGTGAATCAGGTTGAGGTGGACAGGCTTAAGGCGCTTTCCCGGATGGCATCGAACGTTGACCCGATGGGCGCGCATCCGGTTGCCTACGATTGTTACAAGGTGAACATCACCCAGCACAAGTCTAAGAACGGAAACGATTGCATCCGGATTGATTTCCATGTGCGGGGGCGCATGTGGCCGATACCGGCATGGGGAAACGATTTCCCTAGGTCATGGAAAATCATGAAGGCGCTGCTGAAGGAACTAACGCCGTTTGAATTCGAATCGTGGCGGGAATGTTTTGAAGCGGTGCCAACGTTAGAGGGGTATTTGAACGTGCCGAAGAAGGTCATGGTTCAAAAGAATGGGGAATATGAAAACGTTTGCGGAATCGAAAATTGAATCGGCCATCCTTGAATATTTGGTGTGGCTTAACATCGGGTTCTTTTGGAAAAATACGTCGGGCGGTTTTTACGACGGCACTAGGTTTCGCAAACACGTTTCCCCTTTTGCCATCAAAGGGACGAGCGACATCTTAGGCGTGATTTACGGCGGACGTTTGGTCGCCTTGGAAGTGAAATCAAAAACGGGGAAATCAACGCCGGAACAAGAGGCGTTCATTAAAAAAGTTCGGTCCCTCGGCGCAGTCGGTGGCGTAGTACGGTCTCCTTGGGAAACGTTTCTAGTTTTAAAAGAACAGAATGTAACCTTTCTGGAACCGCCCCCCGGGCCCGCCACTTAGAAATCGCCGAGCGTTTGATGCCTAGGTATTCCGCAAGCGCCATAGCTGGGATGCCTTTGGTTTTCAAATACCGATTGAGGCGCGCCACCGTATATTTTGTTGACATCGTGTTGACTTGTATAACATGAAAGGAAATCAAATGGAAGAATGGTTGGGTTCGGACGATTTAACACAAGGGTCGCCCGCGTGGGTCGCGGCGAAAAAACGCCGTATAGGCGGCGGCACCATTGCCGTCATCATGCGCGCATCACCGTATCGCACGAGACGCGAACTTTGGGAAATCATGACGGGGCGAAAACCCAGTGATGACATTGGCCACCTTCCGCATATTAAACGCGGGAACGACGCCGAACCGGTTGCGCGCGCGTTGCTGGAGAAAAGGCGACTCGTGACCTATACGACACCAGTTTTGGTGCATCCTAATTTGCCATGGGCGGTTTCATCCCTTGATGGTTACTGCGACCGGCACACGCTGGAAATTAAAACCATGTCGCTCATCAAACATTTAGACGTGCGCGATTATGGCAGCATTCCATTCCATTACGAACTGCAAATGCAATGGGGACTGCTCATTGCAAGCGCGTTGAAGCTTCCACCAAAGGCTGGGCTTTTCGCGTCGTATTACCCCGAAGACGGAACCATTTACGAAACGTGGGTGAAGCCGAACGTCCAGCTTTGGGACGCGATGCTAGACACCGCCATCGAATTCATGGGGTGGGTTGTCCGCGACGAACCGCCAACGGAAGACTTCGTTTATGAGGAAACGCCAACCGATGACATTCCCCCCGACCCGGTGGCTTTCTAATGTTGACGCCTGAAGAATGCGATTGGCTTTTATCGGAGTTTCCGAAGCCCATGGTGCGCATCAACCCTGCAAACAAACCAAGTGGCAGCGGTTGGACCAAAGGGTTCGTCAAAGGATTCCTCATTAGTCGCAATAAGGACCGCGCGTGGGTTCAACCAGAAAACCATAAGCATGGTGAATGGATTGAACTGCGTTATTTACACAAATGGCAAGCATGGATGGGAGACAAACAAATGCCGAACTTTGGTGAACCTCTAGGAAACAAATTGAAAAACGCTTTGGATAGAAAACCCGTTGTCGGACAGGATTATGGATTCATCCGCAAGTACACGCCAGCGCAGCGCGAAGAGGCATGTAACCTAAGACGGATGGGAAAACCGATTGATGACATTGCAACCATCATGAATCTTTCCCGAAGCACCATCAATTGGTTCCTTCGCCAAGGCGGCATGGTTGAACAAAGACCGCGCAAGCCGAAGCCTGAAGCGGTTGTCCAGGCGGCGCCCACCGTTCCGGAACCCGTCGCACCGCCGCCTCCGCCCGTCGCCATGGCACCGATTCCGGCGCCCGTGCCCGTGTTGACAAACCATGTTGACATTCGCAACGCAATCAAGGAAGTAATGAAACTCCGGATTTCCGACGCTGACAAAAATCTCATCATTGATTTGATTGTTGACGCGAAACCCGTTTGACCAATTGGCTAGATCACCCACGATTAGTTGGGTGTGCGCGGAAAGAATTTATTATGGCAAAAAACGTAGCAGTCCAAGTTATCGGGGGCGCCCGCGAATTCCTTGATAACGTGTGCAGTCCTGAAGCCGCCGCTCAGCGCCTTGGCCTTGATGGGACCTACACGGCCACCGTCAACGGTGAAGCCGCGAAAATGGATTCCACGTTGCAAGATGACGATTACGTCACCTTCTCTCGTGCGGTCAAAGGCGGCATTTAATTCCGGCGACCTCCTGATTCGTCTCAGGGGGTTTCCCCAAATAGTCTGAACTGATTCGGTCATTCTATTTGGGGAAACTAAAGGAGACGAACGATGGCGATAAACACCACGCTAGAACAGGCGCTGAAATACGCGCGCGAATTACAAAACGGCGACCGCCCAGGCGTTGAAAAAATGGCGGGCATTGCCGACGAAATGACGAAACCTGCCAATGGACGTTTCGTGATGCCGAAAGAATACAAGCTTAACGAAGAAATCACGTTCGCCAAATTCCCAAACATGGACGCGCTATTCGGCGCCCCGCCAACGCCGATTGACCTTGGCGAAGACCCGCCGCTTAGACTTTTGTTTTCCGACGAACACCGCCCGGCCAAGGCGTTCGGGAACCATGGCCCGAAGTCCATCGCCTACCTTCGTCAAATCGCTTCCATCAGCGGAATCGAAATCACCGAATGGCCGGTGAGTGTTTTCTTAAATGAAGACGGGCAGCTCCATAAAACAAAAGGTGATTTAAACCGCGCGTTGTTTGCGTATGCGAAGACAAAGGAAGTCGCCACGCCGCCCGACAACTTCCAAGACATTTTAAAGGAAGCGGCCAATGACCTTGCGGCGATTTCCCTTAAGTACGTCGCACGCCGCAAAGAAGACTTGAAAGAAAAACTGGTTGAATACCATGACAATTGGACGCGCCAGTGTGAGGAACTAAACCATTATAACGACGCATTCCAAGAGGCCGCCGCAGAATTACGCGCCATGGGCGAAGAACCGGCCAAAGTCGTTCCGCAAAAGACCATTGACGGAATCGCCGACGAACTAAAGAACGGATTTTGGGCCGAACAAATCCGAGACGAAAGCATTTGGCCTGGCGACCGTAAACTCGTTTACCGCACGCCCCCCATTACGCTTTACGAAAACGTGGGTGGCCAAACGAAGACGTTTAACTTTGGCGTGTATCGCGTGGCCATTCATTTGACCAAAGGTTCCATCGTCATGCGGTCCGATGTTCGTTACCCCGACGGGGAACCCGGATGGCGCGCACGCCATCCTTATCAACCAGGCGACGTGTCCGAATGGCGCACGCTTTGTTACGGCGAAGAAAAGGAACGTTACAACGCCGCAATGGCCAAAGGCGACATTGCCCGTCAAATGCGTCTCACGCGCGAAGTGATGACTTATTTCAACCCGCGTTCCCAAGGATATTATTGCCCGAGTGCTGCAATTGAAGAAATCAAAACGAACAAAAAAATGGTCGCGTCCACTTGGCGCATTACCGAATTTGATACGCCCGTTGCAAACGTTGCCAACGGCGAACCCGCATTCGAAGAAGAAATCGGATTCTAAAATGAAGCATTCTCTTTTCATTCCCAAAATCGTCCACGATGAAATCATGTTCTATATCGACAAAGCGCCGGGGGAAATTTCCGGATTCGGAACGCTCACGTTCGACAAACAAACCGGTCGCTTTGAGATTCATCAAGTCGTTCTTTGCGAACAAGAGAACACCGGCGGTTCAACCGACATGAAAGCCGAAGACGTGGCGAAAGCCATGTTCCAGCTTAAGGACGCCCCCGGTGAACTGCGCTGGTGGTGGCATTCGCATGTGGACTTCAACGTGTTTTGGTCCGGCACCGATAAGAAAACGATGGCGGAGCTTGCTCACCATGGTTGGTTCCTTTCCACGGTGTTCAACAAGAAACGCGAAAACAAAACGTGCCTAACGTTCCGCGATGGGAATTTTGGATTGTTCGAAATCGACAACATGGAAACCGTTGTCGAGAAACCCGTTTACGACGCGGAGCTGGTGAACAAATGGACGGCCAACTACGACAAAAAAGTTAAAGAAAAAATCGTCATCGTTCCCGCCGTGACGAAAGATTGGGGCGCTTATTACAAGGCGAATCCCGTTGCCTATTATTTGGACCCGCAAACCAACCGTAATATCCGCGTGCAGAAAGCGTTCAAAGCTCAGTCGCCAAAGTTATTAGAAAAACAAACGGACCGTTATGACGCCCTCATTGATGCGCAATTTGGCTTGTGGGGTTACGTGGACATTCTTTACGGCGATTTGTTTGATGAGAAGGGGCAGCCCATGGAGGTTGCCGATTACATTGCCGTGACCGAAAATCTACTCGAAGGGGAATCCGATGACGTTAAACCGAACGCGCCAAACTGATTTCCTAAACGTCACGCAAACCAATGGCCTTCGAATCGCCGTGGTGGGCGCAGGTGGCATTGGTTCGTGGACAACGCTGACACTTTCGAAAATGGGTTTTGATAACATCACCGTTTTTGATGACGACATTGTGGAAGACCATAACCTTCCGTCTCAGTGTTATTCGCTGGTGCAAATTGGCAAACCGAAAGTCGACGCGCTTCAGGCCGTGGTTAAGGCCATGTCGGGCGTGATTATCCAAGCAAGGAATCAGCGTTTCGCCCTCGACGATGTTTTCGACGTGGTGCTTGTGTGCGTGGACAACATGGCCACACGCCGCCAGATTGCCGATTGGTTCCAGGCCGGGGACTTAAGCGCGAAAGTCGTGTTCGACGCACGCATGGCGATTCAAGAGTTAATCCTTGTTTCGTACACGCATGAATCGGTGGACCGGTACCTTGGCGCGCTTTATACCGATAACGAAGCCGTCCAGGAACCTTGCACCAACAAGGCCATCGCGTTCACCACGAACCTGGCCGCCGCCATGCTGGGCAAAGCCGTCGCCGAATACGCCCGCGACAAATCCCGGTTCGGCGCGCAGATTACACTAGACGGGAAAACGCCCGGAGGGGCCATGCATTATGCGCGCAAATGAACGGCGTTGGATTTTGAAGGCGTGCGAGCTGGTCGGGAGTGGCGGTTACAATACGGAGTTTGCGTGCGATTGCATTCGACTGGCGGCCAGGCACGACCCTGCATCTAGGCATCTCAGTAATAAATTCACTTTGTTTTACACAACCGGCGGAACGTATTTCTGGGGACCGACTGGCGGAATAAACGGCGTTCGGGCAACAAGTGAAACGCAAAACCAACGGGTTCTAATGTTGTTATTTTTTCTAGCAGCGGATGGTGAATTGTGACGAAACTTGAACTGATAAAAAAACATTACTGGGCGTGTGCGGAATGCATGAATGATGCGGGCGGCGTGCGTCCGGAAGACGCGGGCGTTTGCACCGTCACTTCCGGCGCGTGCAAAGTCTGCGGCGCGCAAGCAACCCTTTGGCCATGGGTGGATTTCGATTGGCCTAAATCGCGTAACGACGACTTCAACGCCAAGATGGGACGGGACTAATGGACGAGACGACCGAAGAAGAAATGGCAGTGTCCATCGTCAATTCGATGGAATATTATATTCGAACGAAACCGGAAGGATGGACGGAAAATTATACCGCCTACGTAACGCGCACGCTTAAGAATTTGCGTAAAAAATGGAACGACCCGGATTATGTGGTTGAAACCCGCATCACCGCCGTTCCTCTTTTCGACATGGAAAGGGTGATGGCAATGGTAAAACAAAACGAAGACTTTGATGACGTTTTCACGAAATACGAACAAGAAGTTATTGAACGGTTTTTCACCGAAGTCATGGCAGAAATCCAAGACCGAATCCGTATCGAAGGGTTCGAAGTCCGGCTTATATGATTTTCGGGCTATTAACCGTTTGGTTTGCGATGGGAATCCTAACCGTGGGCGTCGTTCGTATCCGCGTGCAACGCAAGCAAACCATTCGCGCGTGGTTTTGGATTACGTTAACCGGCCCCCTTCTTCTAATCGTGTTGGGAATTTACGATTTCATCCACGCAGACTTTTGGGATAAACGGTTGTGAACCCAGCAATAGCCAAACCCGGAACCTTAGTTAGGTACCTGGACGTTAACCGAAACGCACGAATGGCCGTATGCCGGGGCCAAACGCATGGCGGCCATTTAGTCCGCTGGCGGTACGGGCACCCGCCGTGCGGCGCGAAACTTTGGCAATTAGATGACGGCGCCGTGGTGCAAATTCCGGATGACGCTTGGAAATTAGTTCATGTCGTCCATATGGAGAACAAATGAGTCGAACAACAATGAACCGAATCCACAATGCGACGAACCCCAACCAGGGCGATGCGAAGAAAGTCCTTTGTCTTTGCAGTGCGGGACTTCTTCGTTCGCCGACGATGGCCGTGGTGCTTAGCCAAGAACCGTTCAACTTCAACACGCGCGCCGCTGGCGTTACGGAAAGCTACGCGTTGGTGTTTGCCGATGAAGTGCTTATCCACTGGGCCGATGAAATCGTTTGCGTGGAACGTGACGTTTTCAATGCCATTAAACACAAAATTCCGCCGGAGAAATCCGTTGTGGTTTTGAACGTGCCCGACCGGTTCGAATACCGTGACCCTAGACTTGTGGAAGAAATCGTTACGCAATACACGCGCGCCATCGCCACCAACCTTGGCCAGCGCCTAGATGCCGATGAATTATGAGGGCACTGGTTTGCGTGGCTAAAGACGGACGCCTTGAAATCTGGCAGGAACCGCACGCGTTCAAAAGCCGCCATGTCGTTTATTATTTGACCATGGTTTATTTGTCCGACGATTCGCCGCTTAAGCTTTACACGATTCACGCGCTTGACCCCCGGGACTTTGGCCGTGAAGTCTTAGGGGTGTGGTGATGTTCGACATGACTTCGCGCGGGGTGATTTTTCGTGCGGGCAAATGGTACGCGCGCGTGTGGAGTCACGGCTGCGAATGGGGCTACGGCGTGAAAGGTGGATGGTATTTGTTCCCATGGCATCCGCTTTATAGGAGGCGGGAATGAACAAGGAAATCTTGGCCAAGGTCCATAAGATTTTCAAAGACACGCGCGCGCATTACGACGACGCGCCGGACTATGCGATTCAAGATTTGGTGTGTTGGGAAATCATGGGGTGGGT
>Ga0247804_10001167_pt1 | contig 12231 bp, 10 predicted proteins | sample UWRJL029104C1_FD_181142 | JGI IMG/M metagenome (GOLD analysis project Ga0247804, IMG submission 181142) | Plant litter microbial communities from Arlington Agricultural Research Station in Wisconsin, United States - UWRJ-L029-104C-1 | ecosystem: Environmental > Terrestrial > Plant litter >...
CCCGCCAGCCGCGTAGTAGCCAAGCGCGGCTACGAAGATGCCCTGGCCTTCCGCATCGGGGCCGAGTACCAGGCCGGCACCAAGCTGACCATCCTGGGCGGCGTGTACTACGACGAAACGCCGGTGCGCGACGAGTTTATCACCCCCGAGTTTATGGATGCCAACCGCGTGGGCGGCTCGCTGGGCCTCACCTACCAGCTCACCCCCAAGCTGTCCCTGGAAGGCGCCTATAGCTTCGGCTTCGGCCAGGAGCGCACTGCCCGTGCCAGCATCGAGCAGGAGCGCGTGGCCAACATCAGCGGTACCTACCGCATGGCCGTGCATAATGCCGCCCTGGGCGTATCGGTGGCTTTTTAATTGATAATTAGTAATTAATAATTAATGTCGTGTAGTGGAGCCTCATTGCTCACTGCCCGTCATTCGTTATTCATCATTAATTATTAATTGTTAATTATTAATTACCAGTTAACAATGTCTGTTTTCCGTTTTCCTTCCGCCGCTGTGATGGCCGCTGGCGCGGCGCTGGCCCTGACCAGCTGCGCCCCGGGGCAGGATGCCCCCGCCCCCGCCTCTACCCTCGACCTGAACCGCTACGTGGCCGTGGGCGACAGCTACACGGCTGGCGTCAGCAACGGGGGGCTCACCCGCAACAGCCAGCAGTACGCTTATCCCAATTTGCTGGCCCAAAGCTTCCAGCGGGTGTCGCCGGCCGCCACTTTCACCCAGCCCCTGCTCGATGCCGGCGCCGGCACCGGCTACCTCAGCCTGGTGAGCTACAACGGTACCGACCTGCCGGTGCTGCGCCAAGTGCCCGGCGCGGGCGTGCGCCGCAGCTACGTCAACACCCCCACCTGCGGCCCCACCGATGTAGTGGACCTGCTGCCCCGGAGCGCCACCGCCGGCACCCTGCCCCAGAACCTGGGCATCCCCGGCCTGCGCCTGGCGCAGATTATCAACCCGGGCGTGGGCAACGACGCCAATGCCGCCCCCAACGCGAACTTCAACGCCTACTTCGAGCGCCTGCTGCCCGCCGGCGACAACACTACTTACCTGCAGGCAGTGACGGCGACGGCGACGTCGGCCACTTTCTTCACTTACTTCCAGGGCCTCGACGAGTTTCTGCCCTACCTGCGTAGCGGCGGCGAGTGCCCCGCCCTGCTGCCCAACACGGCCAACATGAACCTCAACGCCAAGCGGATTCTGGACGTGCTGACGGCCAACAACCGGCGCGGCATCATTGTGCGCCTGCCCTACCTGCGCTCGCTGCCGCTGCTCAGCCTGGGCCAGGGCCTGCAGCTGGAACGCCGCCTGCAAAAGGCCAAAGGGGATACGGCCAGCCTGTACCTCCGCTCCTCCATCACGGGCCAGACCCGCACCATCACCGACGAAGACTTCGTGCTGGCAACGGCCATTCCGCGCGTTGGTACCCCGACGCTGGTAGGCACCTCGACGGTGCAGTACGGCCGCAGCCCGCTAGCCCCCCTGGTGGGCGCCGATGTAGTAGAAACCCAGGAATATCTGCTGGCCAACAACGCCCGCCTGACTGCCTACAACAACAACCTGGAAGCGCTGGCGAAAAATACCTATCGCATGCCGGCCATCGATGCCAGCAGCTCGCAATACTCGGTGCGGCTGGAGGAGGACCTGTTTTCGCAGGTAAGCAACCAGATTGCCGTCAACGGGGTGCCCTACACTACCGAGCCGGTGCGCGGCAACTTCTTCTCGCTCGACTATTACTCGCTCACGCCGCGCGGCAACGCCCTGCTGGCAAACGTCATCATCAAGGCCATCAACCAGGCCTACCGGTCCAGCATTCCCTACGTGACGGTGAACGACCTGCCCACTACGGCCGACTAAGGCACGGGTGCTTGAGTTAAAAGTTGAGGGTTAAAAGGTAGAGCTGGCAGTGCGCTGGCCCTACTTTTTAACCCTCAACTTTTATTCCTACGCGAAAGCTAACCAGCTGACCCTCGGTTTCGACTTTTAACTTACTGTAAGCGATAGATGCTCAGCTGCACCGAGTCGCGGACGGCTTCGTGCTGCAGGGCCCCGGTTTCGTCGTAGTCGAGGCCAGTGTATTCAGAATGCTCCAGAAACAGTAGCGGCGCGGTGAGGGCGGGCTCGGCCCAGGCGGCCAGCGGCGGCTGGCGGCGCAGGGAATCGAAGTGGCGGATGTTAGCGGCGCGCCAGTAACTGTCGAGCAGCACGTACTGGTAGCCCTGGCGGCGTAGGCGGCCCAGCTCGCGCTCGTCGAGGATGGGCGTGAGCGTTTGGCCCGGGGCGAGGTAGGGCGTGAGGCCCAGGCCCACGGTGCTGGCCACGCGGGTGGCGTGGTGGGCGCGCAGCCAAGCGGCCACCTGCGGGTAGCGGGTGGGCAGGCGGCCGTATAGCTCACGCTGAATACGGTAGGTACCCAGCGCGGCGCTGGCCACCAGCAGAGTGCCCAGCGCCCAGCGCGGCAGCAGCTGGCGGCCGCTCAGCACCACCAGCGCGGCCAGCGGCAGATAGGCCAGCAGCAGGCCCCGTGGGGCCTTTATCAGCAGCGACATGCCGGCCAGCAGGCAGCCGGCCCAGGCCAGCAGGTAGGCCCGGATGGACAGCGGCAGGCCCGGCCGCAGCCGCTCGCGGCGCAGCACCAGCCACAGGGCAGCCCCCAGGCCCAGCAGCAGCAGCGGCGACTCGAATTGCAGCAAATAGCGCGGATAATAGAGCAAATCGAGGTGCATGGTGCCCTGGCGGCCAGCCACGTTGGGAGCAGCCGGCACCACCGTGCGGATGTAGAAGGCCCACCAGCGGTACCACGGCACACCGCCGAGGGCGCCCAGCGGCATGAGCAGGGCGTAGGGCGCGGCCAGCAGGGCAGCCGCCCGCCACCACAGGCCGCGTCGAAACAGCAGGCCGTCGGGCTGCCACAGCTCCAGCACCGCCAGAATGGGGAGAGTGAAGAGGAACTTGTAGCTGAACACCAGCCCGGCCACCAGCCAGCCCACCGTGCGCAGCAGCGCGGCCGGGCTGGGCTGCCGCAGGCGCTGGTAGTGGCTGCGCACCAGGCCCACCCACAGCAGCAGGCTGCCCGAGCCCATCGTGAAATCGCGGCCCGAGAAGGTGAGCAGCAGCGAGGTGCCGGCTAGCAGCACCAGTCCGGCGGCTTCCCAGTCGGCCAGTTGGGCTTCGCGCCGCACCCAGGCCATAAACCACCCCAGCGCCAGCACCGCCAGCCCGGCATTGAATATTTGGAAAGACAAAAAGTCGGACCGCAGCCAAGCCAACGGCACGAAGGCCAGCAGCGAGCCCGGGCTGCCGCGGTGGAAAAGGTGGGTGAGGTCGCCGTGGGCTACTTCGAGCACCATCTGCCAGTTGCGCACGGAATCGTGGTCGGGGGCGCCGACTTCGGCGAGGCGCCACAGGCGCAGAGCCAGCACCACGGCCAGCGCCAGCCAGAAGAGAATCTGACCCGAAAGGCGGTTCTTTGTGGGCGAATGGTCGGGCATGGGCGGGCGGGGCAAGGCTGCAAAGGTCGGCCGCAGTCACCAAAAGCCACCTTTCATCACCTCATTACTCCAACTTATGCGCCTCGTTATTCAGCGCGTGCGGCAGGCCAGCGTCACCGTCGGGCAGGAAATTACCGGCCAGATTGGCCCCGGCTTGCTGGTGCTGGCAGGCTTCGCCCCTACCGATACTGCGGAGTCGCTGGCCTGGATGGCCCGCAAGCTCACCCAGCTCCGCATCTTCGCCGATGAGGCAGGGCATATGAACCGTAGCGTGTTCGACACCGGCGGGCAGGTGCTGGTGGTAAGTCAGTTTACGCTGCTGGCCGATGCGCGCAAGGGCAACCGGCCGAGCTACATCGGGGCGGCCGGGCCGGCGGTGGCCGAGCCACTGTACCGGCAGTTTGTGGGGCTGGTGAGTGGCTTGCTGGGCCAGCCGGTGCCCACGGGTATCTTCGGGGCCGACATGCAGGTGAGCCTGGTGAACGACGGGCCGGTGACGATTGTGCTGGATTCGCCGGCTTAACTTTTTCTCTTTCCTTCTTTTATGACCCTCGAACAAGCCCAGCAAACCGTGGACCAGTGGATAACTACCACCGGCGTGCGTTATTTTAACGAATTGACAAACATGGCCATGCTCACCGAGGAGGTGGGCGAGGTGGCCCGCATCATCGCCCGGCAGTATGGCGAGCAGTCGTTTAAGGAGTCGGATAAGAATAAGGACCTCGGCGACGAGCTGGCCGACGTGCTGTTCGTGCTCATCTGCCTGGCCAACCAGACGGGGGTGAACCTGACGGAGGCGCTGGAACGCAATCTGGCCAAGAAAACCCAGCGCGACGGCCAGCGGCACCAGCAGAATGAGAAGCTGCGCGGGCCGGAAGCGGGCTAAATATCGCCGGCACGCCAGTTGTTCTAAAACATATCCTACTCGGGAACGCAGACATTCTACTTTACTCTACAGATATCTTACTCGGGGGCGCTGACTCGGGGCTAGCCGTTGGTTAGCCGGTCGTGGTGCCAGCGGGGGAGCACGTCGGCGTAGCGGTCGATTTGGAGGCAGAAGTCGAAGTCCTTGCTGGCTTCGAGGGAGTTGAGGCGGCGGACGTGGGACGACTGGAGCAGGTAGGCGGCGAGGTCGGGCTTGGCCTGCTGCCAGAGGTGCAGGCCGGCCAGGGCGGCGTCGGAACTGCGGATATCGAAATCGGCCTGCAGGGCCTCGGCCAGGGCGCCGGCGAAGACGGTGTCTTCGAGGCAGAACTGGCCTTTCCAGCCGGCGCAGACGATGAGCACGTCGCGGCCTTCGCGGCGGGCAAAGTCAGCCACGGCGCTGAGGTTGAGGAAGGCACCGACGACGATGGCGGCGGCGGCGCGGGAGCGTTGCAGGGCCAGAGTGCCGTTGGTAGTGCTGATGGTGAGGGCGCGGCCCCGCACGGGCCGGGCGTCATCGAGGAAGCCGAAGGGCGAGTTGCCGAGGTCGAAACCTTCGGCGGGGAGGCCGTCGCGCTCGGCGGCGGTGAGGCAATTATGCTGCTGGCCCAGGGCGCGGCACTCCTCCAGGGTGGCGACGGGGAACACCTCGGTGACGCCGGCGGCCAGGGCCGTGACGATGGTGCTGGTGGCGCGGAGGATGTCGACAATGACGGCGGTTTGGCCTTCTAAGTTATAGAGGTGCAGCAGCTCGGGGGAGAAGCAGATGTCGAGTTTGGGCATAGGATTTAATACCGCTGGCGCGCGTCAGAGACGCGCGCCAGCGGTAGCAGACTTATACTTCCGCGCCTTTCGTCAGCGGCAGCTTGTGGATGGTGGCGGGCAGGTTTTTGCCGCGAATCTGGACGAAAATGGGGGTGCCGGGGGCGGCAAACTCGGTTTTGACGTAGCCCATGCCGATGCCTTTGCTGAGGCTGGGCGACTGCGTGCCGCTGGTGACGTCGCCGATTTTCTGGCCTTCGGCGTCCACCAGCTCGTAGTGGCCGCGGGGGATGCCGGGGCCGTCCATGATGAAGCCGACCAGCTTTTTCTGCACGCCGGCTTCTTTCTGCTTTTTGAGGGCTTCGGAGTTGGTGAAGTCTTTGGTGAACTTGGTAATCCAGCCCAGGCCGGCTTCGAGGGGCGAGGTGGTGTCGTCGATGTCGTTGCCGTAGAGGGCAAAGCCCATTTCGAGGCGCAGGGTGTCGCGGGCGCCGAGGCCGATGGGCTTGATGCCGTACTGCTGCCCGGCGAGCATGATTTTGTCCCAGACCTGGTTGGCGTGCTCGTTAGGGATGTAGAGCTCGAAGCCGCCCGCGCCGGTGTAGCCGGTGGCCGAGATAATGACGTCGGGGGCGCCGGCGAAGGTGCCCTGCACGAAGGAATAGTAGGGAATACTGGCCAGGTCCACATCGGTGAGCGACTGCAGGGCGGCGGCAGCCTTGGGGCCCTGCACGGCGAAGAGGCTGGTGCGGTCGGAAATGTCTTCCATTTCGACGCCCTCGGTGTTGTGCTGCTTAATCCAGCTCCAGTCTTTCTCGATGTTGGAGGCGTTTACCACCAGCAGGTAATCCTCGTCGGCGAGCTTATAGACGAGCAGGTCGTCCACGATGCCGCCGTTGTTATTTGGGAGGCAAGAGTACTGGGCTTTGCCGTCGGTGAGCTTGCTGGCGTCGTTGCTGGTGACGCGCTGGATGAGGTCGAGGGCCTTCGGGCCTCGCAGCCGGAACTCGCCCATGTGCGACACGTCGAAGATGCCCACGGCCCGGCGCACGGTGTGGTGCTCGTCGAGGTCGGAGGAGTAGCGCACAGGCATGTCGTAGCCGGCGAAGGGCACCATTTTGGCGCCCAGCTGGCGGTGGGTATCGTTGAGAGTGACGGTTTTGAGGGGAGCAGTGGACATGAGGTGGATTGATGGGGGTGGTGGGTTTGGGGCAAAGGTCGGGAGCATAAACTAAAAGAACGTCATCCTGAGCGCCGCGAAAGGACCTCGCCCGCGCCGCGTGTAGCAGTAATCTAATTACTACCACAACGAAGCGGGCGAGGTCCTTTCGCGGCGCTCAGGATGACGTTCTTTTTTGGTCGTTCCGCTACACCCGCTCCATCCAGCCGTGCGCATCGGCGGCGCGGCCGGTGCGGATAGCCTCCATCTCCGCTCCTACGCGGCGGCAGAAACCGTCGTCACTGAGGGCAGGCAGGTCGTAGTCCTGGCCCTGGTAGCCGATGGTGGCGATGGGCGCGATAGTAGCGGCCGTGCCCACGCCGAAGGCTTCCTGGAGCTCGCCGGCCTCGATGGCGGCGAGGATTTCGCGGCCGCTCACCTTGCGCTCCTCTACCGGCATACCCCAGTCGCGGGCCAGCTGCAGCACGCTGCGGCGGGTGATGCCGTCGAGGATGGAGGTGCTGAGGGCGGGCGTGATGACGCGGCCGTTGATAACGAAAAGGATGTTCATCGTGCCCGACTCTTCCACGTACTCGTGCTCGGTGGCGTCGGTCCAGATGAGGTTGTGGTAGCCGGCATCGACGGCCAGCTTGGTGGGCAGCATGGCGGCACCGTAGTTGCCGGCGTTTTTGGCGTAGCCCGCGCCGCCCTCCACCGAGCGCACGTACTTCTGCTCGAAGCGGCTGCGCAGGGGCTTGGTGTAGTAGGGGTTGGTAGGGCAGGTGAATATCATGAAGCGGTAGTTCGTGGACGGCCGCACGCCGATGAAGCCGTCGGTGGCGAACATGAAGGGCCGGATGTAGAGGGCGCAGCCCTGCTGGCCGGGCACCCAGTCGGAATCGAGGCGCACGAGCTCGCGCAGGCCGTTCATGAACAAGTCTTCGGGGATGGTGGGCATGCACATGCGCTCGGCCGAGGTGTTGAGACGGGCCCAGTTGTCGCGGGCGCGGAACAGGGCCACGCCGCCATCGGCCTGGCGGTAGGCCTTCATACCTTCGAAGATGGCCTGGCCGTAGTGCAGGGCCGACATGGCCGGGCTCACGCTCATGTCGCCGTAGGGCAATATCTGCGGCTCCTGCCACTCGCCGTCGATGTAATCGACGGTGTACATGTGGTCGGAAAAGACTTTGCCGAACTCAATGTTGTCCATGTCAACTTCGGCCAGTCGGGAGGCCGTCGTGCGCTGGGTGCGAATGGGGAGAATGTCAGTCATGACAGGAAAATGGAGATAGGAAAAAGGGTGGGTGGGATGGGTACGAAGGTACGGAAAATGGGTGGGGGGCTGAATGAGGGATTTAAGTAAGAACTGTCATCCTGAGCGCAGCGAAGGACCTTATTATGGCAGAACAATTGATTTACTGTATCGTTCCGGCGTGGTAAGGTCCTTCGCTGCGCTCAGGATGACAGTTTTTAACCCCTGCGTTACAGCCGGGCCTTCCAGGTTACTTCCTCTACGCCCAGCTCTTGGGCCATGGCCCGGCTCAGCACGAACAGATAATCGGACAGCCGGTTCAGATACACGGCCACCAATTCGGCTACGAAGGACTCTTCGCCGAGATGAATCACCAGCCGCTCGGCGCGGCGGCACACGCAGCGGGCTACGTGGGCGTGGCTTACCGCCGGGTGCCCACCGGGCAGAATGAAGGCGCGGAGCTCAGGCAATTCGGCGTTCATCTTGTCCATTTCCTCCTCGAGCAAGGTGACGTCGGTGGAGAGCAAATCGGGCAGCTTCATTTTTGATTTTTCCGGGTCGGCCGCCAGGGCCGAGCCGATGGTAAAGAGGCGGTCCTGAATTTCCTTGAGCAGAGGGCGGCGGGCGGCGTTCACGTCCTGGTCGCGCACGAGGCCGACGTGGGCATTGAGCTCGTCCACGGTGCCGTAGCACTCGATGCGCAGGCTGCTCTTGGGCACCCGGGTGCCGCCGATGAGGGAAGTGAGGCCTTTGTCGCCGGTTTTGGTGTAGATTTTCATGGGGGTAGGAAGGCGAAAACTCCCCTCCTTTCCAAGGAGGGGATGTTGCGCTGCAAGCGCAACGGGGGTGGTTGGACCGGTCGCGCCGGCTAGGCTTTCGCACCGGTAAAGAATTAGTATTGCAAACGGCACTAACGGCGCGGACGGGCGAACCACCCCCGTTTTGCCTGCGACAAAACATCCCCTCCTTTCCAAGGAGGGGAGTTTCGTTCTAACTTATCAGGGTAACGTGCTGGTTGATTTCATCCGTCTCAATCAGCCCATCGCGCAGGCGCACGATGCGGTGGGCGAAATTGGCAATATCCTCCTCGTGCGTCACCATGATAATGGTGTTGCCCTTGGCGTACAACTCCTCAAACAGGCGCATGATTTCGTGGCTGGTTTTGGAGTCGAGGGCACCGGTAGGTTCGTCGGCCAGCAACACGCTGGGGTTGTTGACGAGGGCGCGGGCGATGGCTACGCGCTGGCGCTGGCCGCCCGAAAGCTCGTTGGGGCGATGCTGGGCGCGGTCGGCTAGGCCCACGGAGCGCAGGCTTTCGAGGGCACGCTCGGTGCGCTCACGCTTGTTGAGGCCGGCGTAGATGAGCGGCAGGGCCACGTTGTCGAGGGCCGAGGCGCGCGGAAGCAGATTGAAACTTTGGAAAATGAAACCGATTTCCTTGTTGCGGATTTCGGCCAGCTGGTTGTCGCTCATGCGGCTCACATCGTTCCCGTTCAGGATGTAGCGGCCGCCGCTGGGCGTGTCGAGGCAGCCCACGATGTTCATCAGCGTGGACTTGCCCGAGCCCGAGGGGCCCATGAACGCCACATATTCACCCCGCCGGATGTTGATGCTGACCGAGCGCAGGGCGTGAATTTCCTCCGTGCCCATCACGTAGGTTTTGGAAATACCAGTCGTTTCGATGACGTTTGAATTCATGGCAACGGGAATAGGCAAGGGTAAATGCGCTGCGAAGTAAAGGCAAAGCGCGGCAGGCCGCGCTCGGGCCGGCTGGTTAAGGCGTGAACAGCCCGCCGGCAATCAACGGGTTTCGAAGTCCGTAGCGGCGGCAACGCGGGCGGCCCGGCGCTGGGTGTAAGCGGCTTGCAGGGCCGTAAAGTCGGCGGCGGGCAACTGCTGTTGCAGCTGCGCCATTGCTTCGGTGGCATAGTCGGTGAGGCCGGCATCAGCGGCGGCCAGCACGTAGGCGCGGAGCAAAGGCAGCGAGGTTGGGTTTTCGTCCAGGCCCAGGCGCAGGGCTTCGTAGGCGGCGGGGTAGCTGCGGCGCTGAGTGTAGAAACGGCCCGCCGCCAGCACGGCCGTTTCGTTGAAAGGCGCTTCACGCAGGATGCGTTGGTAGAGCCTGGTGGCTTGCTCGGGCTTTGGCTGCTCGGCCTGTTGGGCTTGGATTAGCAGGGCAGTTCCAGCCACTGGGGTAGTCAGCGGCGCGGGGATATTTCCCGCCGCCAGGGCCTGCGCAAGTTTCTGCGCCGCCGGGCGCAGCGTCGAATCGGGCGCCGCCTGCAAGCGGGCCAGCACGGCGCGGGCCGAATCAGCTTGCCCGGTGCGGGCCAGCGCGTAGGCCCGGCCGAGGCTGGCAGCCGTAGCACCGTGCTCCGCCGCCCGGGCAAACTGCCGGGCGGCCGTGGCGTACTGTCCCTGCTGCAACTGCCAGATACCGAACAGCTGCTGATAGTACGCGGCCTCGGCGCTGGTGCCGGCGGCCAGCGGGGCCAGCGTGAGGCGGGCGGCCTGCTCCTGCCCTATTGCGTGCAAGGTAAGCGCCTGCAGAAATACCAGCTGCTCGTAATATTTCTCGTTGGTCGGCTCTTTGCTCAGGCGCGTCAGCGTGGGCAGCAGCGTGGTGCGGCGCTGGCGCACGGCCAGCAGCGCCGCGTGGTACAACTGGGCGAAGCTGGCATCGTCGAGGCTGGTCAGAGTAGCGAAACTGGTTGAACTGGCGACGGGTTGCTGATTCTGCAGCAACGCCAGTAGCGTTTGGTTGCTGTTCAGGGCGGGTTCGTCGGCATTAGCTACGCGGCTGGATAGTTTAGCAGCTGCCGGCAGCAAGTTTTGCTGGAGCAGGAAAGCCAGCTGGTTGGTACTACCGGCGTAATGCCCGGGCGCCAGTTTTTCGGCTTGGTCGAGGTAGTGGGCTACCGAGTCGGTGAGGGCAGTTTGGGTGAAGCGCTGGGCGAGGTCGCTGGCCAGGGCGGCGCTGCGGGGGGTGTTGCGCAGGCCTTCGCGCAGCACGTCAAGTGCTTGGAATATATCTTCCTTGTCGCCTAATAGCGCGGCAAAGCGGAGCGACACCCGTTCGGAGGGACCGCGCTGCAGGCCGCGGCTCAAGGCTTTCATCTCGTTGCGGCGTTGCTGCCGGAAGCGGTAGAGCGCCGCCCGGCCCAGTTGCGCCGGGCGGTTGCTGCGGTACAGTACGTCGCCGCTTTCGGCGTAGTAGCGCTCGGCCAGCACAGCCAGGGCCAGGTCGTCGGGCCTGGCTTCGCTTTGCTGGCGGGCCAGGTCGCCGAAGTTATTGTATTGGCCGGCCTGCACCTGGTTTACCAGCGGCCAGCCGGCCCGCAATTGCAGCAAGCCAATGCCCACCAGCCCCATGATGTACACCGTATAGAAAGGAAGTCGGCGCGGCTCAAACACCACTTTGTACACCTTCAGCTTCTGGCTGATGAGGGGGAGGAAATTGATAATAATGTACAGCCAGAAGGCGGCGCCTAGCAGCAGCAGCGCCACGGTGGTCAGCTCGCGGGCGGCATCCAGTAGTGGCGTGTTGACGGTGGCGAAGGCGTAGGCCAGCATGCCAGCAGCGGCGGCCAGCAGCACGGGATAGAGCTGGTCGGCCCCGGCGCGGTACGGCAGCCAATTGGCGTAGCTGGGCGCCCGCTGGCGCAAGCCCAGGCCGCCGGCCAACACCGCCGGCAGCAGCAGCACCAGTGGGTCGAGGCGCAGGCCGGGCAGGATGGTCATCTGCCCGTCATTCCACCACAGCCAGAACACAGTACCCAGGTACAGCAGGCTGGCCGTCAGGAACACGCCCAGCCCAAAACGGCTGCCTGGCTCCTCGGCCTGGGTATTCAGCCAGAGCAGAATACGCACGTTTTCGATAGCCGCCCACAGCACCACCAGCAGCACCAGCACGGCCCCGCCCAGCGTGCCCGCCGCTGCCAGATGCAGCACCGTTTCGTTGAGTGGCAGGACGCTACGGGTGAGCATCAAGGCACTCAGTCCCAGCACCAGCACGCCCAACATCAGCCAGCGACGGCCCAGTTGTATGCTTTCGCCAAAGGCCTGTAGCGCATAGGCGCCGCCCAGCAGCAGCCCCAGCGCGAGGTACAGGAAGAGCTGGTCGTGCCCCTCAAAAATGCGCAGCGTGGCAGTGTCAAGCGACATCCACAAAAACACCACCGGCCCCATGCTGATGGCAAACGGAATGCGGCTCAGCGTGCTGGCCACGGCCAGCCAGCCCGTCAGGGCCAGCGCCAGCAGCGCCAGGAAAATGCCCGCCGCCACCGGCTGCGTCAGCGGCCCGCCGAGGTCGTGCGTGAGACTCACAATGAAGCCGCTCACCTGCACCGGCAGCTGCACCACGCCCAGCGGCAGCTGCTCCAGCGTCAGCGGCACCGGCTCCAGATGCGGCACCAGCTGCAAGGGCAGCATAGCCGCCTCACCGGTAAAATAATAGAAGCCCACCAGCCCCACGGCCAACACCGCTAGCCCGGCCAGCACCAGCGCCCAGCTGCTGGGGCGCGGCAGTTTGCTATTTATCACGCCTTAGTCCAGTACTTTGGGCACCCGGAAATAGTCCGAATCCTTGCGCGGCGCGTTACACAGGCCATCCTGGTGGCTCACGGTGTTGCGGGCTTCGTCGT
>Ga0247804_10001168_pt1 | contig 12223 bp, 12 predicted proteins | sample UWRJL029104C1_FD_181142 | JGI IMG/M metagenome (GOLD analysis project Ga0247804, IMG submission 181142) | Plant litter microbial communities from Arlington Agricultural Research Station in Wisconsin, United States - UWRJ-L029-104C-1 | ecosystem: Environmental > Terrestrial > Plant litter >...
TTGTGGGCTGCTGATGGCGGGAAGACGAGTACGGAAGGTATGCATTCTAGTGTGTTATTGAGCGGCGTCCCCTTGATGGGGGGCCAGGATCTTACTATTCAGGAGGAGGGTAAGGTGATTAATGCAGAAGAAGTAGGTAGGATGTTGTCTGATTATATAGCTCAGGGACAAGTAATGTCATTGGTAATGGGTCTCGTCGACAAAGAAGATGGCTGGAATGGGCCGGAATACGTTACGGAGAATGTATATGCTATTGAATATATGGTTGGATCCCAACTAATCAATGAATTAACTGCATGGGATGGAAATCAGGCATTCAAGCTGATGTCGCTCACGCTACCCAAGGAAGGGGAGGTGGAGTCACCGGAGCAGAAGCAGGCGAGAGAAATTGTTGAAGAGTGTTTGCAGCGCAGCTTTGGGTTCAAGTTGGCCCATGGTTTCATACTGAGGGTCCTTGGGGAAACCCTAGGCTCGTCATGGAGGAGACATGAAGGTGCCGATAATGTGCCTGGGACGTATGCACATTGGTTACGACATGGGACGATCTATTGGAATCAGAACGAAATTCCGAGGCCTTTAGATTTCAAAAGAATAGAGCCATTTAGGATTGGTCCACTGCTAGGAGAGGTTGAGACGAGTAGAAGGTTTTTAATGAAAGAATCGGGCATTTGAAATATGTAATCATGATTATTCGTGTAGCTTCTTGCCCATCAAGGCTATTTCCACAGTTTGTGTAGCTTAGGGTCTAAATAGGGAAGATAGGAATGCTACTCCATATGATGTCTAATTTCGTCAAAGGGTTCTTCAAATGTGCCTTGAGGATTTGCTTGTGTCAAGTTTTCAAACATTTTCGCAGTGTGAAAATTATAGCCTTTAGAGCTGTATAGAATATGGTAATACTCTAAGCAGTGAAAGTTTCAAGTATTAACGGAGCTCAATTCGAGCATCTTAAAAGTATATAGATACAGGCGCGAAGTTGTAGCGCAAACGTTGAAAGAATTGCTAGGGGAGAAATTGCTACCTTGATATTACCACTCAAATACGAAAGCTTTCTGCTCAAATCCGTTAATATACCAAAATTCCCTATGCAGTGACTTGTACAACACATTCTATCCTTAACTTCCCAGCCAAGAACGCCAAAAATCGACATATCTTATGAGCAAGCAAGACTGGCTTCTTCATCTGCATCGCTACGCGTGCGTTGCCTCTTTCCTCGAAATAGATCTCCTAAAGTGTTACTCAGACTTCTTGTTCGTGTGACCTGCGACCAACTTGAGGTTTCAGGCTGAAAAGACTGGCTCAATGGCGTCACATCATTAAGATCTGGCGGAACCGTTCCTAGATATTCTTCCGACGCCCCACCTGCTGCATATCTTTCTGAAGCAGGTCTTGATCCTCTTGCGGTAGTCCTTGTACGCCTAATGGGTCTACTGCGTACGGGGGATTCGATGCCACGACGCCGAAGAGAGTCGGCGATAACTACACTCAATCCACCTGAAAGCGGTGATAATAGCGGCCCCTGCATCATGCGAGATATCGAGTGCCTCACTGGAGTATAGGGCCTATCTGCTTGCGGTGGCTGGGGATCTCTTTGTAAGGTCGGGTGTGTATTGAAATTATCATGTGTTGACGATCTGTTGTTTTGTGGTTTAGGAGAATTGGCCGCGGGTGTCTCTCCTCCGGAAGGAAGGTTTGGCGAGGAAGTCGAGGCTCGCAGTCCTGGGTGTCTCGCAGTTTGAAGCACCTCATCCGTCGGATATATCAATCGATCAGGAAGAAGTGAGCTCTCCTCCGTTGCAGAGACGAGTTCTGGTGCAGGTGGGGCAGAAGTATTGACACGAATAGAGGAGTTAGAGTACATCCTAGGGGTTCGAGAAGTCCGTGAAGGTTCGATAAACGAGACATGAGACGATCGCCGTGAGGCTGTTATGGACTTATTGGTAGCCGCCGCTCCACCAGCTTGTACCGACGATTCTTGGATTTTCGACACCCCATTGAAGTGAGTGGAATCTTCTCCAAGGTTGTTGCTTTCTGATAGCCCAATCCTCTCTATACCTTCTTCCTCATCTTGTTCAGACGCATCTCCATCCTCGTGCTGGTCTCGACCACTTGTGATAAGGGAAACACCAAAGAATGTAAGCAGACAACCTCCGACAAACTTAATCATAGTTCCAACGGTTGCCTTCTCGAAGTCACGGAAAAGAATAGCGCTCCCAATAATAACGGACAGCGTGAACATCACGAATTGTACCGGAATGACTTGGGTAGAGTCAAACCTTTGCAAGGCTTTATTAACATACCTTACTTGCATAATGGCAGTACCGATGAGTATTGCCAAAAGTACGTATGTGACAGGCGTTGTGAAGGCTCTCCAAAGGGTCGAAGAGAGCATAGATGCAACGCCTTTAGTTGCGAGCGCTGTATATCCACCTGTAAACAGTCAACGATGTTTGCAAAGCATTATTCTTCGCGACCTACCGAATAAGCCGACTAATCCAAGATCAACTAGTATCGTCTCCCTGCCATATCTTGGACTTGCCCAAAGTAATATGCCTATCAAAAGTATTGTAATTCCCATGTATACCTCGAATTCTGTTCTTGTGACAGCATCCAAGATCTCATGAGGACCCAATTTTTTCTCTTCCTGCTTTGCACTTAACACAACAGTAACAGCGCCTGCTACAGCAACAACAACTCCCCAAAAATCCCGTTGCCGAAACCTCTCTTTTAACATTATAGGCGCAATCACACAATTCGATATCAAGGCTACAACACCTAATGGAGAGACGATAGATGCTGGTGCAAAACCATACGCCAAAAAGTTCCCTATTTCGCCTACTGTCATCAGTACAATGCCACCCCACCAATATGGCGACTTCAGATATGTAGAGTCTTCAGTGTGATGATCATCGTCCGCGCCTAAAAGCTGAGAGTCCGTGGAATCAAATGAGTCCATTAAAGGGTCGTGATCCTCTGGGGAGTTTCTACCATTATGTTCCTCTGACGTATTTATGCCTGTCGTTCCGTAACTGCCCTGCGATAGCTTCAAAACGCTTTTTGACTTCTCTTTTCGTAAGGTATGTTCCTTGTGTAATCGTATGTGGGCATATCTTTGGATGTTAAGCGCAAATGAAATGAGTATGTTGCCAACGATTGCAGTGACAATCCCAATCAGGGAGGACCAGCGCTGAAGCTGAGAGTTACCATCTCCGATAGTAGTAAATAAACTAGAGGAGGTGGAAAAGGCATGTGGTGGAAGTGATGATTCCATGGCTTAGCACTGGTATTGACGGGTGCGGCGCATTCCTTTGTTTTGGCCAAGCGGGTGCGCTGGTGGCTATGCCAACTACTTCATTGGTTTTTAATATTTATTCCGTGCTGTTGAAAGCTCGTCGAATACTGTCTCTCATGAAGTGGGAGTCGTCGTTACTAGAACTTCTTGTGTCGTTCGCTGGCAGTGCCGTTTCTGTTCTATTTTGGCGGGGCCGTGCCTCCCCTGCGTCATTTTGTGCCGCCCAGAAAAGACGATGCACAGCAAAGCACGCCTCATTTTGAACTTCCGTTACCACAAATTGCAATCTCAACGTGCAGGTTTCAGATTCCCAGGAGACTGCCCTAGAAAATACCCATCGGCAAGATGAGTGACGATGATTACGAAATTGACACACCTGATCTCGCGGAGAATGATCCCATGAGAGCATTTCTACCAGCTTCATTTGGCAAGAAAGCAAAAGAGGCTGATGTTGCGGCGCAAATAAGCCGATCGAAGAGAAAATTCGATACCACCCCAATAAAGGCTGTAGGAAATGAGACAGAAGAAGAAGAAGCCCGGAAAATTATACAGGAACCAGCATCTAAGAACTACGAGTCTGACAGCAATGAAGATACCGACAGTGATGATTCAGACGACGACGAGTTCCCAGTCTCTCACGAAATGGTCCTCAAAACACATGCTAGAGCAGTAACCACGATTGCACTCGATCCGTCCGGCTCACGACTGGTAACAGGATCGGCCGATTGTACTCTAAAGCTACACGACTTCGCGTCTATGACACCCACAACGCTTCGTGCCTTTAAAAGCGTGGATCCAAGTGCGGAGAAGGGCTCGGACAAGACAGAAACACATCCCATAAACCATGTCGAGTTCAACCCTAATTCTGCGGGCAAATTTCTATGCATCTCGGCGACTTCACAAGGGAAGGTCCTAAATAGAGACGGGGATGTCTTGGTGGAATTTAAGAAGGGAGACATGTATCTTCGAGATATGAACATGACTAAAGGGCACATTTCCGAGATCACTACTGGTACCTGGAACCCTGTTGACAAGAATATATGTGTTACTGCTGGTACAGACAGTACTTTGCGAATATGGGATGTGAACTTCAAAAGGGAACAAAAACACATCATGGTTCACAAATCAAAGTCAGCAGGGTCTGCAGGAAGGACCAGACTGACGGCAGTAGCATGGGCTAACCAAGTTCAAAGTGACAAAAATATGTTAGTCGCAGCTGCTCTAGATGGGAGCCTGGTTATGTGGAGCGGTGATGGACCCTATTCCAGACCTGCAGCGGAAATAAGGGATGCCCATGAGCCTCAAACATGGACTGGGGGTATTGACATCAGCTCGGATGGTAGAATGGTCGTCACAAGGGGTGGTGATAATCTGATCAAGCTGTGGGACACTCGAAAATTCAAAAGTCCAGTTGTCACAGTTTCTCATCCATCTACGTCCGACCAATACTCTGTTTCGAATATCAGATATTCTCCTAATTCGACAAGTATCATTACCGGTTCGGCATCTGGTCATCTTCATATACTCAATCCTGGGAACCTTCAGCCAGAGCTTGTCACGCCAGTTACTCCTACATCTGCTCTAATTACTGTTGAATGGCACCCAAAGCTCAACCAAATCGTCACTGGTTCTGCTAACGGAGAAGTTCATGTTCTTTATAATCCAGATAAATCCATAGGCGGCGCCGTTGGCGTGATGTCCCGTGCCCCCAAGAAGCGGCATGTAGATGATGACCCCAACTTTACTACTGATCAGTCTACAGGCATTTCAGGTGATAGCATTGTTACACCAGGCGGCGTCATGACCGGCGGGCCTTCTACATCATATTCATCTCGACATCCAACAGTTGGGTTGACAGCGTCAGGCCGGTCACGAGATCCCCGGAGACCTCAGATTCCAATGGTGACACCCTTCATGAAAAGTCAGCCAGATGCTAAGTACATTAACGAAAGTATTGGTCTCAGTAGTATGCGAGACGAGGATCCTCGGGAGGCACTATTGAAGTATCAAGATCTCGCGGAGAAAGATCCTTTATTCACAAACGCATGGAAACATACGCAGCCAGTTACTAAATACCAAGAGGCCAGTGATGATGAGGAAGATGGCCCAGAAAAGAAGAAAATAAAAAGATGAAGCCTGGTATTCGCGTCTTTTCATATAACACCCCAAGAGCTTCATGCTGGCATCAACAGGTTAGGTCTCCCTAGCGCCTTTGTATAATAATTAGAAGTACGCTAAGAAGGTACCTGAGCACAATCGAATCAAAGAAAAGTCAAATTGCTCTATCAAGGACTTCGTATACTTTTGTTCAATACTGCTAAATTTAACATTACGGATGGCGCATTTGCACATATATCTTCATGTCCAGGTACGTACCTAATTAATGAGGTGTGAATGGCTTTGTTGCTTTGTGTTCGTAAACTTTTAGTGATGCTAGTGCTCTCTTAGAACCCATGGCCTAAGGCTTGAGATGCGATATAAGATTGACTTGTATCAAAGAAAGAGCATAACTATACCCGTGTATCACAGTGTACCCGGTTCAACAGTATCATGCTTATTATTGTCCCGTCTTTGTGTCACCCACAGAGATGTGAAAGTAAGAAGCCGCTAGTTCATTCCGGCCGAAAGAAAACTCGACTAACGAAGCAAATATAGAAGTGCTTATCCTCCTATCTATTGTATACGGATTTCTCTAGCTTATTTTTTTCTTAGCTACCTGCCACAACACATTACTCCGACAATAAAGTGATAACGCGTTACTCTGATTCTTATCTGCTGTGGTTATTAATCTAAGATAGGAAGTTTCCTTGGTCCTGGTTTTAAACTGTTGACTTGAGTAAATTCATCTTTGTCAAATATATTTATGGTGAGAAGTTCTGTGCTCAACTCTCAGCGCTTGTTCACCTCTGGAATTATTCGACATTAAGTTTCTATTATTTGACCTATGACTACTCGTACATTGTTCAAAATATCCAAACACATGCTCACCAGCAAGCACCATAAATAGTATCGGTACCTGCATAAAACGTGACTTATCCTAAGCGAGGATATACATACTTGTACCAAATTCTTAAGTTCCCTTTTAACCATCATAATAGGCTTTACCCTTCCCTCTTTTCCCTCTCACAGCTCGGTAAACTAGTTTTGAGTAAGGATCTACGGTAAATGCAACCTCCATATATCGAAGTTAGGTCACAATATTTAGCCATAAAATAACCGCAAGAACTACAATAGGTAGGATTTGATGCATGCAAGCATTACAAAGTATTGGACCCAAACTTGGCCGTAGTCAGGTACACCGAATGATCGATTCAGGCCACTCTATCATCCAAGGCGCAATCCTGTCATGGGTTTTCAGAGTCGCATTCTTCGCTTTCCCCGCAATCGTCAAATCTATATAACTCGCCATTATGTCTGCTTTGGGTTTATTAGAAAAGCCATATGATGTAGGAGTGCCTCCGCCAAGGTAAGTTTTGACCGATGCAGTATTCCATAATCTTGGCACGTTTTTTTTTGGACAAATAGTGCAGATGCATGAGGCACAGTGAAGAAAGTTGTACGAAGAGAAAACAATGGGGAAATGGAAATAAGATGCAGGTGGCCCCAGGTTTTCCACAATTGTCTGCAAGCTCATTATTTCCAACTAAATCTATTTGCTTTAGACCATTATACCCGTTTGTAAAGGCTTTGTGTCAAGGCACATCATGTTGTTTAAAGGGGTAGTCATTCTAGCATTGCTGCAATGGATAGGTCTAGCACGTGGTGATACCTGTTCAACTCTAGAAGCTATTGGCGGTATTGAGGTCACTTACCCTCTAGATGTAGCCTATATTGTCGAGCAGCAGGAATACTGGTCCACTTCTTGCGCAGCGCTTCTACCTTCATGTATCATATTCCCCAAAACAGCGGCTGAGGTAGCGACTATTGTCCAGGTCCTTAACAACAACAACGAACAGTTTGCCGTTAAGTCCGGGGGACATAACCCAAACAATTACTATTCAAGTGTTGAGGGTGGACCTCTAATCTCGACAATTCGAATAGACCAAGCAGTGCTAGATCCTGCTACAGGCATTGTGGATGTTGGCCCAGGAAACCGACTTGACGGCATCGCTGCCAAATTGCAGGGAAGTGGATGGACTTTCGTCGGTGGTCGAATAGGAAATACTGGTGTGGGAGGTTTAGTACTTGGAGGTGGACTCTCGTACATGTCAGCGCAGTAAGTTTCTCGTAGGCTTTTAAGTTTTTGGATGAAGTCACTAGTATTCCACATCTCTGCTTAGTAGGTAGGGTCTAACTTACTGCGATAGATATGGATGGGCAGCTTCACAGGTGCTGGAATACGAGCTAGTTGTAGCCAACGGATCGGTAGTTACAGTATCAGAAACTACAGATTCTGACTTATTCACATCACTCAAAGGCGGTGGCAACAATTTCGGTATTATAGCCAACTATAGACTACAAGCACACCCACAGGGTAATGTATGGGGTGGCAACGTAGTCTACATCCGTACACCCGCTGTAGATGCGGCACTTTTACAAGCCGTACGAGACTTTACTGAATACAGCGAAGACCCTAAAGCAGCTGTCATAGTCACAGCCGAGCGCGCCAATGTCAACATTATCGACTCGTGGATTTTGTTCTTATTCTACGATGGACCAGTTGTTCCACCTGGTACTTTTGAGAACTTTACCAGTATTGGATTGGGGCCATTGACTAATACGTGCCGAGAACGCACATATGCAGATTTAATAGCTTTTAGTAACTGGGTTCTTATCCCAGCCTCGGTCATTGATATTGGAACAGAAACCATACCCCTGCCATCACATGCGAACAGCGTGGAGGTTATGGAAGGGCTCCATGCGCATTGGCGTAATGTTTCAAGTTCCGTACTTGACGTCCCAGGAATTGTAGCCTCAATTGCATGGCAGGTAAGATAATCATGCCGGGAGCTCTTCGCCGTACACCAAACTAACCACAGCAGCCCTTCCCTAAGAGCATATCACGCCAGGCTAAAGCTCGTGGACGCGACATTATTGATAGTGACGACTCTGTTGACCGCATTATTATTGAGATGAACTACAGCTTCATTCCACAATTCGAATACGCTCGGATGGCCGACACCCTGGAAGCAACATACACCGGTATTCGCAATAGGGTTCTAGCATGGCAGGCTGATGGTACACTACCTCAAGCATATCTACCTCTGTTTATGAACTATGGTTTCTTTCGGCAGGATTACTGGTCTCGGCTCCGTCCTGAGAGTAGAGCATTGGCGCATGACGTGTCATTGAAGGTAGATCCAGAAGGCCTGTTCAGAACACGAACGGGTGGCTGGAAGCCTTGATCTGAGGAAATTTCATGGAAAGTTTCTTCAAAGTTGCTGAAATATACTATCCATTAGATTAGTTGATGCGGATGGTGGTTGAGAATAAGCGAGAGCCCCTGACGTAGCAAAAGTGGAGCTTTTGCACGACATTGTTTCATTTAGTTAGTAGTACCGAGTTAAGCCACCCACATCGACGAAGACGTAACATAGATAACTCAGAAATTCCATCTATTATCATCGAGCCTTCTCTTCGAATTCTACCTTGTTGTCACGTCGAATTAAGATGCAACATCAAGGCACTTCAAGGCACACTTCTCAGCAGTTATGGCATGAGCTGCAGAAAAACATATGTCGAAACCGAAAATGTAGATGTAAAAGGCTGAAGAATGTTCGAAAAAGATTTAAAAAGAGTATAATTAGGCTACCGCTTTTCTTTATGAGCATGTGTTTCTTTTTAGGACATGAGGATGTCGTTACCACTTTTGCGGGGAAGGAGAGAGAGGAGCAGAGTTTGTTTTCGCTCTTCCATGTCCAAAGTTCTAGAAGAGAACCAAAGGAGTGGAGGTTGTGAGAGCGCTCTGTTTGAGAGGTACTATAGTGCTGTAGGGTATTAAGAAATATAGCGCGCTTTGCGGTGCTATGGTGCCGAGGGCTTCGAGGAGGACTAATATTGTAGAAGATAAATTTATAGATAATTTCATATCTCATCGCATGTTGCTATTTCGTGAGATTTCTTTCTATAAATCACAAGAAAAGAAGATGTATGAATGTATGGCCTTAGTAAAAGTCTATCAAATAATACTCTTTTATTTACGAGTTTTACAAACCACGTATGAGACTTTCCCAAGCTTATCATTCGCCTCCCTCTTTCCCTGTGCGCTAAATCACATTGCAACCCAAGGCGCTCAAAAACATGCCAGAGTGTGACTATGATTATCTTAGAACCATTTGCGCGAGTGAGCAAATGAATAGGCGAATGCGAGCCAGGACCATAGGCGCAATCTAACGCCTGAATATTGAGAGAAGAAAGACGAACTATAACTGGAAAAGGTAAAAATAAGTATAAGTAACGTAAATTTATGTAAGGGTATAATAAGCTACTATATCATGCTAGTGTGTAAATACATCAACTAGTCATGTCCGTGTAACGCCAATGTTCCTACCTTCCATCTGACCCTTTTCTAAAACACCGTCCATTTATCAGGGTATCAATTAGACCTTCGTCTCCAACGCCTATACGAATTTGCAAATCATCTGCCAAGCCCGTCACACATGTCTAGTGCATCCTCAACAGTGTGCTCTAATATTCCGACTCGTTCCTTGAGTCCTTTATTTTCCGCTTTCAAAAGGCCAACTGTATCCCAGGCTACACTTGCATGCTGACCTCTGCAATTTGCACACTCATGATTTTCTTCTACCCCAGTCGAAGTGCGGGAATTTGCATGCAGGATTTTCTGGAAAGTAGAAGGTTGCTGTACTAATTTTGGCCTCTGAATCCCAGATCGTTCATCCTTGAGCGTGACCACCCTCCCAAACGCCGCCTGCAAGATCTCTGGACTCGAGTCGCATGTCATCGTGCTTGTGGCAGACATCACCGTCAGACTTGGCGATCTGGATCTTGAGAATACAGATTCCGAATTGGACTCAATGTCGGACTCGTATTCGGTGCTTCCATTGCTATTTCGCCAATGGCTCCGTCGTCGGGGATCCGTTGAAGCATGCAAATCTTCTGGATGGCTCGAACCATAACTTACTAGTTTCTCTGCGTTCTCGCAAGATTCTTTTACTAATGCGATGGATTTCTCCCTGGCGTCTTTTTCTTCGGCACGGAGTTGCCTTTCGTGTGCTAGCTCTAGAACAAGATTTTCTATCACACAATCTTGTTCAGAGAACTTCTTACTCATGTCATCGAGTTGCGCTTTGAGATGTTGTGCTCGCATTTCTGCTTCTTCAAGTTCTTCTTCTTGAGCGGACATTTCGCCTGAAAGCTCATGGTGTCTTAGAGCTAGGAGCTGGTACGCCGTCTGCATTTTGGTAAGGAGACCTTCTGCACTCATTTGTAGGTTCTTGAAAGCGGCTGGAGAGAAGGTGTCTTGCTTCCTGGATTGGTAAAGTGCCTTCTGTATATCCATAGTCAGGAGCTCGTCTGATTCGAGAAGGTTCTTAGGAAGCTGAATGGTCTTCGGAACTGGTTTCGAAGAAGAAAAGAAGTTGAACAGTGGAGGCGCAGATGCTCCGACTGGGCTGCTCGCAGGAGCAGCAGCAGGATGTTGGTTTGGCGATGTTGGTTGTGTCGATATTCCCACTGTTACTGGCGCTGAGCTGCCAGTGAACCACGAGCTTAAGCCTCCCTTTCCAATGCCTCTAAAAACTGCATCACGATCTCCGGTTAACGATGCCATGCTGTCTTCGTTATCCGACCCCTTTCTCTCCTTGACAAGTTTCTTGGGGCTGCTTTCTCCCGATCTTGGATTTCGAAATGGTAATAATGCTGTAAGAGATCGTTCGTTCGCTTTTAGTGGTGTTGGAAGATAGTTTTCCTCCTCGGCACATATAGGCATGTTCCCAGGAAAGGGTTTCGAGGTCGTTACTGCCGTGAGGCGAGCGGTGACCCAGCCCTGTCCTTCAGTCTCAGCCAGTTCCTCTCTCCCGCTTTCGAAATAGTCTTCCGCCCAAACTTCCTTTGTATTTAAGCTAGAGTTCCGACTGCCACCATAAGAGGAGAGCGTACTGCGGTGAGCAGATGCTTTAGGCAATGCCAGCTCGAAGTCAAATTCTTGTAAGGGTGTTGAATAGGCCATCTTCGTAAGGCTTGTACGGGGAATCAGTGCATTAACTTAACCAGTCTTGGTTTAAGGGGAAGTGGTTCTCTTCTCCACTTATGAGGATGCTAATCGTCGGCCTAGCGTCCCTAAACGTTATGCAAGGAGATAAGATTGTGGATTTGAGGTGATTGTTTCGTTTGAGCCTGCAAGGTGCGTTGTATGGTGTATCAGATTCCTGGAGCTATTGTTGCCAGGAGGTTATATGAAGTTGCAGGTGCACTGGAGAGCGGGGCAGATTGACAGGAGGTACGAGAATGGATAAGTTGGATCACCGTGTCCGACAGCTATACCAGGATGCTTGTCGAATATCAGCTTCGTGAATCTTGCCCTGGATTGGGGCTTTGGACTGCGCGATGCTAAGTTGTGGTGTTCGGAAATTGATGCTTTGCCAATATGAAGATTTGAAGATTTGGTGATGTTTGAATGGCGGGGTCCACAATGCCAAGGACAAGGTACAATCGCAAGATCTGGCTGTGGTATGTTACGACTTGAATTTAATTAATTATTGAGCAGCTGAACCAACACTTGTCAAAAGTCAGGTAAGATAGATGCGATAAAACATTAACGGCAGGTTGGAGAAACGAAGTACAAGACATGATATACCAGTGCTTGCAATTGAGTTTGCCCTGTAATTGTGGTGGTTGGTCATTTGAGGAGGCTGGAGAGGAACCACAGAACAGTACGTATCGCGAGGAATTCTAAATTTGTTGGTCGCCACTACCAGCTCTCTAATACTGGGTACACTGGATCAAGGTTTGCATTTGAGAAAACTTAACAAT
>Ga0247804_10001169_pt1 | contig 12193 bp, 13 predicted proteins | sample UWRJL029104C1_FD_181142 | JGI IMG/M metagenome (GOLD analysis project Ga0247804, IMG submission 181142) | Plant litter microbial communities from Arlington Agricultural Research Station in Wisconsin, United States - UWRJ-L029-104C-1 | ecosystem: Environmental > Terrestrial > Plant litter >...
CCGCAATAAGGCCGTCGTTTCCATCAACCATCCAGTCAACGTCATAGCCGTTCTTTTTAAGACTACGCACGTACATTTCGCCGATAAATCGGTCATCTTCTACAATAAGTATCGTTTTAATTGCCATGCGTTTCCTTTTTGGTTTCCCTATTAGCCTCGGTACATTGAGTGGTTTTTAATCCAACCAGATCCCTGATCAATTAATCCTTCGTTACTATTATTGCCTGCTTTTAATTTGTCCGCAACTGATTTAAACGTAGGAATCAATACTGTAAAGATCGAGCCGTGTCCGTCCTCGCTGCGAACACTAATATTACCACCGTGCGATTCGACGATCGCCTTCGAGATATACAGACCGATGCCCGTACCGGCAACAGTCTCGCGTGACCTGTGTGAGCGATAGAATTTCTGGAACAAGTTCCCAATAACACTGGCTGGCATACCGATACCATGATCTTCGACGGTGACTTCGACCATCTCGTCCTTCAAGCTTGCGGCAACAGTAATTGCGCCACCCTCGTTGCTATATTTAATGGCATTATCGATAAGATTTCCAAAGACTTCACTGAGGCTGGCTGGGTCGCCGGCAATCGTTGGCAGGTCGGTTGGAATGTTGATAGACAGCATTCGATTTTGCGCACTGGCACGGAGGTTCATATCGTCACGAATCGTATCATATATTTCGGCAACGGTAGTCTCTGCGAGGTGCATTTTTAGGTGACGACGGTCGTAGCGTGATGTATTGAGGATATTGTTAATATATCCCGACAGACGGTTTGCGGATACAGTGAGGCGTCGGAATAGTTCGTGTTGGTCGTCTTTAAGGACATCTTTTAATTCGTCCTCCAGCACGTCAAGGTATCCGCGAATCACCGTAATTGGTCCCCGAAGTTCATGCGCAGCAAAGGCGATGAAATCAAGTTCCTGCTCGCCGACTTCGTAGACGGATGTTCGATCGATTAATGTCAGCACAACTTCACTTTCGGCGCCTTTATCGTAAGACGCAATAATATCAAAGAAGCGGCGGCCTTCTTCCTCTGGAAGTTTGTTAGAAATTCGTGACCAAGTTCGTTCGGCATGAACTGCATTTTTTTCACAGTCATCAAGCCAGGCTTCGAGGGTTTCTTGACCGTTAAAAATAAGACTGAGTGACGAAACGCCATTCGCATCAACGTTTAAAGGCGCGGCTTTATTTGAAAACGTAATGACTCGCTCGTGGTTCATAACGACAAATCCACAACTCGTTTCGTTGAGGGCGGATTCAAGCATGGTCGTTGCGGGTTTAGCTATTGGGATAGGCAAAGTTTGCATAGGTTGCGCCACAGCTGGGGCCGAAGAAAGAACAGTTCCGGCAGTTGCGTCGTCCTTACTTGCGAGCTGATAAATCGTTTGAAGGACATCTTTAAATCCACTCTGCTCAAACCGTTTGTCATTAGGATTTGGTGGAGTCGTTGCTGTTGGTTCACCGGACACGTGCACGACAGCGGCGAGCATATCTTTGATCGGTTGTGCGGCTAACTTGTAGATAGCGATTGAGGATACGGTACCAAGAATGGCTTCAGCAGTCAGGATACCTCCAAAAGCGAGTGGGTTCGATTCGAGGAACCCAAACATATAGAGAACTGCTGCAATAACGAGCAGGATAACAAGCTGAGAAATGACAATAACAGTTGCAACGACCTTATAAAAATAAGGCCAGAAATCTTTTGCAAATTTTGGCGTTGTTACTGCCATGTGACTCCCCCATCTTCTGGTACGGAAGTGAGCCAAGTTTGCCCACGAGCGAGTGGTACATCTTTTCCTTCAGCGTCGGTAAAGACGATTTGAGCTTGTTTTGAAGCCTTTGTCCAGGTGACTTCTTGGGCGGTTCCATCTTGGAAGATCACTGCTTTACCACTGCCGATAGCGTCAATTTGTTGGCGGTAGCCGTCTTCAAACACAGTTCGTTCAGGGATTGTCATAACGATAACGACACGTGGGCTAATTTGCCCCGATTCACGGTCCATGTGCGGTGCACCGCCGACGGAACGGTCGTATGTATTGGTCGTTGCGTTATATGCGTATGAGCTATCAAAGGTTGGTCCGCTAATATCAACGCTCATTGATGTTGCCGTCGGAGTTTTTGAGGCAACACTCGTTTTTCGGGTGAAACCAGTGAATGTTGATGAAGTAAATCCTTTAGCAGTGTTCAGCGCGTCAAGTTTTTCAAATGTTGTGTAGACGTTATGTGGCGCATAGCGATCGGTTGCACGGTAGTAATATGCTGCGTTAAAGAATTGGTCGATGTCACGGTAGGTGCCGTTTCGTACTTCATTGAGCGCCGCTTGGCTTCCGCCGATGTGCGCGACACTTGCGTTAAACGCAGCTATCCAATCAATGTAGTACATGCGAACGCTACGGACCGGTCCTATTAATGCTGGTTTTTCTTGTTGATACAGCACGGCAAATCGAGTAATACCACCTTCGGCAACTGCTTCAAATATGACGCCACTATCTTTGAGTCCAGATTGTGGTCGAGCATCTGGGCTATTTTCGATCATAACGGCAGTTACAGCCATTGTCGTCGCTGCTTCGCTCGCGACTTCATTACCTGTAAGTGGTGAATAGTATTTGATTGCAGGTGGTTTAACAACTGGTTTTGTTACCTTTGTTGGTGCAGTGACGTCAGGCTTTTTATTAATAAAATAGAGTGCCGTAGCTGTGCCGCCGGCAATCAAAAGAACCCCAATAATAATGAATACAATTGTCAGTTTTTTGTGTCGACGAAACCAATTCGGCTGCTTTGGACCAATTTGAATGTATTGTTTTTTTGGTTTGCGTGAGAACATAACTTCCTGTCATTATAACAAAGAGGTTATGCTTTGTAACGAAGATGGAAAAGTTTACCATAAGATGATGAACGAATCGTTAAAAAATGATGTCCAAAATGTACTATCGACTGCCGAATCAACCTGGGTGGCAGGTCCTTTGATGGATGTCGTTGATGTCCATGTTGATGTTCTTGACGCTAGGATTAAGCAAATTGAAACCGATTTTAGTAATCTTCAATTATCGGTGCATGCTTTTAGGCGTCGAAGAGTGGACGGACGTAATCATATAACGAGTATGTACTAAGCGATCGAGTTGATTGCTGCTTGTATTCGCTTTACGCTCGTTTCTTTTCCAAGCACTGAAAGCGTTTGATCGAGTGCTGGGCTAAATGGCGCCCAAGACACGACAGTACGAATTAAGCTGAATAGGATTCCTGGCTTTTGACCGGTTGTAACGAGAAGTTGGTTCAGGGTTTCTTGAACGGCTTCTGGCGTGAAGTCGCTCTCGTTCAAAGCGTTCACGGATGTCTGGAGTAATTGCCCCAACTCTTCCTTGGAAAGCTTCGCAAGCTGTTTGTTGTTCTCGATCATAGACCAATCAGCTACTGGCTCGGTAAAGAAATAATCAGTCAGCACGGCAAGGTCTTTGAGTGTTTTAAGGCGGTCCTGCACCAGTGTTAGGACGTGCTTTTTAGCTTCTTCGCTCGCTTTTGCGGCAGATGTAGGCCAAAAATCAGTAACACGTTCGTATAGATCGTTAAGTGAAAGCAAGCGAATGTGTTGCCCGTTCATCCATTCCAGGCGCTTCTCGTCAAAACGCGCACCACTTTTTTGTACACGATCTAAACTAAACTTTTCGATAAGTTCTGGGACTGTAAAAATTTCTTGTTCAGTACCGTCGTTCCAGCCAAGGCTCGCGATAAAGTTCACCATGGTTTCGGGCAGGTAGCCGTCTTTGAGGTAATCAAGGACGTCTTTTGCGCCGTCACGCTTTCCAAGTTTTTTGTTACCAGACTCAGCCATGATGTGTGGCATAGTCGCAAATATTGGAAATTCAAGGCCGAGGGCTTCGTAAATGTTGAGGTAGTTCGGTTGGCTAGCGATGAATTCTTGGCCCCGAATAATGTGACTGACCTTCATTTCTGCGTCATCGACGATGTGTGCAAAATTATAGGTTGGGAATCCGTCAGACTTTATAAGAATAATGTCATCGATTACTTCTGGGCCGGTTGAAAGATCACCTAATACTTCGTCGTGCCAGTGGTAAGCTTTCGGGTCAGATAGTAAACGAAGTGGCGTTGTACCATCCCAGATTGGAGGATTTTCGGGACGGTGGTCACGGTACAAGAAAGCTTTTTTATTTGCTTTGGCAGATTCGCGGAAAGCATCAAGTTCGGCTGGGGTGTACGGATCGGCATAGGCACGGCCGGCATTAATAAGTTTTTGCGCCCAAGCTTTGTAGATAGCTAATCGTTCACTTTGTTTGTACGGCGCGTATTGGCCGCCAATATCTGGGCCTTCATCGTGGGTAATACCAAGTGCATTGAGGGCTTTAATAATGTGTTCAGCCGAACCTTCCACTTCCCTCTTTTGGTCGGTATCTTCAAGACGAAGAATGAATGCTCCGCCGGCTTGGCGTGCGACGAACCATGCAAATAACGCAGTGCGAATACCACCAACGTGCATAAAACCAGTAGGACTTGGGGCGAATCGGGTGCGTATAGAAGTGTCTGACATTTGTGGTTAGTATAGCAGAAACGCCCCTGGGTTAACAGAGGCGAGACTGATTAAGTGATGATGAGGCTACAGGTTTACTAAAGACTCGTCGCGATGTGGCGAATTTGTTCACCTGAAAGCGGTGCATTACTTTCGATTGTGTAAAGCAGCCCACCATTTACCCATGTTGCATTCTTGTCGTATGAATAAATAGTCAAACCACTTTCTTGGGTGGTGATGTAGTTATCGCCAGCTGCCTTCTTCACAATGTTCGTGAGAACGGCAGATGAATCCCATGAGCTGCGAGTTTGCACGACTGAATATTGGCTGTCGTCGGTGTTTGATTTGAATTTCAACGTAACAGTTCCATCGCTATAGGTCACCGGCTGACTGAGGTGGTAGCCATCAGGCTTGTACTGCGGGTAGGTTGCGTTTATGCCAGCCTGTGACGCGGCAAAGCCAACCGATATGCCGGGAATGTTTACGTAGGTTAAGTATGCCCCAACAATAAGTACGGCAAATACAGCGGTAATAATCGTAAAGCGGCGCGACCATTGGAAGCCGCGTTTCTTTTTACCGGCTTTAGTAGTAGGTGTTGAGATTGCTTTTGAAATAGCTTCGTCTTTGATTTGCTTTGAGGTTTTGGCAACTGGTGCAGAAACAGTTGGTTTTGAAAAACGAGCATGTGCACGTGCTGCAACGGGATGAGCCTTTGGAGCGATGTCAGGAGTTGCTGCTTTTCGAGCCGGTGCTGGAACCGCAACAGGGTGTGGGGCAAATTTTGCTACTTTAGAGCTACGCGTGATGTCCATGTGCTGACCTGCTTTTGGACGTTTCACGACGGCTGGGTTTACTTTCTTCGCCGCACGTCGGTGGAGCGTTTGTGAGCGCTGAGGTTGCGCGTGGACAGATTGAGCGGCAACTTCGGCTGCTCTTTTCTTTACAATCGCTGGAGAAACTGGTTTTTCAGTCGACTTTTTTGATGTGGTGATTGGTAGACCAGTAACGGCATCATAGAGACGTCCGTTGATTTCTACCGTTTTGTTCGATTGCATACTATTTATTCTTCCTCGCAGGTCAAAATGAAGTATGGGATTTGCCCGCATACATTATCACTTATATTAGAAGTATCATTACGCTTATGCAAGCCCTGATTAAAAAATGTATGCACGTGACTATATATGACTTATACTAAAGAGAGAAATTATGTTTAAGCGCCCTACAAAAAAACAATTACTTATTCGACGAATTATTACCTATACTGTCATGATCTTGGCGGTCATTGTCATTGTCTCTGGTACGATCTTGTTTATCTTGGGGTATCGCCTTGATAGCGATAAGGGTCGATTAGAGCAAGGTGCTTTGGTGCAGTTTGATTCTCGGCCTAATGGTGCGGAAGTCGCAATTGACGGAGCCTCTATTAATGCCAACACTCCTTCGAAACAAACAGTTGTTGCTGGCAGGCATCAGTTTGTCGTTAATAAACCTGGATACGAAACGTGGTCGAAGACCTTGAACGTGAAAGCTGGAACATTAGAGTGGTTAGATTATCTTTTGCTGGTCCCGAAAAACCTAAAGACAGAATCAGTTGCAACGTATGCATCAGTCTACGGTGAAAAAGCATCGCCGGACTATAAGTGGCTACTGGTGCAAGAAAAAGCGGACACCCCTACTTTTCAATTAGTTGATCTTCGTTCACAGCAGATTAAATCGAGTGCGATTTTAATTCCGTCGTCAGTATATAGTGAGGCGTCGACCGCTGGAGTGGTACATTCGTTTACTATGCAAAGTTGGGATGAAGACGGCCGCTACGTAATTGTTAAACACGTATATAGTGATAAAACTGAATTTATCGTTGTTGATACACAGAATGTTGCACGCAGTGCGAACGTCTCTACCCTGTTAAGTATTTCACTCTCTGAATTGAAGTTTTCGGGTACAAATGGAACGACATTATATGGTCTGACGGACGGTACGGTTCGCAAGCTAGACCTTGCGAACAGGACTATCTCACGTGGGCTTGTTTCAAATGTAAAAAACTTCAATGTATTTGATAACACTATATTAACCTTTACTGGTACGAATCCCTCAAATGCCGCGCAGCAAGTTGTTGGTATTTACCGTGAGGGTGATGAAGCGCCGCACATCTTACGTACAGTAAACGACCTGACGACGCCTCTTACAATTGCCGCGACCCAGTATTACAGTGATGATTACATCGCGATATCAGAAGGTCTGAAAGTAACTGTTCTTAAAGGCAGTTACCCTGCCTCGACCGATACATTAAATACTAGTTTGAAGCAGTATGCAGAAATAAAAGCATCGGCAAATGTAGATACTACTCAATTTAGTGAAGAGGGTGATCGTTTAGTAGTTCAATCAGGATTAAACTTTGTTGGGTATGAAATTGAGTATATGCGTGCAACGAACGCGGCCATTACGACAACCGAAACTACTCCGCATACTTTGCAGTGGCTTGATAACGCCTATTTATGGGCGGTATACGATGGACACCTTTCAATTCGTGAGTTTGATGGTACAAATACTCACGTCATTATGCCGATGGAGCCTGGCTTTGACGCGACGCTCAGCCAAAACGGGAAATACCTCTATGGTATTGCGAAGTCTGGTAATAGCTACCAACTACAACGCGTGACAATGATTCTTAATTAAGATCCAAATAACTTTGTAAATAGATTGCCGTTATCACCTGGGATGGCAGTTGTGTCTTTATTGCCGCCGTTTGAAGGTGCTGTCGCTGCTTGGGCTGGGTCTGGGCTAACTTGTTCGGCAGTAACGAGTAAACGATTTAAAGCAGTTCCTAGTGGTGTACAAGTAATTAACGTAAGGATAGGTTTATTGGTTGGATAGACAAGTGCGTTTACCTGTGTCGGTGCAACGACTTGCATTTTTGTGACTGTATATGTGTATCGTTTGCCATTATAATTTGCGTAGATACTGTCCCCTACTTTTAACTTGTCGAGCTGTGCAAAAATAAATTTATAGTCGCCTGCTTCGAATAGGTCGTTGCTGCTGTGACCGGCAATAACTGTGTTTCCAACTTCACCCGGGTGACTACTAGCCCCTGCTACTGGGAAATGTGCGAGTCCATTTGCCATAGCGGCCATTTGTGAAGCATTATCGGTCCCTACGTCGTAAGTAACAGGCACGTCGACGTTAATTTTTGGAATAATGAGTCGAGGGTCTTGGCTGACAATAACATCAGTGGTCGGGTCGACAACAATGTTTTGTGGATCGATGCTACCTGGTGAAACATACGCCATGACGTTAGCGGTAATTACTTGGTTGTATTGGATGAATACGAAAATAAAGACGACACCAATCGCTGAAATTATAGGTATAAAGTGACGACTTTTTCGAATGTTTTTTGCTGATTCTTGGACCTTGCCTAATAGTTTTTGACGAAGTTCGAATAACGCTTGGTCATTTGAGAGTTCTTCGGCGGTTTCTTCTACTACTGCTGGTTGGTGGGTAAAGTAGCCTTCGTGTTTTTTTGAGTCGGCCGGTGCTTTTGTCTCCGCTGTTGGTGAAGGTGTCGCCTGTGCGGTGTAATAATTCTCGTAGTATTTCTGGTAATAGTTTTGCCACGCAGAGTGGTACTGCTTCCACTGCTCTGCTTCGGGAAGCGGATGTTCTTTGTGATTTCGATGATACGGGTTTGTATCTTGTTGAGTAGATTCAACTGGTGTTTCCTGGGTAGTTGTTCCGTCATAAAGATTGCCGATTTGTGAACGAATAATATCAGCAGCGGCAGAACGCTGCGACTTTATTTCTTCAAGAGATGCGGGAGTGTTGTTAGATGTTGGATCGTCGCCTGTTTGGGCTGGATCTTGCAAATCTCGAATACCACCATTGGAGCTGCTTTTATCGGGGTTCATATCTATCTTCCTATTAGCATCTATTGTACAATACATTGGTACTTTTCAGTAGTGAAAGTCGTATGTATGCCGCGGCGGTGTCGAATATGAGTAGACACGCCAAGCTGTGCAGAAAAAGTATGCCGCGGTGGTGGAATGGTAGACACGCTAGACTCAAAATCTGGTGTCAGCAATGACGTACCGGTTCAAGTCCGGTTCGCGGTACCAAGTATTTATTAAAAAGCTTCCTATTGTGGAAGCTTTTTATGTATCAATTTTTATGACAAGATACTGCTCGTAATTGCAGCCAGCGGTTTACTAGGGGTCCACAGCCAATACGCTGTCGCCTTGGCAGCCACACTTCCTCGCCAAATTAGCATTGGATTATCCCAAACTTGGCTGGTGACTTCTCCATTACTCGCGATCACTAAATGATCTTTGTGAAGTACGACGAGTGTCACTGGATACGTAATCGTAAATTTATGCACCGCTTCAACAAGATTTGTCAGTTGCATGCTGAATGTTAAGACCTTCGGGTAATAGACAGACTGGAAAAGCTTTTGCAGCTGAGCAAATGAAGCAACCAGCACAGTGTTCGGTCGCTCGACAAGTAATTCGGCACTATTTTTTACAAGATCAATCGCATCGCGCGTCAGCACAAGCGGTCCAGTATATTTTTGAATAAATTGTTCGTAGACGACTGCTGTTTCACCGCTGCGGCCAGCATCACCAATAAGTAAGATTGAGTTCGCCCACTCACCGAGTGCATTCATTTCAGCGATGGCGTCTTTTGAAAGACTTCCTGAAGGATTAGTTGGGGCAAAGACTGTGTCGGTAATTGCAGAGGGAATGGTTTTCTTCAATACATCCGGAAGTAAAACGCGGATATGTCCTGCTCCGGTTTGAAGGGCAGTGCTATAGCCTTCGGCAACTCCGGCAAAACCTAATTGATTACCGCCAATAATACCCAGTTTTCCAGACTGTGATTTTTGTTCAGGCTTGCTCCATTCGATGTCCGGGAAAAGCGGCGCATCGGAGGTTTGTCGCTTCCAATAACTGTAATCCATTACTACTAGCGTAGTTGGCTGCCGATGTTTTGTACAGCATTCTCCATTTCGGTAATAAGCTGTAGTTTACGGCCAAGCGTCATAATCGGGTGGGTATTATGATTGACGGTGCGGATAATGTCGCGGGCTGCATCTTCTTTTTCTTTATCTGAATCACCCGTATCTACGAAATTAAGCCATGGCGCATCGACGTTCATTCTCGCAAACGCAAGTGACCCCATCGCTTCAACGAGTCGCTTTGCGATATCAGGGAAATGCATCCGTTCTTGCTCGAGTCGTTTTTGATACACTTCACCACGTGCCACAACAAAAACAGGATAAAAATCTTTAAATCCAGCGGTCATAAGATTGTCGATACTATCGCTGAGGATTGGTCCAATGGCGTATTCGCCGATATCTTCGGGCGCTGTGCCGTAGATATGGTTGGTATCAAAGACGGAGTAGTTGACGAGTTTGCCAGCAATGATATCTTCGAGCATCGATTGGTGTGTGATACCGTCATTGGCTGTTTTGTAGTTCTCAGGGTCTGAGGGTTTGCGCACTCGAGTGGTGCGCGTGCCAACAGGGGGTAAATTCTGGGGCAAGACGAATGACTTCGTCGGTTAAGGTCGATTTTCCACTACCAGTTGGACCAATGGTCGCAACAAATATTTTGTCACTCAGTTCAGAGTAATTGTCGAGCGGTTCAAAACGGTAATCTGGTTTGCTACGCCTTAGTGACATAGCGATTTCAAGGTCAAGCGGCGATAATTCACCGGGATTACTCATCTAGTTGATACTCCTTAAAAGCCCACCACTGCTTTAATTGTATGATCTATTATAACGTCTGCGGCATCAAGTTTAAAGTCGGCGCTAATTTTCTCTCCTTTTAGAACTTGAGGAAGCCAATATGGGTCGTCTGACCACATATTTTCGTATGGTATTTCGTGGAGATCGAACCATTTTGGTGCCATTTCTTCACTTTCGGTTGGTTCGCCTGTCCATGAAGTCGCAATGAACACATGCACATGCATAAGTGTCGGTTCGCCTTTAAAATATTCATCAAATCGAATATCCCCTACTTTTTCATAGACAGTAGGCGTAACACCAATTTCTTCTTCGGTTTCACGGACCATGGCTTGGTCGATTGACTCGCCTGCTTCGACTTTTCCGCCGACGCCGTTCCAGCGCCCTTCACCAAAACCGCGTTTTTTCATGGCAAGCAGGATTTGGTCGTCTTTACGTAGGAATAATAAAGATAAAGTTTTTGTATTCACTACACTTCCAGTTCGATGCTGACCGGACAGTGGTCTGAACCCATGACATCGGGGTGAATTGCAGCCGCTTTGACCGCGTCTTTGAGGCTATTTGAAGCAACCCAGTAATCAATCCGCCATCCCACGTTTCGTGCCCGTGCATTCGCCCAGTGCGTCCACCAGGTATATAATTCAGGTGTTTCAGGATAGAACGAACGAAGCGTATCGAAGAGTTCTGCCTTTTCAAAGTTATCAAAGCCTTCTCGTTCTTCGTTGGTGAATCCATGTTTGCCAACATTTGGTTTTGGATTAGAAAGGTCGATTTCGTTATGTGCAACGTTCAAGTCACCGCTGAAAACAACTGGTTTTGAGGCTTCGAGGGCTTTGATATGTTCAAGGAAGGCGGGGTCCCATTGTTTATGACGAAGGCCAAGACGAGACAAGTCCCCTTTTGAGTTAGGAGTATACACAGTGACCACCCAGAACTTTTCGAACTCTGCTGAAATCACGCGACCTTCTTTGCTAGGATCGCCGTAGCTATCCCCTGCTAGGTCATACTTCAAAGCAATATCATCCGTGAAACCGTTAATGACAGTCAGCGGCTTTTCCTTTGAAAAAATTGCCGTTCCGCTATAGCCGGCTTTGTCGGCACTGTTCCAGTAAAGGTGGTAACCAGGAAGATCGAGTTCTACTTGTTCGGGTTTTGCTTTAGTCTCCTGAAGACAGAGAACATCCGGGTCGTGATCTTCAATAAACTTTTGAAAAGTGCCTTTTGTAAGGACTGCACGTATTCCGTTGACGTTCCACGAGTATAGTTTCATATCCTTATTTTAACAGAATGTCCTTAGAGGTGCTTCGTCAGGTTCTTACTATCGCGTTCTTGATCACGAAGTTTAATAGACTGTCGCTTGTCGTAGTTCTTCTTTCCTTTTCCGAGGGCGATGACGAGTTTTACGTGGCGACCTTGGGTGAGAAGCTTCAAAGGAACGATGGTCATGCCTTCGTGTTTTCGGCTGGCAAGCTCGTCAATTTCACGGCGTTTCGCAAGCAGTTTACGAGGAGAGGTATCGACGCTGGTATCGGATTCATTCTTAGTATTCAGCACCAGGCTAAAGCTGGCGTTGTTGAGCCATAGCTCGTCTCCGCGGATGGTCACGAATGAACCTTTTAGCTGCACTCGCCCATCGCGCGCCGCCCGAGCTTCTCGTCCAGTGAGGGCGATTCCAGTAACTAATTCATCCCCGAGGGCATAGTCAAAAGAAGCGCGTCGATTGAGGATCGCCTTTACTTGAGGTCCTTTGGAAGATTTTTTCTTTTGGGCTGCCATAATGCACCTTATTGTAACAGATTACAGGAGAGATTTTATGGTGTTGAGGAGTGCGCGGGCGGAAGTATCCCAGCTAAATGAACTGATATGTTCTTTTCCGTTTTTTACCAGTTCTTTTAAAATTGCTGGATCATCAAGCTCTTTGATACGGTCGGCGAAC
>Ga0247804_10001171_pt1 | contig 12189 bp, 9 predicted proteins | sample UWRJL029104C1_FD_181142 | JGI IMG/M metagenome (GOLD analysis project Ga0247804, IMG submission 181142) | Plant litter microbial communities from Arlington Agricultural Research Station in Wisconsin, United States - UWRJ-L029-104C-1 | ecosystem: Environmental > Terrestrial > Plant litter >...
TGACCTGTTGGGTACGTACGATCTTCTCATTCCATTCCTGGCCATTAAAGTCAGGGACATTTTCACGAAGCTGAGCCTCGAATTCTCTGAGCCGGGTTCTCGATCTGACAACGTCCTGTGCTCTCTGCTTACCAGAATTCTTCTCGGCCTCAACCTCCTGATCAAATTCTTTGATTTCAGTGTCTAGTTGCTCGACTTCTGTAATGGCAGTTTGGGCATCTTGTTCAGCGTGTTGCAGTACTTTCTGACGAGAATTGATGACTGCTCCAAGGATTTCGCGGTATTCGGTCTTACGGTTCACTGCCTCCAGAGAGGGCTGTGATTCGTCTTTCAAGCGTTGCAAGCGTTGATGAGCTATCGTTTTCCGCTCTTTGGTTTCTCGGCCCTTTTTCTGTAATTCCCTATACTCAATGAATGGCAAAGTCTGCTTCAACATAACGACATTGTCCTTAATTGAATTAATCTCCTCTAGCTGCTCCTTTTGTGCCTGTAAGCTGGCCATCTTACTCTCGACACGTGCAAGAGCCTCCTTATCCTCTGTTCCTTGCCCTTCCAGTATCTTTTGCTCTTTACGGAAAGACTTCAAATTTTCATGCCATGCTAGCATAGCTGGGGGTGCTGCGGCTCGTTGAGTCTGCAACAATAACTCAACCGGAGATAGAGCTGCAAACTCGGACACTTTTTCTTGTGGTAAAAATTGACACAAGTTGTCGATTTGTATACTGAGACTCTTGCATAACAACTGTACTTCTTTGAGAGGACATCTTTTGCCATTTAACCACCATTCACGACCATTTCCATCTTTTGTAATCTTGACCTTGACCACATGGTTTTCTCCGCCTTTGACACCCTGAAGCTCAATTTCGATAATTGCGTGTTCCTGGTTGTGCTTTACAAACTCCCCTATCTGCCCAGCACGTCCTAGGTGTATTGGGCCCCATCCTAGTCCCAAGCATATCGCACAAACCAATGAGCTTTTACCAGTACCATTGGGGCCGATTACCATGTTCAAGTTCGGACCAGGGAAGAATTCGGCTCTGGCGTATGTTACGAAGTCGATGAGCTTAACTCGAACTATAGACCCAACCTGAAACTTAGTACCACTTTCAAGGGTTGTGGTTCTATTATGTCTTCGAAATTCGGAGTCTTCTGGCTCCGGAGACTTGCTCGAAGGGTTTCCATCGCTACCATATCCATTGTGTCGAGCGCGTTTTGAGGATGTAGACGGGGTAGGGCTTTGCGAACTTCTTGCAATATCGGCATCCTCTTCATTTTCTATATCCGATCTGCTTCGCCGAAGACTTATTTGTGGTGCCATTACTGGTCTTAACCAGATGAATGAGTTAACTGAGATCAGATGGTTAGTTGTGCCATTCGTGGTTGCAGACGCGTCTTCCAGGTAGAAACGCGCTAGTGCCAAGATACCAGGTATTTAAACCGTGATCTTGTCGGCTCCACAATTCGGATATTTTCATATCAGCTCCGTAGTTTCAAGACCTCAACTTAACGTGATATCCACGGTAAATTTCAATCACCTTATACGGACTATCTCATTATCTTCTCACACCTAACAGTTCAGACTGGGAATTGTTTTTAGTTCATTCGTGTTGAATCGTCCCCAAAAGTGTCCAATACAAAGTCTTGCTTGCTCTCAAAGGGAGTAATACCTCTACCAAGCCAGTACCTATATGTAGCTAGCAGCCTGTATATATTCTCTTGTTTTACATCTGTACATTTGACTGTCTACTATCGCCTGCAGAGGTAGATTTGTTCTCTGATGGAGCACTAGTTTCTTACATGAAATCTTGTTTGGAGTAGAGACTATAGCACAGCAATCTCCTTGTCTCCGTTTTTTCTATAACCTCGCTAAGAGACCTGTAGGTGTTCGTATAACTTTGAACGATTAATCTGTGGAAGACAACGTAACGTTGCTCTCCGGGTTTGGCCAGGTTAGGAGGGTAGATTCCAAGTAACAGACCTGTAGCGGAGGAGTTGTCAAGGAAAGTGTACCTTTGAACCCTTATCACTTGTTTTGTCATATTCCTAGAATCGCCTTGACTTATTTGGGATAGACTTCCTCCCATCTCTTTTACATTAGTATCACGTGAGTAGAGCAGCCCTACGAGACTTTCTGATACTTTCGTGGTATTGAAGTTGGCCAACAGTGGCCAGGATCGATAGCATCAGGCTCTCATAATACCGATATTTCTGTGGTGTCAATCTTAGTGACAGTTCAGTCTCTCTAAATTTCGGCCAACTTGCTCGAGTGCTTTGATGCAATCCCTCGAGCTTCTGGTTGAGATAAGATACATAGTAAGATCAAGTTCTGGTGTCTTAGTTTGAAGATCCTTACGCTCAATCATAACAACCTAGGCGCTCTAACCTAGGAGCTAGTCTAACTCCAAGTTCCTAAACCATCTTTCAGCTACTAGCGGAACCTCAAGGGTAGACAGTAAGTACCAAGGCATCATACAGTAGGAATATAACTGTTGGTGAGGGACTACTCCGATGCTCAAAGTATAGCCATGACTACAGAAGTTGCACTGTCTGTCTAGTTCAGGTTGAGTTTTTGTTTTCATTAACAAGTCTCATTCCCATATTTAAAATGAACCTGTGCAAAGTTCTAGTGTCAAGTGAGACAACTTTGTAAAGATGCCAAGACATTCCAAAGGTCAACGCCTAAGAATTCTACTACCGTAGGTCAACAACGCATTGACAAAACAAACATTCCATGTCTTGATGTCCCGAATTGCTCGGATTTTCGATATCGTCAACTTCTTTCTCCCTCGTTTCATCCACTCGTTTCGCCTCTCGCAGTCGCCGTTCTATTCTTCTTTGCGTGTTCCGAATTAGCATTCTTCCATTGTCGCTCTCTACCTTGAGCTGCCATTCATAGTAAATACCCGCAAAGTTCAGGTTTGAAGAAGGCTCTCTCCCATGAGAAAAAGCCTGTCCTGTGGTCTTCTGAGTATATTCTGCCTATTGTCTTAATATTTAACAGAGAGTTTCAACACCCACGTTCTTTCGGAACAGCCCATCATAACACCACTCCATATACGACTTTTGTAGTTAGAGGAATCATCTACGGCATTTCATTCTTACTGGTATGTACCATCAGATTAGAGGAGCATACAGATTTGGAGTTGCCCCAAATGAGCGCTCTTCAGCCCGCACGACCACCTTCGCGACGCGCTCCTCTTGGAGAAGCTACTCGGCGAGTCAATAACTCTCAACAACCCCGGCAAAGCTCCAGCTCGAAGGATTCTCAATTTCCGCACCATGAAAGCTTGAAGCAAGATGGACTCCTCCAAACTATAGGCTCTTCCCCAGCATCGACACTCTCTCAAGGAGAGTATTATCCTATGAAGAAAGCACCGCGAACGGGATCTCCAGGGCCCAATGTCAACAACCCACGCTTATCAGCGATATCAAAAGAATCAAATCGTAACTCCCAAATATCGACCGTTTCGACGAATGCATCTGACGGAAAACGGATTAAAGCTCGCATTGGACCTTGGAAACTTGGGAAAACATTGGGTAAAGGAGCAACTGCTAGAGTACGGTTGGCACGACATGCTTTTACCGGTCAGCAAGCAGCGATCAAAATCGTGCAAAAAAAGAATGCACAGATGTCTCAAGCGGGAAGTCTCGTCGATTTAGATATCTCTGATGGAGACATGTTAGAGCTCGACGATGGAGTCAGACGAATGCCAATGGGAATAGAAAGGGAAGTTGCAATTATGAAGTTGATACAACACCCGAATATAATGAAGCTTTATGATATTTGGGAGAATCGTACAGAGATGTAGGCTGCCTCTTCAGACCGAATTCTTATTCATAACTAATGACTGTGGCAGATATCTAGTATTAGAATACGTTGACAACGGAGAGCTTTTCGAGCACATCACTGTACAAGGAAGATTGCAAGAGGAGGAGGCGATCAAGTACTTCCGGCAAATGCTAAGTGCAGTAGGTTATTGTCACTCGTTCAACATCTGTCATCGAGATCTCAAACCTGAGAACGTACTATTGACCAAAGACTTTACGATCAAGATTGCGGATTTTGGAATGGCTGCTTTACACCAAGGTCCAGACCACAAATTGAAGACATCCTGTGGAAGTCCTCATTATGCCGCTCCAGAATTGATCAAGGGATCACTGTATCGTGGTGACAAAGTGGATATATGGAGCATGGGGGTAATTCTCTACGCAACTTTGGCAGGTCGCCTACCATTTGACGTAGATGGGAATGATAGGGATTTCCTATCTCTGCTTCTTGCAAAGATCAAGCTTGGAGACTTTGAGATGCAACCGGAATTTAGCAAAGAAGCGCAAAATCTTATTTGGAGAATCCTACAGGTTGATCCACGGAACAGAATAAACATGAAACAAATATGGGCTCACCCTCTGATTCGAAAGTACGATTACTTGGATGATTATGGTGCTGGATCATTTCCGATATCCCCTAGCATAAAAACTTGCGGTCGCCCTGTGCTTCGAAGAAGTGAAATCAACAAAGAACTAATGAGGCAGCTAAGATCTATGTGGCATCGACTCAGTGAGAACGATCTCATGGAGGCGCTTCTAAATGAAAAGTAAGTTGCGATATATTTTGAGCTACCAGTAATCTGTCTACTTGGATGCATTGCTCATACTCCTCAGGCCAAACGAACAAAAGCTGTTCTACAGTCTTCTTCTGAAATATCGAGATGCTCAATTGGAGAACTATGTCCCAGATATAGGATATTCCAACAGTGACTATCACCACATCAAACCCCTCGCTCTAACGAAGACATACTCGACACGCAACTTTACGCAACCGAAAGCCAAAGGACACGGTCGACAAATTTCGCGCTTTACAGTCATCAGTAATGTGGCAGAAACAGAGCAGAGTTATGACCCCTTCAAAGCGTCTCGCCCTCAACATCTGAATAGACTCCGTACAGAAGATCGACCTAGGGTAACGATTCATCGCACTCGTCCGAGTGATGATGATGGTCATGCAAAAACTACTTCTAAATATCGACAAGATTCTCATACCTCTTTTGCCTACTCTGGGAGCAGTGATCAGAGTAGGCAAAGACAGCTTACAAGCCAACGGGCCTGTACTTCTCGTAGCTCTCTGGCAAGCTCAACTAGAAGCAGAGGCAGTGGATCATATAGACGTGCCAGCTATGGTTATAAACGAGGGGTCAGCTTTTCCCATCTTCGTAAACAGCCTGTGGCGAACCGTGGCCTGAGCAAGTACCATAGCAATTACACGGAGGTTACAGATAACGATGGTGATACACTTCGCCCCGTAGCAGAAATGTCTACTTCCACACAGTACATTCGATCGAGAAAATCCCAGGAGTCTCGACCAAACTCATTGAAATCTGACTTATTATCCGCCCGCTCTAGTCAATTATGGACGGAAGATGTAAGACAGCTGAGCAGCAGCCTTGCCAAAGACTGCGACGCAGCTTTTAATCGATTGGAAACGGTAGAAGAGAACCCGAGAAGATATAGTGCCCCATCGTCCCCTCCATCGAACAATAAGGCGACCTCCTACCTAAAAGTTGCTAAAATATCAAATCGTGTATCTCTCAACGACCGGCCACTACCTCCAGCACCTGCACAAACAGAGGAAATAAAGTGTGAGCTTATTGAAGCCCGAAAGCAAGCAGAGCTTCGAAAGATTACCGATGGGTCTGATTCTCCTGGCTATCTGAATCGAATGGTTTCGCACATAGACCGGCTTATCCAGCCCACATCTCCAGTGAGGTCTCCCTTTGATCGCCGATCATCGTCGGCACCAATAGATTCTAAACCCAGTAGAACTAGTCAGCCATTGCCATCAATTTTTGAGGTTCGGAAAGAGGAAGGCTCCCCATCCCGTGAGGTGTATACTGGTAGGCTTGACGATTATCATGCCCGTGGAGGAGCTAAGAATTCTCGCATAGCCTCTGCTCCTGAGCCGTGGGATTCAAGAAAGAATCAATTGCAAGACCGTTTCGCGAGTTTCGGCTCTGATGCCAGAGCAACTATCCGTGTCGTTCATTCGGATAGCCCAGTTAAAGCACCTGCACCACTTACTATCCGAAAGAAGAGATCCGATGGTGGCCGACCAAAGCTTATGACCAGAAAAGATAGCGCGGGAAAATGCATTTATCAGAATATAAATGGTAATACCGAGTGTGAACTTCGACGGGGGTATCAAGCCGAATCCATGACCGAGAATTTGTCACGCAATATGACCAATACTAATCGTAGCATGGATACTTCAGCGAACGAATCTAATCCTGGTACAGTTTTGAAAAAGAAGTCAACATGGTTCAGACGCAACTCGAAGTCAGGAATCGAGCATGAGTGGAGAATGAGAATTGATGGTGGAACTGCCGGCCAATCGCAGACCTCCAGTACTGATACTTCTGGTCGAACAAATTCGGACGTCCCCCTTCCAGTAGCACAGAAGACGAAGTTTAGCCTTGGAAGATTGTTCAAAAAGCGTTCTTCAAAGGTTAACATGATGGCTCTAAGTATGTCCCTCATCTATGACATTTTGGTAATATTGCTGACAGTACCTTTAGCAAATGATAATTCCGAAGAGAGATTTGACAACGAAAGTATCGCAGATTCTTCCGAAGAAGATCGCCGCATTCCAAATGGTAGGCGAATCTCCAGCAATGATGAAGCAAAGACACGGCAAATTGAACCACAAAGAAACTGGCTTGCAAAACTTTTCAACATTAGACCTGCCGCAAAGCTGGTTTGCTTTAATGTGTCCAAATCCAGAGCGCGGGTTGAGGTTGTAAGAGTGCTGAAGGAGTGGAGACGATACGGAATTCGAGATGTTCAGACAGATAAAGCACGTAGTCTAATTTTTGCACGAGTTGCCAAAAGAAACTGTAAGTGCACCCATGGGATGCTAGATATATCCTAACATCTATCTAGTCCTCGATATGAAGGAAGTTGCTTTTGCAGCTGAATTCATGACTGTCATTCACCATGGAAACCGAGGACATCTTTGCATCAGCCGCTTCACACAAGAGAGGGGTGCAGCCAGTAGCTTCCATCAGGTAGTCGAAACTCTAGAGACCGTCTTGAAAGCCCGGGGGATGCTAGTCAATGATGAGCGCAAGAGTCGAATGATGGTGAAGACCCTAAGATCCGCTCACTAGACACCGTCATCGTCATATATGTGAGTTGCAGCCTTCGCTGGACGCCGTCTACTGTTATGTTTGCCCAGAAACTATACCGTGGGTTGTTGGATTATATAATGTCGATCTCTCATTTGGAAAGCATTCATCGCAAAGCGCTTGACTTGAAAGAAGTAACCGTACTTCAGTGCTGCACATCGAGTATCATAGACGCCTAATTTTAGAATCTACCAGATGGTTTATAGTTAGGTTAAGAGGGAAAAGTTATGTAGAGTAGGATAATCGACACTGGAGCAGGTTGTTTGATACTTGCTGAGTATGAACGTTCTTTGTAAAGATTCTTCCGCTAGCTGTAGTTTTAATCAACGGCTTCTCAAGAGATTGTGTTTGCGTCAATCTAATTGAATGTGAATGTGAATGCGCGAGAGGGTGGTGGTCAGAACTGAAATGCCAGGACGACGCACACAATTGGGTCAAGATCGTGAGTGGGTAATTTGCGCAGCAGAGGGTTCAAGTCAAGGACTTGTTTGCACAAATTGTTTCTGTACGAATACAGTAGCCGGCACCCAACAAGCCAGAACGTGCTCTCCTCAAAGAGCCACGGGCTTTGTCCACATACATCCGGCTTTGAATCCTGTGTAGCCCCTTTATTAAGCGAGATATGTCAACAAGATAGACCATAGCATCACCGCTTTCTCTCACTACTTATTATTTGAGTTGGATCTCTTCTAGCGGCAAGACCAGCGTCTAACAAGATTGACAGATGGTGATGAATGGGGGATTGGTGACAATTGACGAGAACGGAGCAGCCATTTCAAGATGGAGAAAATCCGAGGATACCTCCTCATGAGATCCCGTACTACACCGTTGATCCACAACATCTCACAACTTACCATCTTCGAATGCCACCTAGCACGTTATCACCCCGACAGCAGCATCGCCAGAAAAAACCAGCTATGCAAACAGTGCATCAAAGACCACCCACCTCCCCCTTTCATCCACCCTGCCCATTCACCACGTCGGTGCAACCCGCAACCTGATGTCAACCAAAAAATGCACACAAAATGCCATAAACCCAGTCAGAACGCTCCTCTGCCCCTGGAACCTCCCCCGGCGTACCAAAGAATTGAATAATCCTGTCCAACCTAACCTAACCCCTCGTCATGTCACAACAGGCCGGGGCCCCCCCTTTTTTTTAATACCTATTACGGCTGCAGCCAACACCCCTCCTCCTCCAAACTCCCGGGGGGAAAAAAAACGTGGCGTTTCGGCAGTGTGCGGCCGGCACCCACCCACCCAAAATCCATCCCAATCCCAAGTACCGAGCGAGCCAGGACCCCGGCGCCCCACCGTTGCATTTCCCAACGGTTATCGTGGGATCTGCAACGTCGCAGCAAGCAAGCAAGCAAGTAACACGCACGCAAGCACGCACGCACGCACGCACGGCGAAAGCCAGCCAGCCCCAGCCCAGCCCAGCCACCATAACAACCCGGCCGGTTGTGTTGTACGTGTGTGTGTTCTCCTCTGGCATAGTATGGCATGGTATGGGCGTTTCTCCTTTGTTGTTGTTGTTTTTTTTAGGGGGGAAGAGGGGCGGCGGTGGGCCGCACGCGCGCGCGCGCAACAACAGGGCTGTCGTGTGGGAGACTGGGATTTGCGACGAGCACGAAGGGGGTTGCTGGGTTTTGTTTCCCCTTCTCGCTGATCGTGCTGGCGGCGGTCCCGAGGGAATGGTTCTGGTACATGTGGAAGTGGAGGGATGGATGGAGGGTTTTTTACAGGGTGGTGGAGTGGTGGGATGGGATGTTTGTAATTGGTGCTCTGATAATGATGATGATAGTTATAATGATGAAGAATGTATTCTTGACCAAACCCGCCAGGGGCAAGGCCGTTAGAATACTAGGTTACCGGATTTTGGCGATGGATGGTACAGCAGATGATGGTGGATGATGCTACCGATCCGGGGCTTCTTGGTCTTGGTTTCGTCGTGCTGGTACAGTAAGGAAAAGGAGCGGAGAAAGGGGGGAGGGATCGAGCGGCAATTCTTTAAGATTTGATACCAACGATCTTCCCCCCTAGCCATCCCATGTACCAGAAACGTGCGTGCACTGGCACTTGCACTTATGACATATATATATATATATACCCTCCACCCCTCCTCTCACATCACATCGCACTTCACACATCTTTTCCCCCCTTTCTCTTTTTTTCTCACAATACCTTCTTCTTCCATTTACCAAAACATGTGCGCACAACACCAACGCAGGCGGGACCCCCCTTTTTTCTTTGGTTAAACCACAGAAAATGCAACCCACCGGCTGGCTGCCGGCTGCGAAAGCTGGGTCAGGGGGAGACACAACAAACAAGCCAGGGCACGATCGGTAGGGCGATATGATGCATACGGCAGTAAAAGGAGGTGCACACAACACGCTTGCCTCTACATAAGGAGCAAGGCGCCCCGGAATGGGAATGGATCTCTAGTGGATTTCCGTTCGTGAGTTGGTGAACACGAAACATCAATTTCTTCCTAATGTGCGATGTTTCTCGAATCCAGCGGCTTCATCAAATGACGGAATTGTTTTTCTTGTTCTGGACACTCGATTATCTATCGCCATCACCGATATAGGGACACAACTTTTTCGATTCGCAAGGGTTTTACTCTCTGGTTGCTCGTTTTATTAGTACAATATACAAATAAAGCGCATAAAAGCACACGCTGGTTCTTCGCCTTCTACAGAACCAACATTGGATATTTCTCCTCGCACCCCAGACATGCATGCTCCCCAGCACCACCGTCCTGAAAACACAAAACATCTCAAACCAGATTCCTCTTTGCTGCAAAGAGGTAGATTATAACCCATCCATGCGCCCCCCCCACAACCGATAAGCCCCAAGCCCAACGGCACGCCCTAGGGCAATGCATCCAAGTAGAAAGAAAAGTTAGAAGTTGAAGTTTGAAAAAAAATAACCCCTAGAAGAGAAAAGAAACCATGCATAAGTAGGAGCTTTTTCCACTTGTCCCAGCCATATCAACGCCAATATCTCCCAAAATGTCATGTATGCGCGGACATTGAACCATGCCGTCAGTCACCCCGTCCCAACCCCTACCCCTGGTATACAACAATCCACAACGCCTTGAGAGGATCATTACCCTATGTTTTGTATGAAGCGGATGTACAGCCTATTTTACTGTTGCTGTGCCACATCTCACCAGCTGTCAGCATCATCCTTTCGTTTACTGGGATCTGCAGCCTTTTCATTGGCAAAAGCCTAGAGTTCCTTCTTTGCGGTCTGAGGGCTGCTATCAGAAGCCGAATCGCTCATCACCTCTGACTTGTCAATGGGGGATTGACTGCCACCAGCACCATTTGCATTTGTGCCACTTCCAGCGCCTTTGGTTCCACAGCCTTTAACTAGGACGTGTCGCTGTCAATTCAGTTAGCATTTAGCTCATTAGCGGGAGGAAACGGCCTCTAGTTGTCACACATAAGCATCGGGGTGAGAACGAACCTTTAGGGCATCCTTTCGAGAAAAGCTCTTTTCGCAATGACCGCATGGGAACGGTTTCACCGCTAGATGAATTCGCTTGTGGCGCTTCAGATCATGATTCCGGTTGAAGGACTGCATGCATTGATCGCACTTGAAAGGACGGTCATTTTGTTGCTGCTGCTGACCCTGGTGGTGATGGCCATACATCTGGCCGCCCATCGGGTGTTGCTGATACTGCATTGGCATGCTCCCTCCGACCAGGGCCATTTGGCTTCCAGGGTTATGTACATTGGACATGATGGGTCCTGCCATTGCGGGAAGATTGTAACCACTATACGAACGTGGATGGTACCCCTGAGGTGCCTGCATTGAATGCGCAGAAGCTGGAGAAACGCGGTTTTGCGGAGGTCCTGACGTATTGGGAGACTGTTGCGTGGGCGATTGCTGGGTGTACGCAGGGAAAGAAGGCTGCTGTGGGGTGGATGATGGAGTGTAGTAGGTCGGGGTTGGTGGATGTCTTCCCCCATAAGGCTCTGGGGCGTGAAGGGGGCTTTGCGCTGGAGCTTGCGAGGATGGCTGTTGAGAGTTCATCATGCCGTGGTTACTCATCTGTTGCTGCGATTGATGTTGTGGTGCCAGGGTGGGCAGATTTTGTTGCGTGTTTCCACCGCTCGATCCCATGGACGTGGGAAACGGAGGCAAGCTGATGTCGTATGGAGGAGGAGGAAGTCCCTCACCGGCCGTTGGGGAATTTGGATTCCGGCCAGAGAAATTCATGGATGGAGAGTACAGCGGTCGTCCCGAATAACTCTGATACGAGTTTGCCATGGGTGGTGCAGAACTGTACTGGTAAGACGACGCGGGATTCTGAGGAGTTGGCCAGTAGCCCATGGCTGGTTGATAGGCAGGAGCTCCGTTGGAACTCGCGGAGCTTGCGTTGGAGTTTACACTGGAAGCTAATGGGCTCAGAGCGTCACTTAGACCCGCGGGAGGGGTCAGCACCGTGCTGAGAGCTGGTGTTGGCTGCGTCTGGCTGGTTTGTGAATATGTTGGATACTTGCCGTGCAAGGTCGACAGATGATCCGGCGGGGGAAGCTGGAAGGTGGGAAGGTTCGAGGCTGCGGATCTTCGAGCCGTGAAGCTCTGCGTCTCCATCATAGACGATGACTGTGAGGCCCAAGGCGAAGCTTTCTCGGATAGGTGAGGACGGTGAGAAGGAGCGGCGCGTTGGTTCAGCGAGTAGTGAAGGTTCAAGACAGGGTTGCTGTCGACTGCAGACAATAGGCACGTTTGGGACATGAACGTGTTGGCAGCGTCGGGAACGAGTAGATGCGTCGTTGGTAGGTAGATACCTCGAGAATCTCAACACCACGGTTGCGAAGCCCAAGCTGTCGTGGGAGAAGATTTCAAATGGCGAGCAGTAACAGTAGCAGTAACAGCAAGTAGGATGATGTTGAAGCTGTCGTTGAATTCAAGTCGGTGGTGTTTGGTGCTGGGTGGAATGTGGAGTAGTAGATGTTGCCGATCACTGGAAAAGGCTTGCGGGCGGCGTCCGTCTTTC
>Ga0247804_10001174_pt1 | contig 12168 bp, 15 predicted proteins | sample UWRJL029104C1_FD_181142 | JGI IMG/M metagenome (GOLD analysis project Ga0247804, IMG submission 181142) | Plant litter microbial communities from Arlington Agricultural Research Station in Wisconsin, United States - UWRJ-L029-104C-1 | ecosystem: Environmental > Terrestrial > Plant litter >...
AGTGGTGCGGTGCGAGAGGACCGTCGAAATCAACTCGCGCATGGGCGTGCGGCGCGGCTCCGGTGGCAGGTGACCATAGAAGCGGTCAAGGATTTCGTGGTCGGCGAGGATTTTTTCCTGGGCAGAAGCGGCGTAAGTGACCTTGTTCACGGCGAGTGGGAAATTAGCAGTCAGCCCTAAACGAAAAAAGCCGCCCTGACGGGCGGCTTTTTAAGCAGTTATTTGCAAGCGAAGCTTACAGCTGGCCTTTCTTGGCGGCTTTCTGCATCTTCTCGTTGGCGAAGATGGCCACTTCTACGCGGCGGTTGGCAGCTTTGCCAGCGGCCGTCGTGTTGTCGCCTACCGGTTGGGTCGAGCCGTAGCCGTTAGTGGTGATACGGGCTTCATCCACACCCTGAGCGGTAATCTCATTGGCCACGGCTTGGGCACGACGCTCGCTCAGCGGCTGGTTGATTTTGTCCGAACCCGACGAATCGGTGTGGCCCTCGATGGTCACGTTAGTGTCGGCGTATTTTTTCAGCGTGGTAGCCAGCTGGTCGATGTTGCCGGCGGCTTCCGGGGTCAGGGTCGACGAGTTGGTGCCGAACAGGATACCCGAAGCGAAGGTGATTTTGATGCCTTCGCCCACGCGCTCCACTTTAGCGCCTTCGAGGTCACGACGCAGCTCGGCGGCTTGCTTGTCCATTTTCTTGCCGATGAGCACGCCAGCCGTGCCACCCACGGCGGCGCCGATGATGGCACCGGTAGCAGTGCCCTTTTTGCCGCCGATGAGACGGCCGGCTACGCCGCCCGCCACGGCGCCGCCCAGGCCGCCGATGATGCCGCCTTTCACGGCTTTGCTCATGCCCTTAGGCTTCTCCGTGGTTACGGTCGTGGTTTGAGCCTGCACGAAGTTATTCACCAGCAGTAGCAGGGCGAACAGGAAAGTGAGCGGCAAACGAAAATTTTTCATGGTGTTAGGAAAAAGTTGGGAGTTATATGACAAAGGTCGGGGAAAACCGCGTTGCTTTTCAAAACGGCCCGCGAAGTACGCCATTTGCAACCACCTTGCCAAACTCAGTTTCTGCCGACTGGTACTTGCCCACGTTCAGCACGGACTTTTACCCGTCGAATCTGGATAGCCCGACAATTGCTGCGTGATGCTGGATTCCCTTTCTGCTACTTCTTTTTGTTGCGGTACTGGTCGTAGCGCACGGGGTCTTTTTTCTTGTCCTGCTTGCGGCCGATAACGCCGCCCGCTACCGTGCCAGCCGCCGCGCCAATCAGCGCACCTTTGCCGCCGCCCACCACGGCGCCGGTGGCAGCGCCGGCGCCGCCACCAATTGCAGCGCCTTTAGCCTTACGGCTCCAGCCCTTCTTTTGCTGCGCCTGGGCCGAACCCGCCAGCATGCAAAAGGCAACTATCATCAACAGAAAAAACCTGAAAGATTTCATGGCGAAGTCAAATTAGAAGTTGAAATAAAATCAGGCTCCTTAAACGTAGCCTTAACCGCGGAGTTATGGCCGAGCAGCAAGGAGAAACAAAAAAGGCCGCCCGATGGGCGGCCTTTCTAACAATGCTTTACGCTAGCTTACAGCTTACCAGCTTCGGCAGCTTTTTTCATTTTTTCGTTGGCGTAGATAGCTACTTCTACCCGACGGTTGGCCTGCTTGCCTTCTACGGTGTTGTTGTCGGCAATGGGCTGGGTCGAGCCGTAGCCCTGCGTCGATACACGGCTGGAGGCCACGCCTTTGGCCAGCACCTCGTTGGCTACGGCCTGGGCCCGACGCTCACTCAGGGGCTGGTTGATGGCGTCGGTGCCGCTGGCATCGGTGTGGCCCTCTACGAGCACGTTGGTGTCGGGGTATTTCTGGAGCACGGCGGCCATCTTGTCGATTTCCGTTACCGAAGCGGGCCGCAGGGCCGACTGGTTGGTATCGAAGAGGATACCCGAGTCGAAGGTGATTTTGATACCCTCGCCCACGCGCTCCACTTTGGCGTTCTGCATGTCTTTTTGCAGGTCGGCGGCCTGCTTGTCCATTTTGTTGCCGATGATGACGCCAGTGGTGCCGCCCGCCGCCGCGCCCACAATGGCGCCAATGGCCGTGCCACGCCCGCCGCCAATGAGCCCGCCGATAACGGCTCCGGCCGCCGCCCCGCCGCCAGCCCCGATGAGGCCGCCTTTGGTTTTATTATTCATCCCGGTTTTACGCACGCCGGTACCGTTGTTATCCGACAGCGTGCCCTGCGGTTGAGAAGTCGCGCAGGAACTAAACAGCAGCACAAAGGCCATCAGCACGGCGAGCAGAGATTTCGAAGTAGTCATGAAAAAAAGAAAATGGTGAAGAGTAGTTGTGGGGCTTATACGATGAAAGCCCGCTTCCGATACAGGAAGCGGGCTTTCCAAGAAGCGTGCCGAACGCGGTGACTACACTTTGGCGGCGGCTACGGCCGCGGGCTGTAGCATGCCCAGCAAATCGGCCAGGCGCTGTTTCAGCTCGCGGCGGTCCACGATGAAATCGAGGAAGCCGTGCTCGAGCACAAACTCAGCACTTTGGAAGCCTTTGGGCAGGTCTTTGCCAATGGTTTCTTTGATAACGCGCGGGCCGGCGAAGCCGATGAGAGCGCCGGGCTCGGCAATGTTGAAGTCGCCGAGCATGGCGAACGACGCCGTGACGCCGCCCGTCGTGGGGTCGGTGAGCAGGCTCACGTAGGGCACGCCGGCTTCGGCCAGCAGCGCGAGCTTGGCCGAGGTTTTGGCCATCTGCATCAGCGAGTAACCAGCTTCCATCATGCGGGCGCCGCCGGAGCGCGAAATCATGAGGAAGGGTGTGCGGGTCTTGCGGGCGTGGTCGATAGCGCGGGCGATTTTTTCGCCCACCACCGAGCCCATCGAGCCGCCGATAAACTTAAAATCCATAGCTGCCACCACCAGCGGCTGCCCGGCGCTGATACCGTGGGCGGTGCGCACGGCATCTTTCAGGCCGGTGTTGCGCTCGGTGGCCTGCACGCGCTGCGGGTAGGCCTTGGTATCCACGAAATGCAGCGGGTCGCCGGAGGTCAGGTTGGCATCCATTTCCTCGAACTGCCCGCCATCGAACAGAATTTCAAAGTAATCGACGGCCTCGATGCGGTCGTGGTGACCGCAGTTGCCGCACACGTAGAGCAGGCGCTTGTGCTCGGCCATCGTGGCCACGGTTTTACACTCGGGGCACTTGTACCACAGCCCGTCGGGCGTTTCTTTCTTCTGCTCGGTGGGGGTGATGATGCCCTTCTCCTGTCGTTTAAACCAAGCCATTGCGGGAATTTTTCTGAATTAAAAATTAGGAATTAAAAATTAACAATCGGGGACAATTGTTAACATTCAATTACATCTCCGTCGGAAGGTCAGGGAAAGCAGAAAAGAAGTAAAATCGGGGGCGGAGGGCCGACAAAGATAGGCCGAAAATTGCTTGGCTGGCAGCAGGGCAGTTGCATGGCGGCGCCATTGGGCAGTACCTTGCCAAGCCAAAGCGCCCCGGCCAAGGTCTTCAAACCGGCCGGTGGCAGCGGTTTTATTTTTAGTGCTTTTCGTGAAAAATCCTTCTCTTGCCCTACTGGGTCTGTCGCTGACCCTGCTGGCCTCCTCCCCCGCCCTCACCAGCTGCGTGACGGCCAAAAAATACGACGACCTCCGCGCCCGCCAGGCTGCCGATGCCCAAGGCAAAGCCGACGCCGAAAAGCAGTACCGCACCGCTACGGCCGAGCTTAAGAAAACCAGCGATGAGTTGGCCCAGCTCCGCCTCGACCGCAAGCGCCTCGTGAACGACTCGGCCGAAACCGGCAACGCCTACCGCAAAACCAAGACGCTCTACCACGAGCTGAGCGATAGCTACGATAAGCTCCTCAAAAACAGCGACCGCGAGCTAGCCAATAAATCAGCCGACTACAACAAGGTGGCCAAAGACCTGGCCCGCCGCGAAGCCGAGCTCGGCGAACTGGAAACCACCCTTAAGAAAGCTAAAACCGACAACGACCGCCTCGCCGCCGACCTGGCCGTGCGCGAAACCCGCCTGACCGAGCTCACGCAGGCGCTGGCCGACAAGGACAAAGCCGTGAACGACCTCAAGGCCCGCGTAAGCAAAGCCCTGCTCAGCTTCAACAGCAGCGACCTGCAGGTGAAGCTGAAAGACGGCAAAGTGTACGTGTCGCTGTCGGAGCAACTGCTGTTCAAATCAGGCTCTACCAAAGTGGACCCCAAAGGCCAGGAAGCCCTGAAAAAGCTTGCCACCGTACTGCAGGAGCAGAAAGACGTGAACGTAGTGGTGGAAGGCCACACCGACAACGTGCCCATCCGCACGGGCTCGGTCGGCATCACTGACAACTGGGACCTCAGCGCCCTGCGCGCCACCGAAATTGCCCGCCTGCTCACCACTAACGGCGTCACACCGGAGCGCGTAACCGCCTCGGGACGTTCGCAGTACGTACCCATTGCGGCCAACGATACGCCCGCCAACAAGGCCATGAACCGGCGCACGGAAATCATTCTCACGCCAAAGCTGGACGAGCTGTTTCAGATTCTGGACAGCAACTCTTCGACCGTACCAGCGGGGACGGGCAAGTAACCGGACCTGTTCAGACCTAAAAAAAGGCGACCATGATGGTCGCCTTTTTTTAGGTCTGGATAATTTAAAAATCTACCTTCACCCCCAGTGCCAGCGTCAGAATATCGCCAATGCTTAGGCCCTTGGTATTACCGGCATAGCTGACGATATACAAATCATTGCTACCCAGCTCGTAGTAAGCCGAAATCTTACGGGGCTGGCCAGTAGCGGCGATGGGCGGGCCCAGGAAAGTAAGCCGGCTGCCCAGCATGGGCCCGTAGCGGGTATCGGTCGAAAACCAGTAGTAATCCTTTGAGTACTGGCCCGGTAGCTCGTCGTTGATGGTGCCGTGGGTGTAGCTGAAATAGAGGCCCGCCGTGAGGGGCAGCAACTCCAGCTTCTCCGAAATCGGCACGCGCCAGGGCGAATACATAACCTTGGCCGATGCCAGCGTGAGGGTGGAGCCACCATAGTGCTTAGGCACGTAGCCCACCAAAATGTCCAGCTCCAGGTTTTTCTTTTTGTTGAGGTCGTAGCCGGCGCCAGCGGCCACCATGCCCAAGCCTCCACCGGTTTGGAGTTGCAGGTGGGTGGGGCGGTACCACTTGTGGGGGTTATCGGCGCGCAGGCCGAGGCCGGAAGTGGGCGGCGTGGCTGCCCGAGCAGCCAGGCTGGCAAACGAAGCCAGCCACAGGAATAGAATCAGCTTTTTCATTAGAAGGCCACGCGCTTAACCCGAAATTGTTTATCCCCCCACACGGTCACCACCATATAGTGCTTCTCTGAGAAAGCATCTGAATTGACGTAGGTTACGCCATCGTTATAAAGCGGCCCGATGCGGTAGGCGTGGTTATGACCGTTCATGGCGCACACCAGGTTGGGGGTGCGGGCCAGCGAGTTGGCGAACGGTGATACCAGCGCGGGGTCGAAGTCCTCGTTGTCTGGCGGAACGTGCATCATCACAATCTGGCGGCGGGCACCTTCGGTGTTGGCAAGCTGCGCATTGAGCCAGCCCATGTCGGGAATCTGGCCGTTAAAGTTGTATTCGCGGCTGTTGGTATCGATGAGGATAAACTTCGTATCGCCGTACACGAAGGAATAATCGAGGGCGCCGTAGATGTGCTCGAAGGTGGGCCGGCCGTTACCGTTGAGGTCGTGGTTGCCGACCACCGTCAGGTAGGGCACGTTGAGCTTACGCAGCTGCTGGTCAACCCATTTCATCTCACGGGCCAGGCTGAAGTCGGAGATATCGCCGGCCACGAGCACGAACTGGACGTTTTTCTCCCGCTCGTTGATGGCTTTCACCAGGTCCTCGGCCTGGTCGTAGAAGCGTTGCGAGTCGCCGGTGAAGACGAAGCGGAGCGTGTCGCCGGCGGGCAAGGGCTTGGCCAGCAGGCGAGTCAGGTTCTTCTGGTTGAGGTCGGTAAATTCATCGGGGACGCGGTGGTCGTTGGGGCTAAACTCGATGATGTTACAGCCTGCCGTAGCCAGCAGCGCCGCGCACCACCCCAGCCGTAGCCCGACCCGGAGGGTATTCTTGAGGGACATAGTAAAGGAAAATTTCTGGGCCTTGCCGGCTCACCCGGGAAGACGTGAATCGGTCCTTAATACTGTTTTAACCGTCTTTCTGTTGAAATCAGCGGGCAAAATCTGTGGGCATTCTGGCTTTTGTTTCCGGCACCGCCCCTCCCAGCAATTGATTTAGAACATTATCGCCAAGCAGACGAAAGGCGCATATTTTTTCAAGTTTCCAGCTGAAATTCCGTCCACTAGGGCGTTTGCAGCAGCTGCTGCACCACCGGCAGCGCTCGTTGCGCCCACTGCTGCATCTGCCGTCCCGAGTAGTGCAGCCCGTCGTTGGCAAACTGCGTGGCATCGCCGCTGGCGGCGCGGCTCAAAGCAGTGATGTCCACGTAGGCAACGCCCATCTGCTGGCACTCCTGTCGCGCCACGCCATTGAACGCATCTATTTCACTACCAATGCGGGCGAGGTCCTGCCCTTGCGCAAAAGGCGCCTGCCCCCAGTCGGGAATCGACAGCACCACCACCCGCCCGGCCCGGCCGCCCGCGAAGCGCACCGCCGTGCGCAACAGCTCCCGAAATTCGTTGCGGTACGTTCCCACACCCTGGCCCCGGTACTGGTTGTTCACCCCAATCAGCAGCGATACCAGCCCGTAGGTCTTGTGGTTATTCGCATCATCGATAGCCACTTGCAGCTCGGCGGTAGTCCAGCCGGTGCGGGCAATGATGTCGGGCGAGGCCAGCGGCACGGGCTGATTTTGTGACATCCGCGCCAGTTGCACCGGCCAGCGGTCGGCCGTCGGCACGCTCTCGCCGATGGTGTAGGAGTCGCCCAGCGCCAGATATGGCACGCTAGTGCTGGCAGCCGCTACGGGGGCCGCGTGGTCTTCTACACAACCCATATTCAGGGTCAGTAACAACATCCCAAACAAGAGGATACGCATACAGCAAACCTCTGAAAAATGGAGGCCCCTGACCTACGCTACCGGGGTGACATTGGGTTTGCGGCGCACTTTTCAGGCCATCACTGCTACCATGCGCAGGGCGGCACGGCCCAGTTCCGGGTCGCCGTGCAGCTCGCTTTCAGCCTCGGCGGTGGCCGGGTCAATTCCTTTGGTGAATAAGCGCCAGGCCGTTTCGGGTGTCAGGACAATTTCCGCAGCCAGCGGCGCATCCGTTATCTCCTGAAGCTGCCAGCTACCGCCACTGGCCGTCGTCACGCGCACCTGCACCACCATGCCCACCGGCGCCGCCACCTGCCGGTAGGCATGCGGCAGCCCGTGCATAAAGGTTTCGATGAACGGCAGGCTATGAAGCATATCGAACCGGATTTGAGTTAAACGTTAAGAGGGAAGAATCAAAAAGCAGAACCACTTCTTAATTCCTCCCTCTTAACGTTTAACTCACTTACCCAATAGCCTGCGCCAAATCTTCAATCAAATCCTCGGCATCCTCAATGCCCACGCTCAGGCGGATGAGCGAGTCGCTGAGCCCCGCCTTGCGGCGCTCCTCGGCCGGGATGCTGGCGTGCGTCATGGTAGCGGGGTGGCCACTCAGGCTTTCGACACCGCCCAGGCTTTCGGCCAGCGAGAAGAGCTGGAATTTTTCGAGTACGGCAATAGCATCTTCCTTCTTATCGCCCTTGAGCACAAAGGAAATCATGCCGCCAAAGTCGCGCATCTGGCGGGCCGCTACCTGGTGGTTGGGATGGTTTTCGAAGCCGGGCCAGTACACTTTTTCCACCTTGGGGTGCTGGCGCAGGTACTCGGCCACGGCGCGGCCGTTTTCGCAGTGGCGCTGCATGCGTAGGTGCAGGGTTTTGAGGCCGCGCAGCACCAGGAAGCAGTCCTGGGGGCCGGGCGTGCCGCCGCAGGCATTCTGGTAGAAGCTGAGCCGCTCGGCCAGCTTATCGTCGTTGAGTACCAGCGCGCCCATCACCACGTCGGAGTGGCCGCCCATATACTTGGTGAGCGAGTAGGTTACGATATCGGCACCCAGCTCCAATGGCGTTTGCAGGTAGGGCGTCGAGAAAGTATTATCTACGGCCAGCAGGGCGCCGCACTCTTTGGCCACCGCCGCCGCGGCTTCAATATCAATGATATTCAGCAGCGGGTTGGTCGGCGTTTCGACCCAGATAAGGCGGGTACGCTCGGTTACTTTGGCGCGCACGGCGGCCATATCGTGCATTGGCACGAAGTGGAATTTGATGCCCAACGGCTCGTACACTTTCGTGAACAGGCGGTAGCTGCCGCCGTAGAGGTCGTTGGTCGAAATCACCTCGTCGCCGGGTTGCAGCAGCTTGATAACGCAGTCGATAGCCGCCATGCCCGAGGCGAAGCAGATGCCGTGCCGGCCGTTGTCGAGGGCGGCCAGGGCGTCCTGCAGCTGGGTGCGGGTGGGGTTGTGGGTGCGCGAGTACTCGAAGCCCTTGTGGTCGCCGGGCGAGCGCTGCACGTAGGTCGACGTCTGGTAGATAGGCGTCATGATGGCCCCGGTGGCGGGGTCCGGATGCACGCCGGCGTGAATGGCCTTGGTTGCGAATTTCATGGGGTGGGAACTGGGAAATGGTCGGAGGAAAGAGCTGGAACGCCCGAAGTGGGACCGCGCCAGCGCGGGGCAAAGGTCGGAGGTTGCAGCGATTTTTAAGCCGGCAAAGCTTGTAGCGCGAAGCTACCGCTTCGCGGGCCGGTCGCGCCGCCTACGCCGGTGCAACGATTTCGTTCGCCGAGGCGCGAAGCTGGGGTCGCGCTACAAGTGCCGATGCTCTGAACTAAAAGCATCGGCAAGCCACAGGGGCTACCCGAGCAACAATTACCGCTTATTCAGTATCTTCGCCATACGTGGCGCTGTGCCTGCCGCATTTTATTTAGTACCTCTTACTTCTTTTATCTCTTCTGATGAAACAACCGCTACTGCTGTTTGCGGCTCTTACCCTGCATACTGCCGCTTTCGCTGCCCCCACGCCCCCGGCCATCGACTCGGTGGCGCGCCAGAAATTCGTAATCGACTCCATTCACGCCTCGCTGCACTACCAAACCGGCCACATCCTGCTGCCCGGCGGCATCAGCGCGCTGGACGTGCCGCGCGGCTTCCGCTACCTCGATTCGGCCCAGAGCCGGCAGGTGCTCACCCGCTACTGGGGCAACCCCGACGGCAGCAGCCTCGGCATGCTGTTCCCCACCGCCAGCAACCCGCTCGACGAAGGCAGCTGGGCCTACGTGATTGAGTATTCGCCCTCGGGCCACGTCAAGGACGACGATGCCGATGACATCGACTACGATGACCTGCTGGAAGAAATGCAGGCCGACACCGAAGAAGCCAACAAGGAACGCACCGCCAACGGCTACGCGGCCGTGAAGCTGGTGGGCTGGGCCTCGCCGCCCTACTACGACAAAGAACAGCACACCCTGCACTGGGCCAAGATGTTGACTTTTGGCGATGAATCCGAAAAAACGCTGAACTACAACGTCCGCCTCCTGGGTCGCAAGGGCGTGCTGGTGCTCAACGCCGTGGGCGGGGCCGATAAGCTGCCGGAAATCAAAGCCAGTATCCCGAGCCTGCTGAGCTCGGTAAACTTTGCCAAAGGCGAGCAATACACCGACTTCAACGCCGACCTCGACGAGGTGGCGGCCTATGGCATCGGCGGGTTGGTGGCCGGCAAGGTGCTGGCCAAAGTGGGCTTCTTCGCCCTCATTGTAAAGTTCTGGAAGGTGCTGCTGGTTGCGGGTGCCGCCGCCTGGCAGGCCGTTAAACGCTTCCTCGGCGGCCGCCGCCGCGACGAAGAGCTGGCCCCCGCCAACGGACCGGCCCCCGACCCCAGCACCGACGACGAAACGCCGCAAGCTTAGCCTGCGCCAACTTTTCTGCGTACTTAGCGGGGCGAACTCCGGCTGCCACACGGCCGGGGTTCGCCCCGTTTTTCGTATGCTACTGCTATTGCGCGAGCTGTTTCGCAAGAATTTCTCTACCTTGCTCACCATGTTTCTGCTGGTAGCCGTGCCGCTGCTGGGCTCGGCATCGCTGCTGGGGGTGCTCAATAGCTACCGGGAGCTGCTGCACCAGCTGAGTCTAGCCCAGATGCTGCTCTACTTCCTGGTGATTGCCGTTACTATGGCTTTCGCCCTCACCCCCACCACCGTAGTGGCCATCGTGACGGGCTACTACCTGGGCTGGGGCGGCCTGCCGGGCATGGTGGTGGCCTACGCCCTGGCGGCTGCCATCGGCTACGAGCTGGCCTGCCGCCTCGACCACGGCAAGCTCCGCCACTTCCTGCACCTCTTCCCCAAAGCCGGCGCCGTTGTCGATGAGTTACAGCACCAAAGCTGGCAGCTTATCATCCTCACGCGCTTGTCGCCGGTGCTGCCCTTTGCCCTGATGACCTTCGTGCTGGCGATGGTGGGCGTGCCCCGCCGCCAGTTTCTGCTGGCTTCCATACTGGGTATGCTGCCGCGCAGCCTGTTCTTCTTCTGGCTGGGTACCAAAGCCCAGGACGTGCTGGCCCTGCTCCAGGACCCTGACGGCGGCACCCTCAGCAAGGTAGTTCTACTGGGACTGATAGCGGCATCTGTCGGCGGCCTCTACGTACTCTTCAACCGCGCCCTGCAACGGGCGCTGAGCCGCAACGCTACCCCAAAAAATGAAGCCTGATTTTGAATTGCTTGCGGTTTTGACCCAAAAATACAGGTAAAAAATTTGCGTATCCTCTTGCGCTTTCAAAAAAAATCTTCTTACCTTTGCACTCCCAACACGGGAAAAACGGTTGCATAGCTCAATTGGATAGAGCATCTGACTACGAATCAGAAGGTTTGGGGTTCGACTCCCTATGTGACCACAAGAAAGGCCATTTCCAGCACGGAAATGGCCTTTTTTCATTTTGGGTGGCAAACTCGGTGGCAGGCCGCGCTAATTATTGCACCAAATACTTATGCACCGTGCCGACCGACACCCCGGTAGCATCCGCGATTTTTCGCAGGCTCAGCCCCTCCCCTTTCAGCCGGCGCACCTCCGCCACAACGGCCTCATCGGTGGGCCGGCGGCCGTGCTGATACTGCTCGCCGGCCGCTTCCACCTGCGCTTTCTTCCGGGCCTGGCCCAGGCGTACGTTCTCGGAGTGGCGCTGATTGCGGTAAGCAGCCGCCCAGGCAATGATAGCTCGGTAAAGGTCGCGCATGGGGCCAGTGGTGTTGAGCAGCGGCTCGTGGTAGCTCCAGAACTGCACCCCGCACTGGTCGAGCGTGGCCAGGTGCCCGAACACGGCCTCGATGCCCTCGGAGCTGAAGCGGTCGAGCGCCGTCACGCGTACTAGGTCGAAGCGCCGCTTTTTGGCATCAGCCAGTAGTTGCTGGAACTCCCGGCGCGTGGCCTTGCCGCCGGACTCCTCATCGATGTACTCCTGAATAATTGTATCACCAGCACGCTCCGCCTCGCGACGCAACAGTAAAAGTTGGTTTTCCGGATTCTGGTCCTTATCCGATGTGCTGACTCGGGCGTAGAGGGCGACTCGCATCTTCTATCAGGATTATCCCCACAAGGATGAAAACCACAACAAAGCAAGTGCAAGCAGCGAGCCAAGGATAATCATCACTCGCGTGCCCTTCTCACGGTTCTCTCCTTTGGTCGTCGCTAAAAAGACGAATAGTATCACCAAATAGCCGCCGACACATAGCAGCGCTATTAATAGAAAGAAGTAGCCAATGCCACCGGCTTCACTACTTAAAAGGAAAGGCATACTCCACGAGCGAAAATGTGACTAAAGCTACTGCCTTTCCGCAGGGCCTGCAACGTGTTCAAAATAGATTTCTTTTTTGAACACTTTTTCGACCCCACGCAGAGGCCCCAAAAACGCGGTTTTTGGGGCCTTTTTTCAAGGGAGTAATTTGAACACTACTTTGAGCTCTTCCGGATGGCCGAATCAAACTCGACCTGCTTGAGGTCTGCCGTCACCTTCCGGTGGCCGTGCACGTCGAAGTTCACCTGCAGCTGGCGCTGCCAAGACTCGACTCCCGCCAGACGGCCGTCGAGCGACTGGAGCACGCCGACCATCTGCTCGAGCACGGCCGTGGTCCCGGCATCCGATACCCCCAG
>Ga0247804_10001175_pt1 | contig 12168 bp, 6 predicted proteins | sample UWRJL029104C1_FD_181142 | JGI IMG/M metagenome (GOLD analysis project Ga0247804, IMG submission 181142) | Plant litter microbial communities from Arlington Agricultural Research Station in Wisconsin, United States - UWRJ-L029-104C-1 | ecosystem: Environmental > Terrestrial > Plant litter >...
CAACCCCATGGTGCGGGTAGAGGGCAACTGTCCCATTTCAACACCGGGTAATAAAGTAGAGCCGTTGAGCGCTGCCGTTTCAGGATCGAAGATGGGGAAGCTGGTGAGCATCAGCAGGTCGCGGCCGTACAAGGCTACCGAAGCCCCTTTGATGAATTTATTTTTCAATACCGGTGCAGGCACGTTGTATTCAAGCCTTACTTCGCGCAGCTTTAAAAAAGAAGCATCGAATGAATTGGCTTCCACGTTTGCCCGGCGGTAATAATCGGCATAATAATCTACCGGCAATACCTTCTTGGTATTCGGTACGTATTTGCCCGAAGCATCGAGTACCACGCCATCGCCGATGATGTAATTTTCTTCCCTTCCCCTCAGCGTATGTTTCAGCTTGCCCTGTTCCGTCATCTTATGATGCGTTTGGGAATAGATCAGGCCGCCGTATTGTCCATCCAGTAAAAAACTAAAACGGAATGCCTTGTAGGTAAATTCATTTTTGATACCGCCTTTCCAATCGGCATAGGCATTGCCGATGTATTGTATATCTGCAGGCCTTGCCGGTAAACCATCGGCTGTGTAAACGATCTTGCCTTCGGGTGAACGAACGAAGCCAAAGCCGTAGATGTCGCCGGTGGTGCCGCCTACTCTTGCCTGGATGGTGGCGTTGCCGCCATAACCAATGTCCTGTTTATCACTCAATCCTTCTGCGAGCGACAGTACCCTGTTTTTATTTTTTGCCCAGGTGATGGTGGTGGACCAGGTAAAATTCCTTCTTTTGATCTGTTGTGTATTGATCACCAGTTCGATGCCGGTATTGCGTACGGAACCGGAGTTGAGTACCGCGCGGCTGTAGCCGGTCGTCGGGTCCAGCGGCACATCCAGTATCTGGTTGCGCGTTACGTTGTGGTAAACTGTTACATCAAAGTTCAGGCGGTTCTTAAAGAAGCGAAGATCGAGGCCGCCTTCCTTACTGGTGGAGATCTCGGGTTTCAGGTTGGCATTGGGTAAGGTAGTAGGTACCGATCCTGAAGAAGGAAATTCGCTGGTACCGTAATATTTACTGGTTTTATAAGGCTCCGTATCGTTGCCCACCTGTGCCACGGAAAACCTTGCTTTTGCAAATGAAATAACCGAAGGCAGTTTAAAAATATCGCTGAGGATAAAACTCGTGTTCACCGATGGATAAAAGAAAGCGTTGCTGGAGGCAGGCAATGCACTGCTCCAGTCGTTGCGGCCGGTGATGTCGATAAAGTATTTGGATTTATAACTAAAGGAAGCGAGGCCATAAACGCTGTTCACTTTTTTATTCCTGTCCGTAGCCGTTGCGATGGGCAGTCCCGTGCCGTTGCTTAGTTTATATACGCCCGGGATCACCAGTCCATCCACGTAGGCATCCATGCGGTAATACTTGCTGCTGCGGGTGTTGGCGCCAATGGAGGCAGATACATCGATGTCCTTCGACAATTTATCATGGTAGCTGACCAGTACATCGGAGTTGATCTCGCGCTCTGAAATATTTTGTTGCTTAAAATAACCACGTACATAATTCGCCGTACTGAAGGGGCGTTGCTGCTTGCGCTGTTCGGTCGTCATGTCCAAACCCGAGCGCAGCATTATGTCAAACTTTTTCGATACCTGGTAAGTTGCTGCCAGGTTGCCAACGATGTTGTTGCTGTTGATGGAATTCGTCATTTCATAAGCGATCAGGTATGGGTTGTCGATGAAGGAACTAAAAGGGTGAATTTGATCCACCTGGTCGAAACCATTTTTCCACCTGTCCTTATACCAGTTCAAATCAACGTTTGGATTTTGAAAGATCATGAAGTAAGCGATGGACTGGTTGTTGTAACCTGTGCCCGGCAGGTTGTCGCTTTGTTTATTGGTGTAATTCGCTTTCGCCGTTACTTTCAGGCGTTCGGATATTTTATAATTAACACTCAGGGCGGCCGTCATCCTTTCGAAGCCGGTGTTCGGCATGATCCATTCATTCTTCGTATGCGTAAAGCTCAGGCGGGCGGCGCCATTCTCATTACCGCCTTCCAGTGCTATGTTGTTGCTGAGCGTGTAACCGGTGCGCCAGAAATCTTTGATACCGCCTTTGTAGGGCTGCCAGGGCGTGCGTACACTACCCGGGCCTTGTTTTGTGGGATCGTACTGAAAATAAGACTGCCCGTTGAAGCGCGGCCCGAATGCGCTGGAAGTGCCGCTGGTGCTGGCCCCGTCGGCCGATGCGCCATAGGAATAATAGAATTGCCCGGCGCTGTTCAATGCCTTGCCCGTTCCTTGCCCGTATTCATATTGATAGTCGGGCCAGTGCAATACGGTGTTGATGCTGCTGTTCGAATTGATCGTCACGCCGATGCCCTTACCCTTACGGATACCCGATTTTGTAGTGATGATGAGCGCACCGTTTGCCGCGCGGCTGCCGTACAAGGCCGTGGCGCCCGGGCCTTTGAGTACGGTGATGCTTTCGATGTCGTCGGGGTTAAGGTCGGCAATGCCATTGCCATAATCCACCGGTATGTCGTTGCCCGCACCGGCGCCATAGGCATTGTTTACACCGGAACTCGTGAGCCCGCTGTTCTTCGGAACGCCATCGATAACGATCAGGGCATTATTACCATCAGGGTTCATGGAATTATCACCGCGCAAACTGATGCGCATGGAATTGAGCGGTCCTGATCCTGAAGAAAGTAAATTCAATCCTGCCACTTTACCCGACAACGCACTTGCCCAGTTGTTGGATTTTGCATCCAGCAGGTCGTCTTCCTTTACTGTTTGCACTGCGTAACCCAATGCTTTTTGTTTGCGGCTGATGCCGAGCGCGGTTACTACCACTTCGTCCATTTTCTTTGTATCGTTCAGTAACAGGATGATCCTGTTACTTTCATTTTTATCCGCTGTTATATCTTGCGTGTTGTAAGCAACGGCGCTGAAGCTGATGTTGCTTCCTTTATTAACCGTAACGGAAAAAGCCCCATCTGTCCTGGTAACGCCCAACGCTTTACCATTGGCACTGATGGTTACACCGGCAACAACTGATTTATTATCATTGTCCTGTACAAATCCGGATACAGTAACGGTTGCAGGGGTTTGCGCGGTTCCAGATCCCGGCAGCATAAAAAGCAGTAGAAGCCCTGTAACCAGGGGTAGCAGTAGTTTCATAACCATGTATTTAATGATTTAAAATGGAGGCGTAAGGTTTTGGTTTACCGGTTTGAGGCTGCAATTTGGAACAGCTATGTTTTAAAAAAGTTAACGCAGGGTTATGGTAAGGTTAACTCCGGGACATATTACATTTAAATTTTAGCGGGCAGTGATTATAGCCTTCAACATAATATTTACATAACAATCCCTTCATTCAAAAGACACACAGTAGGCCTTCTTTTGCAGTCAAAACTTTAAGCATGCAAAAAATCTACTTCGCTATTTTACTATTGATCGCTGTAAACGCCAAAGCGCAAACCAACCCGGCGGCTTACAACCTTTCATCAGGCAATTATATTTTTCATACCTGGGCGGCTACTTCGCCTGCCGGTACCTACCCGCCCAACATGGCTTTTCATTTTATCAACGACCCATCTGGTGGCAGTTTCAGCAGCCTGGCCAATGGCAATGCCGATTACAACTGCGCTTATAACCTGGGCAGTCGCAACCGTTTCAACGGGCAAAATGCAAACGGCATCGGTATCATCGCTACCAGTTCTGCACAATACAACAACTGCGCAAGCGGCACAGCTTCCTCTACCCGGTTTGCCGGCGCCGTAGTATTGGCATTGAACAGTACCGGCAAAACCGGCATCAGCGTAAGCTGGACGGGCCGCACCATTTCTGCCGGCGATGGCGCACCCACACCGCGAACCTTCGCACTCAAACTGCAATACCGCCTGGGCACCAGCGGCAACTACATTGATGTACCTGCTGCCGCGGAATACAACTCAGGCGCAGCGGGTAACAGCGGCATCCGCACGGCCAACTTACCCGCAGCCTGTGATAACCGCGCCGACCTTTTCATCCGCTGGATCTATTACCAAACGGCAGTAAACGACGGCGGCTCCCGCCCTGAACTGGCGTTGGACGATATTTCTGTTGGCACCGCGGCAGCACCTAACAACCTGGGCTTCGATTACAGCAGCGTTACCACACCTGCACTACAACCACCCTTCGTTTCCGGCACCCTCAACGATGCGTTGGACCCGGCGGCTGCCGATGGCATTGTTGTAGATGTTACCGATAATGCGGCGGCAATCCCTTCAACGGATTATACCATTACGGCTGCCAGCAGCAACGCCGCGGTGGTACCGGTGAGTAACATCAACATCACTAAAAACAATGGCAACGCATTGATAAAGATTGTACCTGCAGCCGTTGGTTATGCCGATCTTACTTTTACTTTAACCAAAGGCAGCTTTACAAAAACACTTGTTACGAGTTATGCCGCTTCGCAATCTGCGTCCGCCAACAGCCGGTGGCTCACGGGTATTGCAGATGCATCCGCCGCCATTTCTATTGATGATGACCACATGATCGTTGCCAACGATGAAAGCAATCTTTTGTATGTATATAACCGCAACGCATCCGGGCTGCCGGTTACTACATTTGATTTTAACGCGGGCAATACACTGGGCCTTACCGATGGCAGCGCGGGCAATTACAAAGAAGTGGATGTAGAAGCAGGCGTAAGAAGCATTTCGAACAACAATAAAATATACTGGCTGGGTTCCATGAGCAACAGCACGAGCTTTAACGACAAGCCCAACCGCAACCGTTTGTTTGCCACTACCACGAGTGGTACGGGCAGTGCCACCACTTTCGCCAATGCCGGTTATTACAGCAACCTCCGCCAGCGGTTGATCACCTGGGGTGATGCAAATGGATATGATTTTACCAGTGCCGCTGCAGCGGGACAGGATCCAAAACTCATCGACGGTTTCAACGTGGAAGGCATGGTGTTCGCGCCGAACAATACTACTTTGTACATTGGTTTCCGCGCGCCGCTGGTGCCATTGGCAGGACGCGTAAACGCCGTGATCGCACCCATCCAGGATTTTGAAACCTGGTTCAACAATGGCGCACCGGTGGGCAATCCTGTGATCGGCAGCCCGATCGAACTGAACCTCGGCGGCAAGGGCATACGCGATATGATCCGCCTCAGCACCGGTTCTTACATTATCATCGCCGGCAACTACGACAACACGCCGGTAACAGGTATGGTCTACAAATGGACGGGCAATGCAGGCGATGCGCCACAGGCCATTCCTTCTTTCAACATTGCCGCGCTCAATGCAGAAGGCGTGATGGAAGTACGGGAAGGTGGACTGGCTTCGCTCAATAAATTACAGGTCATCAGTGACAATGGTACGGTTGATTATTACGGCGATGGCATCGAAGCAAAAAATCTTACACAGAATAACTACAAAAAATTCGGCAGTGAAATATTCGTATCGCCCTTTGGTGGTGTGTTGCCCATCCGTTTTGTTTATGCACAGGGTGTACAACAACAAGGCAATGCCATATTAAGGTGGGGTATGGAGCAACCGGGCGATATCAAATCTTATCAAATAGAAGCATCAACAGATGGCATTTCGTTTAGCACGTTTGCAACTACAGGAGCAGGCAGCAACGTTGATTATACCTACAGCTTCGCGTTCAGCAAAGGCATGCCTGCTTATTACAGGATCAAGGCAATACCGCTGAATGGCAACGCACTTTATTCCACCATCCTCTATTTGCCATCGATGGAAATTTTCAATGTAAATGTTTATCCAAATCCTGCTACCAGCAAAGGTTTTACGGTCAGCACAACCGTTACAGGACTTAAACAAACAGCGCTCTTCGATGCAAAGGGCGGCCTGGTAAAAAGGACTGATTTCGGCGGGCTGCAAAGGACCATCGAAACGAATGGTTTGAAGCCCGGCAACTATATATTGAAGATCATCAACCCCGATCAAAGCGTTAATACCCTTTCGATCATCCTTCAATAACGGCGAAAAATTTATTGATCATGAAGCGGGGAAATAGCAGTTAGTAGTACCCGTGCATTTATTGGTAACGGAGCGTTTTTAAAACGTTCCGTTTTTTTTTATTTTACCGGTAAGACGTAAAGGCGGGAAGATTGCTTCCTAGACGGCTCTAAAAAAAATTGCCGGAAGACGGGAAGGCGTTTAAATTTTGAGTGTATTACCACCCGGAGTGAATCACTCAAAAAACCGGAAGGGAAGCTGGGAAGGTGGGAAGGCGTTTTGATTTGAAGCATTGTATTACTTGCCGCCTTACCGCTTTCCCGGCAAGACCAAACCGCGAAACGGTAATTGCAACTTTGCTCCTGCGTGAAATGAATTTAGACAGTAGCTGTTTCCAATGCTTCGTGTGCAACATCCTGTAAACTTTCATTTATACGGCCCATCGTTACTTGTGCCAGCAAGCGATCAACGATCATGGCCGTTTCATCTTTATAGTCAACCTGTATGGTGTTGCGCTCCAGCAGCCAGGCATTTATTTTAGGGATGTGTTTCTTCTTTAAACTTTTGATCACCGGCACACCCATTTCTTTTAAAGCGGCAGCGTTGCAATGCTGTTCAAACTGGTGCTTCATGGGTACCACCAGTAATTTTTTGCCGAGGAACATGGCCTCTGCCGGCGTTTCAAATCCCGCCCCGCAAATAATGCCTTCGCAGTTGATAAAGCTGGAGGTGAAATCAAAAACATTCACCGGCCGCACAAAACAATTGCTTTCGCCATAAGATCGCTTACAATCTCTTGAAAAAACATGCCATTGGATGTGTTTGAACTTCGACAATAATTTTACCAGTTTGCTTTCTTCATAGGCCGGCAGGTAAACCGTATAATGGCCGAGGTTGCGCACGTAGGCGTTGCGGATGGCTTTGCGGATCACGGGTGTAAAAACCTGTTCACCATAACTTTTAAAATGAAAACCAATGCCGGCCGAACAGGGCGCATAATACTTCAGCAGCAGCCAGGCCAGCGGATCGGGCCGGGTAGGCCGCGGCGCCCCTTTGTGCAATACGGCGTACTGGTGACTCATGGCAATACAGGGGATGTTTTTGGTCCGGCAGGCCCAGGCGCTGATGGGTTCAAAATCGTTGATCACCAGGTCGTACTGTTCAATGGGAAAAGATCTTACTTCCTGCAGAAACCGTTTCGATTGCAGCTTCTGCAGGCTGGCCATAAAATCGATGCCGCCGTTCTTTCCAAATTCAAAACTTAATCCTTTGCGGCGGTAGCGGATGAAATAATCGAGCTCTATGTTGGACTGCGTACCGCTTAATAAAACATCCAGCTCACACTTATCCTCTAAAAAAGGAATGATCTCGTTGGCGCGGCTGATGTGGCCGTTGCCTGTTGCCTGTATGGCGTATAGTACTTTCATAATGATCAGATTGCTTTTTCAAAATCCCTTACCATGATCTTGAATAATTCCGACGCATGCAGGTAGGACGCTTCATCGAGGTAAAAAGATTCGTTCATGGCGGCCACCTGCGGATCGTTCTGATATTGATAGATGGCCCATTCGTTTTGGTTGTATTCCAGCGCGGTGAGGTTTTCTACCCAATCACCGGAGTTGAGGTATTCAACGGTCTTCTCTCCTTTTCTGACCAGGTGTTTGCCAGGATGGTGAATATGCCCGCACACCACGTGCTGGTAGCCGCGTTCGAGGGCGATGCTGGCGGCGGTGCCTTCAAAATCGTTGATGAATTTTACAGCCGATTTGACCGATTGCTTTATTTTTTTTGATAAGGAGATCCTGCCCCTGCCGAATTTTTCACTGATCCAGTTGATGCAGGAGTTAATCACGATCAACGTGTCGTAACCCACGGCGCCAAGCCTTGCCAGCCACTTGCTGTGTTTCATGGTTACATCAAATACATCGCCGTGGAAGATCCAGCTTTTATTGCCGTCGCTGTGCTGCAGCACCAGTTTGTTCACAATCTTAAAATCGCCGATGGAAAAATCTTCGAAGCGCCGTAGCAGTTCATCGTGGTTGCCGGTGATATAATAGACTTTTACGCCGCGGCTCAACATGCTCGTAACCTGCTTTACTACCTGCATGTGGCTCTTGGGCCAGTATTGTTTGCGGAACTGCCAGATGTCGACAATATCGCCATTCAATACCAAAATGCCAGGATCGATGGTAGCGAGGTAGCGGCAGAGTTCCTTGGCCCTGCAGCCGTAGGTACCCAGGTGCACGTCGGAGATGACTACGATATCAAGCTTTCTTTTTTCCAGGGGTTGGCTTTTGTCAAAACTAAGCCTGTCATATATCTATAATATGAATAAACGGTTACGAAAATGTGATGAAGAAGGATCGGCGCAATGTTAATACTACCGTAACAATTGCTTTACCATTTGGTAAAACAACCTGGTTAATTTACAAGGGTAAAATATGTTGTATGAAAGCCGCTATCTCATTACTCCGCAAGTCCAACCTTTTCTTTACCGGTGCCTTCCTGTGCGTTGTTGTCGCCGCTGTTATTTACTTGCTAAAGGGTAATGTGCAGTTTGATGGAACGCGTTCCTTTTGGGTAAATGTATTCTTTGTGAATTTTACTTTTATGGGCGATGCGGTATTTGTGTTAGTGGTTGCAGCAATTTTTCTATTCTACTACCGGCAGCCACAAAAAGCAAAAGCCATTTTCTTCAATTTCCTGCTCACGATGCTGCTGGTACAACTTTTAAAAAATATTATACACAATGGCCCTTTTACCCTTTATTTTGAAGAGAGCCAATACCTTTTCAATTCAACCTTCATAAAAGAAACCGCTCACGAGCAACTTCCTTCCGGGCATACGGCACTGGCATTTTCTTTAGCCGCTTGCCTGTCATCTTTCACCAAGCGAAAACTTACACAAGTGCTGGTGTTACTGGCTTGCGGCCTGCTTGCCTTTTCCAGGCTGTACCTGGCAAAACATAGTTTGATGGATGTGGTGGGGGGAACCATTATCGGGTTAACTTCCTGGGTGTTGATCAATGCAGTCTTTAAATCAAAAATTAGAAATTACAAATTAGAAATTAGAAATGGGGAGCAGGAATTGAGTTTAGGCATCTCTTGATAGAATTAGAAATACAAATTAGAAATGGGGAAGCAGGAATTGAATATAAGCCGCTTATAAATTCACTTCGAAACAAATAAGTTCATCCTTCAGCTAAGCTGCAATGCATTTCTAATTTCTAAATCCTAATTTCTAATTAATTTTCCTTCCTGTTCTGCAGCGTAAATCCAAACGTACTTCCCACATCGATCTTACTCCGTACGTGCATGCTTTGCCCGTGCGCTTCAATGATGTGTTTGCAAATGGATAAGCCCAGGCCGCTGCCACCTACTTTCCGGCTGCGCGCCAGGTCGGTCCGGTAAAAACGTTCGAAGATGCGGTTGAGGTGTTCTTCCGCGATGCCGCTGCCATCGTCGCTGATCTCTATCAATACCCGCTGGCCATCTACGCGGTAAAAGCTGCCTTCGATCAGGCCGTTCTGCTGACCGTACTTGATCGCGTTGTCGATGATGTTGATCAATACCTGCCGGATCTTTTCCTTATCGGCATATACCATCAGCGGTATTTCACAGCCTTTTTTGATCACGTACCTGATGCCTTTTTCATCTGCCTTAATAGACAGGCTTTCATACACATCACGCGCCAGTTCCTGTATAATGAAAATGGTTTTGTTGAGGCGCTGCTCACCCATTTCCAGTTTGGATATTTCATCTAGGTCATCCACCAGGTTCACCAGCCGGTCGATGTTGCGCGAAGTATTCTGTAAAAATTTTTTGTTGACGTCGGGATTTTCGAGTGCGCCGCCGATCAGCGTATCTACGTAACCCTGTATGGCAAAGATGGGCGTCTTCAGTTCGTGGCTCAGGTTCTGTAAAAATTCTTTCCGGTATTTTTCATTCTGCTGCAGCATCTCAATCTCTTCCTTGCGTTGTTCGGCCCAGTTTTCCACGTCTACCCTTACCTCTTCAATGCTTTTTTGCGGCAATATATTTTTGTAATAAAATTCTTCACGCTTGCTCGCTTTCGTCTGGTAAATAAGTTTATAGATGATCTTGATCTTGCGGTTGATGAAGGCCTGCAGGCAGTACAATATCAAACCAAAGCTGCCGAGGAAGATCAATACAAAGGCAACTACGCCGATCCACCATACCGGCCTTATAAAATAAATACCCGTGGCAATGGCAACGGAAAGTACCAGCGCGGTAAACGCCGCCAGTTGTTGCGGGGAAAAATTTTTTGGTGACACCACGGATGCTTCGGTTTAACGTGCAAGTTAAAGAAGAATGAGATGTAATAGGGAATAGGGAAGATTGAATATTTTTTTAAATTCAATGCAGAGGAAGGAAATGTAAGAAGGAAGATGTAAGATTGAAGATGTAAGAAGGAAGATGGAAGATTGAAGATTGCCTGAAAATTATTGAAGCGTGTGTTTTTATCTAAACCCTCTAAACTTTCTAAACCCTAACCTATAAAACACATATCTCCTTCAACTATTTTCAACGATGTTCAACTGTATTCAAAGCCGTTGGTCAAAGACCAGGCGGCGGCCTAAACCCTTTAAGCTCCTAAACCCGCTAAACCCTACATCTCAAACTTATACCCCACTCCCTTCACCGTGGTAATGCAATCCAGGTTCAGTTTCTGCCTGATCTTGCGGATGTGTACATCGATGGTGCGGTCGCCCACGATCACTTCGGTGCCCCATACCTGGCTGAGGATCTCGTTGCGTAAAAAAACCTTGCCCGGTTTGCCGGCCAGGAGCGCCAGCAGTTCAAATTCTTTGCGGGCGAGGATGATGTCGTTGCCCTGGTAGTTGATGATGTATTTTTCCCGGTCGATGCGCAGGTCGCCGATCTGCAACGTGCTGCTGTCTTCCTTACTGATGCGGCGGAACAAAGCGTTCACCTTGCTGGTGAGTATGCGCGGACTGATGGGCTTGGTCAGGTAATCGTCAGCGCCCGTCTCCAGTCCTTTTACTTCGGTGCCTTCGTCGCTCAGCGCGGTCAAAAATATGATCAGTGTATCGTTGAAGGCGGGCTGCAGCCGGAGAATATTACACACTTCGATCCCGTTCTTACCCGGCATCATGATGTCGAGGATGATCAGGTCGGGCTGGTACTTTTTCGCCTGTTCAATGGCTTCGGTGCCGTTCTTGGCCGTAAACACCTCGTATCCTTCCTCGTGGAGGTTAAATTCCAGTATTTCAAGGATATCCGGCTCGTCGTCGGCGATTAAGATTTTTTTAACAGGATTCATTGCGCTCATACGCTGCAAAAGTAGGCTTTACCCCTATCCTCCCACAACGTTCGGCAGGGTTTCTGTATTATGAAATTGTTAAGCGGCATGCAGCAATTAACAGGCCGCCAACATCTTAAACAGGGGCTTTGAAGGCACTTCCCCATATTTTCTTCATCTTTGTAGCCAGAATGAAACGAATGACAAAAAGAATATGTGTGTTGATACTGGTGCTGGCTTCGGTGAAGACCTTTGCGAACACCGACAGCATCGTGGTACCGCTGCAACGACAGTTGTTCCATGACAAAATCAGGGAAGAGCAAAAACTGCTCGACAAGGCCGACGGCCGAGTGGATGGCGAAATAAAAGCATCGCCCAACCCGGAGATCAACCTGGCCATTACCGACGTGGTGTTCCGCAAGGTGAACGGCATGCGCGATTTCGTGGAACTGGATACCAGGCTTGCCAGCAACAACCAAAAAGTACGTTACCTCAGTTACATAGAAGCCGTATTGAAAGCCTACCGCCTGGGTTGGAAATCGAAGCAGTTGAGCCCGGCATTCGGACCACTGCTGCTCGATAATTTTGAAAGGATCATGAACGCCAATATCGACAACCAGAGTATGTTGCCGTACATTGAAAAAATGCCTTACCCCGTAGCGAAGATCAACACGGATATTTTTACCGACAATAAAGGATACGAGAAAAGTAAGAAAGCTGTTTACCTGAAGTTCTGCGCCCTCAATCCTGATAAAATATTACAAACGATAGAGCCGTATGCGAGCGAGCCGTATGCCGATAGCCTCATTGTATTAAGTGCGAAGCTGAACCCGACCGCCATTTATTCTGCCGCCCAGGCGGAGAACAGCACTGTAGGTAAACTCATACACCGCAATACCAATACGCTGGTGAAGGCCGTGGTGGA
>Ga0247804_10001176_pt1 | contig 12162 bp, 9 predicted proteins | sample UWRJL029104C1_FD_181142 | JGI IMG/M metagenome (GOLD analysis project Ga0247804, IMG submission 181142) | Plant litter microbial communities from Arlington Agricultural Research Station in Wisconsin, United States - UWRJ-L029-104C-1 | ecosystem: Environmental > Terrestrial > Plant litter >...
ATATGAGTTTAATCGGCGCTGTTTTTGGTGCTGTCGGTACGGCCGGTCAGCGTTGTACTTCTACCCGGAGATTAATCATTCATGAAAGGGTTTACGATGCTTTTACTGCAAAATTGGTTAAAGCTTACGGACAATTGCGCATAGGTGATCCCTTGGATCAGAATATTCATGTCGGTCCGGTAATTGATAAAGATGCAGTTGCCGCTTACCTCGAATCGATTGAAAAATGTAAAGCCGAAGGTGGCAATTTCGTTGTTGATGGTGGCGTTTTAGAAGGCAAAAATTACGAAAGTGGCTGCTATGTTAAACCCTGTATCGCCGAAGTTAGAAATGACTTCAAAATTGTTCAACACGAAACATTTGCACCCATTTTATATTTAATAAAGTATAAAACGCTTGATGAAGCAATTGCTTTACAAAATGGCGTTCCCCAAGGACTGTCTTCGGCTATAATGACTCTTAATTTAAGAGAAGCAGAACAATTTCTTTCAAACCAAGGCTCAGATTGCGGCATTGCCAATGTTAATATTGGAACCTCGGGTGCAGAAATTGGTGGCGCTTTCGGAGGCGAAAAGGAAACCGGTGGTGGTAGAGAAAGTGGGTCGGATGCCTGGAGAGCCTATATGAGAAGACAAACGAATACCATTAACTATTCGCATACACTTCCTTTAGCACAGGGAATAAAATTTGATTTGTAGGCGTGATCTTAACGCAATTAAGCTATAATGAACCATGTTGATTTTTTTTGAAAAACCGACAAAAGAAATGGCCAGTCTGTTAAGTACTGGCCATTTATTGTCATAATTTAGCTTAAAGCTTTTTAATAAGCAGATAACCTTTTGCATCAAACCATGAATTACCATCATGATCATTTTTGTAATAGGTACTCTGTAATGTAGTTACTATAATAGTATAGCTATACCCATTAATGTTTTTGGAAACACGCATCAGTTTTGCCGGATACAGGTATTCCTGTTTCTTATTAGAAGCTTTTAAAGTTCCATTGTTATAAGCTTTGGCAGCCTGAACAAATAATTCTTTTAAATCAATGTATAGTGCTTGTTGATTATTAACCACTAGCGAAATTTTCGCCCCGGTTTTATTTGTGGTTAAATCTGTACCGTAAAGGTGTGTTACTTTTTCCTCCGGATACCCGTTCAACTCTATCAGGTAGTCGTAACCCTTAATATTTAAAACCTGGTTTTCATCATTCTGGAGGGTAATGCTCATACCCGGATCATATTCCGTATCGCCCGTAACCTTAAAAATTGCCAAAGCTGTATCTACCTTGTTCATTCGCATACTATAGCGATAGTTATTTGTACCATCTATCTTTTCCTCTATTTTACTCAGATCTTTTTTGGTAAAAGGTTGCAGCGTTTTTAATCCATGTGTGTAAACCAAATACCTGATTACGGCCGGCTTTTCTTTGACATCATCTTTTTTCTTGCTATTCATGATCCGCTTCAAACGGCTTAACTGCGAATATTTCGATACAGAAAATGCACTTTGCGGACCATAAGTAGCCAATAGCGAAATTATGCACAAACTTATCGGGATTACCTTAATGTTCTGCTTTTTACTAAAAAGGAAATAAATTGTTATCCCTGCAAGCCATAATGCCAGTGCCGTTAAAACATACCTGCTTTCTGTTATACCATAATGGCCTACCCGCTTCCAAACGGCGAGCAGTAAAAGCACCACTAGTGGAATCATCATGACATAAAAAAACCTTGAAAATAATTTAATCCAACTGTTCCCGGCTGTTTCTTTAACCGGATAAATCAGTAGTAGCGACAGGATTCCAAAAACTGCGTAGCCTAAAATCAGGCTCGATACAAGGCCTTTGGGCAGCTCCCATAAAAAAGCAATTTTAAGCTCATAAACCAATAAAATTACTAAATAGATTGTCACCAGCGGAATCAGTACAAACTGCGAAAATATTTTTAAACCTTTTGGATAGCTTTGATCTTCTTCGAGCAATTTATAATCTGTTGGGATTCCTGCTAAAAAGAAAATTGTATTAAACCCGGCACTAATAATGGCAAATAAAATCATATAAGTTTGCCACCTTATGTCGGCATTAAACAATCCATTAATGGCAACCAAGGCAATGGCCAATCCTGCATATAGTACAGCTGAGTAAAGAGCTGAAGTAAGAAACCGAAGGAAAAGCACTTTGTTAAACTGCCAGAATCCATTTACTTTCTCCTGACCGGTAAAGGGCGCAAATGCGACCAGTAAATGAAATGCAAAAGCAAATAAGAAGATGCGGTAAAGATCTGCCGAATAGTTGGCAGGATCGAGACTGAAGTACAGCAAAACGCCAATCAGTAAGCCTCCTAAACGTAAAAGCCACTTTTTCTTTAATGGGTATTGATTACGTTCTGAAATTAAATCAAGCGCTAATATTAGCGTAAGTGCCAGGTTTAAAATGGCAATGGCCTTTATTAAATGATCTTTTAAATTTTCATGCTGCTCTGAATAATCACGGTAATCAGAAATATGAATATAGTAACACCAGCATGCCACAGCGGCAACCGCGAAAATAAATTGTAGGGGAAAACGCTTAATAACGTTTACAAGTCCATGATATAGCTGTTGGAGAGAGGGCAGTTTCATCTGATTATTTTGATTAAAGATATAATCTTTTACGCTTTGTGCTAGACATCAGTTTAAAATTGTTAAAAAAGGTTAATCAATATAGACAACTAACATATTAGTTTTATATTCGGCAAACAAAACCAAATCTATCTATGAAACCTCTGCTACTCTCGTTGTGCCTTTTTGTTTTTATCGCTTCTTATTCAAAAGCACAAGGTCTACACACTATTAAAGGCCGTGTTATCGATACTGCATCTACTTCCATACTTGGAAATACCTCCGTATCTGTGTTGAATGCTAAAGATTCGACCTTAGTTAAATTTACAAGGGCTGCAGAAAACGGAACTTTCGAAATCAACGGCATCAAAAATGGTAAGTTCATACTACTGGTATCTTATCCAAAGTATGCCGATTTTGTAGATCATTTTATTTTGGATTCTACAATTCAGGTTAAAGATTATGGAAAGGTTAACCTAACTGGCATGGCGAAAATCCTCGCTGATGTAATTATAAAGGGCAATCGATCGGCAATCAAAATTAAAGGCGATACAACTGAATTTGATCCTAAAGCTTTTAATATTGAACCGAATTCTAAAGTAGAAGACTTACTCAAGCAATTTCCCGGTTTCCAGATTGATAAGGATGGAAAAATTACCGCGCAAGGAAAAACTATTCCAAAGGTTTTGGTAGATGGAGAGGAATTTTTTGGCGACGACCCAACCCTGGTGACTAAAAACCTTCGGGCAGATATGGTCGAATCGGTTCAACTTTATGATAAGGCGAGCGATCAGGCGAGTTTTACAGGAATTGATGATGGAGAGAAAACCAAAACCCTAAACATCAAATTAAAAGAAGATAAAAAGAATGGATATTTTGGCAAACTTCAGGGTGGAATCGGAACGGATAAGTATTACCAGGGACAGGGGATGTTTAACAAATTCTGGGGCAAGAAAAAGTTTTCTGCATACGGAATTTTAGGTAACAACGGTACTGTTGGTTTAGGTTGGGATGACCGGGATAAATATGGTGGATCTGGAGGACTAACCATGTCTGATGATGGAGGATTTTATTTCTCATCTGGCGGAGATGATTTTGACAGTTATGACGGAAATTACAATGGACAGGGTTTGCCAACAGCGAGAACCGGAGGTTTACACTTTGACAACAAGTGGAACAAGGATAAAGAAACCTTAAATACAAATTATAAAATTGGATCGATTAGAGTAAAAGGAGATAGAAATACAATTAGTCAGAATAACCTACCTTCAGGAATTCAGAACTTTACTTCTAATGAAAATTATGATAACGATATGTTCAGACAGAAGTTGGATGCAACATATGAGATTAAATTAGATACTACCCTGACCTTAAAAGTTAGCGTAGATGGAACTTTAAAAAAAAGCAATACGACCAATAATTATTTAACATCCACTACCGATGGAAACAATGTTTTTTTAAATTCATCAAACAGATCTTTAACGAACGACGTAGATGATCAGGCTTTTAATGCGAATGCTTTATTTACTAAGAAACTAAAGAAAAAAGGCCGCACGATATCCTTAAACTTAAATCAATCGATTAACAAAAGCAATAGCGAAGGCTATTTGAATTCCGACAATAAAAGAATTACGACAACTGGCGTTGTGGATAGTCTTACCAACCAACTCAAGGTTAATGACATCACGAATAACGCATTAAAGTTAAATTTAGCCTATACAGAACCACTATCAAAAACCTTAACAGTAATTATAAACTACGGCTTAACATCTATGAATGGCAAGTCTGATCGTAAATCTTATAATCAGGCAGGCAGCGGCAGATATGATATTCTGGATACCTTATACAGTAATAATTTTGAGTTGAATCAAACCATTAATCAGGGAGGTGCAATTTTCAATTATAATAAAGGAAAGACAGTCATCAACTTTGGTTCGAAATTCAGTGGTGTCAACTTTAAACAAGAGGATATTTATCACAACAAAACCTACACCAGAAGCTTTATTAACTATATGCCACAAGCATCCTATCAATATCGTTTTTCCCAGCAAAAATCGTTTAGAGTTGGTTATAACGGAAGTACAAACCAACCTTCATTGGATCAGCTCCAGCCGGTTAGAGTAAATAACGATCCGTTTAACGTTACTGTTGGAAATCAAGATTTAACACCATCTTTTAGAAGTAATTTATATGCAAGTTACAACTCATACAAAGTATTAACTAACCAAAGTATTTATTTAAGTGCCTCTTATAGCTTCACCTCAAACCCGATTATTAGCGATGTAACAACTGATGATGTTGGTAAGAGTACCTACAAATACATTAACTTCAGTGATAAAATGCAGACAAATTTTTATCTGTACGGTCAGACTAGTAGGAAAGTAAGTTTTCTTGATATGAATATTGGCTTGAACCTGAATGCAAATGGCAGTTCTTCTTATAATTTTATCACAACAACGCTCAACCGGACACTAAATAATACGAAAAATTATACTTATGGTGGTGGAATCAATCTTTCAAAATATAAAGAGAAAAAATATAGTTTTTACGCGCGTTTTGGTCCAACATATAGTATCGCAAAAGCCAGTATAGGTAGCAATAGCGATGGATGGGGCTTAACGGGATATGGTGAAGGAAATTTACAGTTACCAGGAAAATTTGAAATTAATTCAAGTGGAGAATACCTGTACAATGGAAAAACACAAGTACTTACAGAAAGCTTCGAGCGTTTTATCTGGAATGCATCACTAAATAAAAAATTCTTCAAATCTGAAAATTTAAAACTCTCTTTAGCCGTTAATGATATCCTAAATCAAAATGTTGGCTTTGAACGTTCTGCTACAAATACAACCATCAGACAAAGCAGTTATACGACTATTCAACGTTATTTCATGTTCTCAGTAATATGGGATTTCAGTAAAATGGGTGGCGGCATTAAAACTCAAAAATAATCGTTATGAAAACTACAATTAAATATTCAATCCTCTTTGCTGTTATTTTCATTAGCAGTAATTTATTTGCCCAAAATGTACATTTTATTAAGAATGGTGTTATCGAGTTTGAAAAAAGATCGAACATGTACGCACTTATTAAAAAGCGAATTAACAAAGACAATGAGAGCTACATGCAACAGGGTTTTGATAACTATAAAAAGAACAATCCTCAATTTAAAGCCGCAAAAAGTACCCTTAAATTTAATAGCGATAAAGGTTTATATAAATTCGAGGAAGACGCTGCACCGGAGAATAACAACTGGCTGGCAAATCACCCTTTAGCTGATTTAAAGAATATTGTTGCCACTGATTTTAAAACAGAAACCAATACGATACAAAAAAGTGTTTACGAAGCAACTTACCTGGTTAAAGACAGTGTACGTAAAATTAACTGGAAAATTACGGATGAAACCCGTGATATTGCGGGTTATGAATGTCGTAGGGCAAATGCCGTAATTATGGATTCCATTTATGTGATAGCCTATTACAGCAATCAAATTGCGGTATCTGGCGGGCCTGAATCTTTTGTAGGTTTACCGGGAATGATTTTAGGGTTGGCATTGCCGCATGAAAACATAACCTGGTTTGCTACTAAAGTTACAGAAACTACGGTTCCTGAAAAGGAACTATTACCACCAACAAAAGGTAAACCAGTTGATAATGCGGCTTTGAAAAAGGTTTTAATGGCTGCGATGAAAGATTGGGGTGAATATGGCCAACCTGGTCTCAAGGCATTTATGTTGTAGAGGAAGGGGGCTTTACCCTCCTTCTAAACAATTAATATCGGCTCATAAAGTCTTCATAAGCCAGGGCGATTCCTTCAGGTAATTCAACGCTATGCTTCCATCCCAGGTTGTGAAGTTTTGTTACATCCATTAACTTACGAGGCGTCCCATCAGGTTTACTAGCGTCGAAAACAAGTTCTCCTTCATAACCCAAAATGTCTTTAATTAATAAAGCCAGGTCTTTTATGGTTAAATCATGTCCGACGCCAATATTAATTAGGTTTGGCTCATTATAATTTTCCATTAAAAAATAGCACGCATCAGCCAAATCATCGGCAAATAAAAATTCACGCATTGGTGCACCCGATCCCCAAACAACAACTTGTTTTTCCCCATCTACTTTTGCTTCATGCACCTTACGGATTAACGCCGGAAGCACATGTGAGTTCTGAGGATGGTAATTGTCGTTATAGCCATATAAATTAGTTGGCATTACAGAGATGAAATTGCAGCCGTACTGGTCGCGGTAAGCATCGCACATTTTTATACCTGCAATTTTTGCTATGGCATAAGGTTCATTAGTTTCTTCTAAAGTACCGGTTAAAAGGTAATCTTCTTTAAGGGGTTGAGGAGCTAATTTAGGATAAATGCAACTGGAACCTAAAAACATTAATTTTTTAACGCCTGTTAAATAAGCATTATGTATTACATTATTCTGTATGGCCAGATTTTCATATAGAAAGTCTGCCCTATATGTATTATTTGCAATAATACCACCCACTTTAGCTGCAGCAAGAAATACATAATCAGGCTTTTCCGCTGCAAAAAAATCAGTTACAGCTTGTTGATCGCGTAAATTAAGTTCTGATGATGTTTTTGTCAGGAGATTTGTATAACCTTCTTTTTGTAGTTTACGGTAAATAGCAGAACCAACCATGCCGCGATGACCCGCAACATATATTTTAGCATTTTTTTCCAATGGGACAGTATTAAATATTTATAAAAGTACAACGATTTAAGAATAAAGCATAATTACAATAAAGAAAAATAATCTGGTAAAAAATTTTAATCCTATTTTTGCGATAAAAAAACTTTTGGGTAAAGATAAACTTAGGCGTTTTGCAGAGATAGAAACTTTCGCAAACGTATATCAATTAGAAGAAGGAAAGCCGTTAAAGGATAAATGGGCTGCGGCTCATTTTAAAAACAACAATCCGCTTGTATTGGAGCTTGCCTGTGGGAAAGGCGAATATTCGGTGAATTTAGCACGTTTGTTCCCTTATAAAAACTTTATAGGCATTGATTATAAGGGCAATCGCATTTGGCGAGGTGCAAAAACTGCAATAGAAGATAGCATAGATAACGTCGCCTTTTTAAGAATCCAGATTGAAAATCTGCTTGATTATTTTGGTGAGGGAGAAGTTGACGAAATCTGGATAACCTTTCCCGATCCTCAACCTCAAATCAGCAGAGAAAAGAAGCGTTTAACTTTTCCGGCATTTCTAAATAAATATAAACAGATTTTAAAACCTGGTGGAAGGGTAAATCTTAAAACAGATAACGACCAGCTTTATATTTACACTTGTGAAAAAGCTGAAGAACTTGGGCTCAAGGTGCATAAAAGTACCGATCATTTGTACACATCAGAATTTGCTGATGAGGTTTTATCAATAAAGACTTATTACGAGAAAAAATATTTACTGCACGATAAAAACATCAACTACATTCAATTCTCATTTGAATAATGGACACAAACTTTTATGAGCAGGTTTACGAAATCGCCAGACTGGTTCCAAAAGGAAGGGTGACATCCTATGGCGCTATTGCTAAAAGTTTAGGCGCAGCAAAATCATCCAGAATGGTTGGTCATGCAATGAGTTATGCTGGTACAGCGTACCCACAAGTACCTGCACACAGAGTCGTAAATAGCAATGGCTTATTAACAGGCAAGTTTCATTTTAGTCCTCCGGAACTTATGGAAGAACTTTTAGCTGCAGAAGGTGTAGAAGTTAAAAATGATAGGGTTGTAGATTTTAAAAAAGTATTCTGGAATCCAATAGACCTTGACCTTGATTTGTAAGATTATGGAATTTCAGGATTGAACTAAAAAATGATAAAGTTGTACCGTTAAAAAATATTTTAGAAATCCAATGGGCCTTGATTTGTAAGATTTCAGGATTCAATTGTCGAACCTTTGGATTCACTCATTCAAAATATCACTCATTCAATAATTAATTAATATGGGCAAATTAGTAGAAGAATTTAATGGCTATCGCGAAAAGATGAACGATAGGATAATGGAAAGCGCTAACACAAATATTAAACGCTTTTTCGCGCTTGATACAACGTCATATGCCGATGGTGCATTAAACGTTAAAACAAAAGAAATGCTTGGTCTAGTTGCTTCTATGGTTTTGCGTTGCGACGACTGCATAAAATACCACTTAGGTAAATGCCATGATGCTGGTGTTAATACAGATGAAATGAACGAAATATTTATGATAGCTAATTTAGTTGGCGGCAGTATCGTAATCCCGCATTACCGCAGAGCTGTGGAATATTGGGATGAGTTGAATACTGGCAATTAATTCAAAGCAGTGTTTTAGCAAGTTGATGGCCGCATTTATCTTGCTGATCCTTAAATCCTGGTCTATTTGTTGGACTCGTTGTATGCCTTTACGAACTCAGTCACTTCTTTAGTGTTAAGCGCTGTATTCGCCTCAACCATTTCTTTCAAACCCGGTTTGTCTCCCAGTTTCTGAAGCAAGATTGTTTTAACCTCTGCTTTCCTGGAATCGTCAGTTATCGCTTTAATTGGTATTTCCTGTAATGGACCAGCGCCTGGCTTTTCGATAAAGTAACGTATTATGGGCGCACCAGCAGGACGCTCAGGCATATTACCGCCACCGCCAATGCTTACGCCTCCGCCCAAACCCATTCCGCCGTAACCTCCGGTACCGGTTCCTATTCCAATGGATGGACTAAACCGCACCTTTTTCTGCTTTTGAACGGGCATCAGTTTTTCTCCTCCAAAAGAATAGAGATTTACTTTACCCATTTCGATAAGTTTAACAAAACGATATTCAAGATTTTTGCCTGTAGCAAAACCTTTGCTCAAATAACTATTTCCGTTCCAGAAGAAATTTTTAACGTCCCTTGCCGGCAAAATTACATCTGCCTCATCATTAGCACTAATTAAAACGGAGAAGTAATCCGTCCCTTTAATCGTTCCACGAATAACATCATCGTTATTTTTAACAATAAAATCCTGTGCAGAAACCGAGTTGATTATAAATAATAAAACTGATATTGAAAATAAGAACTTCATAAGAATGACTTGTTTTACAAATAACGGAACTATAAGTTAAATCTTACTCATTCAAATTGATTTTGATGTTGCCACTTTTTACTTCAGGATGCAATTTTTGAAACTTATGGAAAGAATCTTTCATTTTGGTTAATGCGAAAGCTTTTGGATCCGGCAAATTTTTACCTAAAGCATAAAATTTGTCAATTATATAAATGCCAAAAAGATAACTTTTCAAATCATTGCTTGCTTGTGTATCAGTCATCACTTTTATTATGTTTTCTCTATCAATAAAAGGAGTAATTCCAATATTCATGGCAATGAAATTAGATACACTGCTTATCTGTTCTTTTTCGTTGGCGAAAGCATCTGCCGATTTATTAATTTCATCAATCATATTTAGATATGGTGCAATTTCTTTTGCTAAAATATCTTTAGTAAGGGCAATTAAACCTTTTGGAATATGATAAGTTGAATCTGTTTTATACGGATCTACAACCAAAATTAATGTCTCCTTTGTCTTTGGGTTTTCGAGTATATATTGGTCAACCATTCCCGACTTACCCATTGTACTCCCTCTTTTAGAAAAGTCGATTACTGAACCATCAGCCCAACGGTATGTATTTCTTAGTTTGGCCATTCTTGACTGCATGCCATTTCTATCAGCAATATTTTTAAAAGCACCTGAACTAAGCGGATTATCTATCGATTCGCCATAACCAGTCCGGTATCCCTTTAAATTTTCGAAGCTCATGAATTTTATTAAAGAATCTGATGGTAGTTGAGCTTTGCAAAAGCAAACGATTAAGCAGAAACAGAAGGTGTATAATGTTTTCATAATAAGGTTTTATTGAATGATGATAAAAGTGCCGTAATTCAATAAATAAATTTAAATTTTTTGTTGAAAAAGCATTTTAGCGATATGATTAACTTTGGTTACTTTTATCATCTGATAATTTAATTTATCACTGGATTGATCAAAAAAATTGAGTATCGCAATATGAAAAAACTTTTTCTTCTAGATGGAATGGCACTGATGTACCGGGCACATTTCGCGTTAAGCAAAAATCCCCGTTTTACTTCAACAGGAATAAATACATCTGCTGTAATGGGTTTTACAAACACATTACTCGATGTTTTAAAGAAAGAAAAGCCAACGCATATTGCAGTTGTATTTGATACCGAGGCGCCAACAGAACGCCATACATCTTTCGAGGCTTATAAGGCGCATCGCCAGGCCATGCCCGAAGATTTAGCTGCGGCAATGCCTTATGTGATTAAACTGATTACCGGTTTTAATATTCCTGTTATAACTTCTGATGGTTACGAAGCTGATGATATTATAGGAACATTAGCAAAAAAAGCTGAATTGAAAGGCTACCAGGTTTTTTGTATGACACCGGATAAGGATTTTGCACAACTCGTTTCAGAGAATATTTTCATTTACAAGCCGGCACGCATGGGTAATGACATGGAAATTTTAGGTGTAAAAGAAGTTCTGGCTAAATGGGAGATCGAAAATGTGCTCCAGGTCATCGATATTTTGGGCTTGTGGGGTGATGCCGTAGACAACATTCCGGGCATACCGGGTATTGGTGAAAAAACAGCCAAACTTTTAATTAAGCAATATGGCTCAATGGAAAATATCATCGCCCATTCGCATGAGCTTAAAGGCAAGCAACGTGAAAACGTGGAGAATTTTGCGGAACAAGGTTTAATGTCAAAGAAACTGGCAACTATTCTTCTGGATGTTCCTGTCGAATTGGATGAGGCAAGCCTGGAACTTTGCGATCCAAGCAAAGATCTGTTAGAACCACTTTTTACCGAACTCGAATTTAGAACATTGGGTCGCCGTGTTTTTGGAGATGAATTTTCTGTTACAACAGCTAAGTTTCAGGAAGGAACTCAAACCGATTTATTTGGTAATCATCCGGGGGAGACCATACAGTACACCAATACACTGGAAGACGAAGAGCCCGCTGAAAAACTTCCGGCAAAAACAATTGAAAATACCGAGCACAACTATCAACTGGTAGAAACCGCCGAACAACGTGCCGAACTGATCAAACTTTTACTTACACAAGAAAGAATTTCTTTCGATACAGAAACGACAGGCACCGATGCAAACATGGCTGAGTTGGTCGGTTTGTCATTTTCAATAAAACCTGGTGAAGGTTATTATATTCCCGTTTCAGCAAATCGTGATGAAGCGCAAGCGGTTGTTGATGAATTCAGAGTGGTGTTGGAGAACGAAAAGATTGAGAAAATTGGGCAAAACACCAAATACGATATTTTAGTTTTCAAATGGTATGGACTGCAAGTAAAAGGAAAAATTTTCGATACCATGCTGGCACATTACCTTATCGACCCCGATACCCGCCACGGCATGGATGTGCTGTCGGAAAATTACCTCGGCTATTCACCCATTTCGATTACAAAATTAATCGGTCCTAAAGGTAAAAATCAAGGTACCATGCGTGATGTTCCGGTAATTGATGTGGTTGATTATGCAGCAGAAGATGCAGATGTTACTTTA
>Ga0247804_10001178_pt1 | contig 12140 bp, 13 predicted proteins | sample UWRJL029104C1_FD_181142 | JGI IMG/M metagenome (GOLD analysis project Ga0247804, IMG submission 181142) | Plant litter microbial communities from Arlington Agricultural Research Station in Wisconsin, United States - UWRJ-L029-104C-1 | ecosystem: Environmental > Terrestrial > Plant litter >...
GGTCAGCATGTGCCACAGTGTGCATCAGAGGTATATCATTTGACTCATGAATCGCCTAGGGGTTGATGCATAAAATGCATGTCAGACTTTCAATTGTTGGGCTGTGTTTTGGTACGTAACGAACCTAATCGATGTTTCGGCGAGTCTGACTGTGATGTAATCAAGCTACCTGACGGCACGCTAGTCTTGAGATCTGACGAGAGCATCATTTACAAATCTTTAAACCTGTTTTAAATATGGACGTGATCATGTCTATTGCGACCATAGTATCCCCTTATAATTTGTTTCTTGTGCAATGGCTAGTGTTCACATCGTTTCGAAGTACGATTTGAGGCGACGTGTATGCACAAGCGACACAGTCAAGATCCAGGAGCCAGGAAACCGGGAATGAAAGTCGGGCTTTTGTCTTTCCTAATGTTGCACGAGTCACACATGTGATATTCTACTCAGAGTATATTTCTGATCACATCACGAACTCCCTCTCGGCATTTCCTTCCCCTTTTTTGTTTTGACTTTGGGCAAATGTGAGCTGTGGGTCGCTGCGATATCGTAGCCTCTAGGTATGCCAATAGGAAGGGAACAAATCTTGCCGTGCAATTTTGGATAAGTGATTACGAATGTGATAAAGTAATTTAGAGTTTCGGCTGTAAACTACTCATTACGTTAGAGGTGATTCTCAAGAGGCTTTCCTCCGCAGAACCTCAGTCTAATCACTTCATAAACGCGACTAGTCAATTGAAAATCCTAATCCGAAGAATCGTGATCTTTAGAACACATGAAATCCCAACGGCTATTAAAAGAACGACAGGGGCTAAAGTTAAATACAACACCTAGGGAAAACGCGAGTTAGACTCGGAGACAAGTTGCTCAACATAAGTGGTTGACATTGACTAGTGTTCCCATGATTCTACAGATAGAGTTGCCCGGCGGAGCAGGCTTGAACCGTAATCTCCCAAGTGTAAGCATAGGTAGGTAGGAAACTAAGGGACACACTTGCACCCGTTGAACAGTTTGTAGTGACAAACAGTAGTGGAGATATTTGTCCAATAGCCAATCCTCAAACTCTTCTCGTATCCTGTTGCGAATAACTTGGTGGCTGTGGTAAAGTCTTATACTAGTAGCTGGTACTTTTCATTCAGGGACCGAATTAGAAGGACACCTATTGCCTGAATACGCCCACGATCCACATAAAGCCCCCTGACCATATCCTGGTTAGCTGACCCGACAGTTTGGGTCCAACACAAAATGCCAACAAAAAAGAAGACAAGTTTCAATTTAACGACAGGGGACGGCACTAACATTAGTCTGCTGTTGGTTTTCCACAGGGGAGAGGGACGAGCGAGCATTAATTTCGGCGGCAAGAGCGGTATTGGATGATGGTTTTGTTTCAAGCTCCGCTAAGCCCTACAATGTCGAGCTTGAATTCAAATATGGTGTCTCAAACCACCATCAGGCTAATCTTAGATTATAACCACTTTGAGGAGGTGAGTGAGGGGAGTCCCTCAGCGAGCGTATATACTATCGTAATATAGGCACTGGTAAGTGAGGACCCTTTTGTAACCCCATAAAAGCAGTCACTTTCCAATGCGTGAGTTGGGACTATAGTGTAAGTAATTATAAATTTTGATTGGTTACCGTTGGCACAGAAGCGTAAGCCGAAGTCGCTGACCGTTTCGGGTGGTTGGCACAGGTCATGTCCAGCTCAAGGAGGATGCGGTGAGACTGTGAGATATACTACGTAGGCTAGACCAAAGTGCCTTGATTCGGCATCAATGCCGCGATGAGCGGTGAAGAATACCGAGGATGGAACACATGGTAGGAGATGTTGGATATTAGTGCAAAATGTCGATCTGGTAGGTAGTCATCTCCTGTACATGCCAATCCAGTATTCTCGTAATAACAGCCGCCATCAAGCTCTGAAAACAGTATCAATAGCGTTGCAAGTTGATTCAAAATACGTTTCGCGGCTTTGATCTTCATAACTATAAGGTTGTATTGGTGCCACATGCCTGATTGTTGTTTCTTGTTCATTACCTCTACGCCTCGTTAAAGTTCTAGCGCGGCTAAAGGTCATCCAAGCGCTGGGTAAGAGCAGCATACCGCGTGCTACAATTCCACTATAGATCACGGAGACCGGACACGGTAGCGCGCTCATTATCATGTTCACATGATAGTTGGGAGACAAAGGTTGTTGCAACGGAGTAAAGATAATAGGCAGGCCTTATTAACGATATGCATAAAGACAAGTGATAGCTCACAAATGCAGTCTTCCCAGATGTGTTGGGTGGTTTGCTTGGAAGAATTATAAACCCTTCTAGTTACATTTCCCAGTAATTACTACTACTCTTGTTATGCAGGAATCAAAAACCAACAGTGAGCTTGCATTAGCAACATAACGTGGGAGAAAGTTGTTGGAAAGAGACTCGGGTAACCAGGAAGGTACTTTAGTGGCAGTAGGCTAGACTACTAGTAGCTTCTTTACGGCTGTGATGAATTGGCACGTATGTTGTATCAGTGCAAGTCTATGCACTTCAGGCATCCGAAATACGAGGGATGTTGGCATCCCAGCTCTTGAAACCGCCAGCCAATTGCTTAGACGTCCCAGACTGGCGGTTTTCTTCAAGCCGTCTAACAGGCTACGTTCCATAGCCTAGTGTGAACTAGAAGACTGCGAAGCAAGAAACGATTGGGCTAGCTTTCCCGGGCTTGTATTTTGTGGTGTTTGATGATCTGGAGAGGCGGGCGTCGTCTTGTACCTTGTACCACTTATAGAAGAGGCACGGCAAGACGGGTGTTTGAGCGTATCATTCAGTGTTGATCCTTATCACACTCGTCAAGAACTCCAACATCTAAATATGGAAGTCAAGCAGCGCATGACTCGTCAGAGGAGCTTCATCCAACATTGAGATTCCCCTGTTCTCCGCTGTCTTCAATCGCGCCTCTGGTGGTGAAGGATAAGTCGTGGATATTCGCTGCAAGCAGGTACCATACACAGATTTACTGCTTGCAGAGCGACCTAGCCTTGCGCGATGCAGCTAGTTTGAAGCCGATGCCAGCGGCAATAGGCACCAAGTCCAAGAGAAGCACTGTGGCACAGAATGACTTTGGTGGTGAACTCTGTAGCTCGTTCCCAGATTCCCAACATGATGGAACTGCCAGTGCGAGTGCCAGTCTCCTGGGCCAATATCCACACCCACCCCTGGGAACTCTGAGTGGCCTGGGATCAACAGATGCTTCTTGCAGAGCCTGTAAGTGGTAATAACGCTATCTTATTCTCCGAGACCCCCGTAGGCAATCAGCTGCAGCGCGAGAACCCTGTGCAGTGGTACCGGCCACGCCACCATCAAACCCTCTGGGGGACAGCCGCTCCGCTACGGCAGCATATCCTGGAAACAGCCCCTGGCCCCCTTCAAGCCATGCTACGTAGTAAACTCTGCTCCGAGATCATCAACAGACACCAAGAATCGTGGGGTGGGGCATGGCTGGCTCTGGCTTGGGAGCTGGCAGCTAGGGAGCTGCGAGTGAGCTCCCAGCAGTGGGAGAGTGGGAGAGTGATCAATATGCCTGTGGCCTGGTGTCCGAGTATCCAGTCAGCGTGTTCGTCAAATGTTGCATCTTTCCCCTTACCGCAAGTATTTAAAGAGTCCAACCTGCCTCGCTCCACCATGACCAAACCAAAACTCTCTTGAGAAACCATCGTTGAACCGTTATCCACTATCGTCCTCAAGCGCAACCGGTGCCGCCTTCGCGACCCCTGGATTGTTGTATTCTATAAAGTGGAACTCCCGCTGCGGTCCGATCAATCTTTGCTCGTCCCATTCCTGATCCTCTTCCTCTTCGTCCGCTTCCTTCGCCTCTGCGAATAGTTCTCAGCCAGCCTCCTCGACCGTTAGAAATACTTCTCGCGCTTGCTGACTTGCAGACCGAGCTCTCCCCTGGCGCCGCCTCGTTCAATTCGACCCTGGAAGCCAAATCCGGTCATTGAGACATTGGAGCTTCCAACGACCTCGATTTGCTGCCATTGCAAGCTGAACCCGCTGATCCATTCTTGTTTCTGTCCTTACAGCTTACTAGGAAGAGCATCTACACGGACAGATACGCGCTGGGCTTGCCGGGGACAAGGCAAGAGCTAAAAGCTAGGCTGAGGTCTGTTTCACACGCGACTACACGCTGCCCACGGTGTTGCATTGTCTGACCGGTGCTACTACAAAACCCCAAAAGCATTGTGTAGCACGACGGCTTTGTGCATTCCATCGATCCCAGAACCAGGATTGGCTTCCGTTCATTTCCACTTGGCCAGAGAGTACCAGGTACCACCGGCTGTACCATCTGCCTGTCATCCCTCACCTTCTGAACCACCAACCCACGACCGATTTGCGTCTTAGGTTGCTGGTGGGCCTGCGCAGGTGTCAATTGCATCCTACCAGAGGTCCACGACTCTCTTCCGAACCTAAGGGCTTCCGGTTATTACCTTCCGTTACCCTGGATTTACTACTACTTCTGTGGTAATTGTGCGCCGAAAAAACCACCACTAACCACCATCATTATTAAGGGCGAACAGCCTTTGATAGCAGCTAGTCAGCGCCGACAGCTGTAGCACGTCCCCCCAAACTCTAATAATTTGCTATTTTATGTGTTGTCAGCCCCGCTGCTGTCATCCTGGTAGACACCCCAATCATCTTTAGTCGCAGCCGTACTTCATCTGCATTCTGCAAGCCGCAGCAAAAGGTTGCAGTTAACCTATCCACCCCTTGCTGAGCAACAGTCCAAACGTGACAGGCTCCAAGCAGAAGCGACTCGATTTCTGGGCAAGGCAGTATTGGTGCATGTGTACACACCTTTCCTTCCTCAAAAATTATACGTTCTTTCCACGAACTCCCCAGCTTCGACTCCGTCACTCGCTATATGAGCCAGCCGTTGTAATTTGTCGGAAGGTACTACCAGCCTTTCTAGCTGTACCCAATTTTATCCACACTTATTATCGCCTCCATGGTTTTAGGTATGGCTAATAATGGGTATGTTTGACTCGTCGAGGGGTTTGCTGCCCCGACGTCGCTCCCATTCCAGCAACTATGCTGTCCTCACCACTACCTGCGAGTGTAATTGTGGATGGACATCCGTAGTTGAGCTGACCGCGGAATACAAATGCTAACTCGATGTACTAGAAGATCGCACCCTATATCTTCTCCTTCTGCTACGAACCCACAAGCCCTGATGCCGGATGCTATCGAAGAAAACGGGCGCCTGTACCATGGTTTTAACAAGGGGAAATACTTGTTCCCGTGTGATGAGGTATGTTGCATTTCCATATAACCTATGCAGTACCGGCCTGCAGCAGTGAGAGGATACTAATGTAGTAATTTGTAGGAGGAGAAGGATCGGATGGACATTTACCACAAACTCTTCTCAGTCGCAAGAAAGGGTGCAATTCATTCTGCACCGGTAATCCCAGGTTATGATAGAACCAGAATTCTAGATTTAGGCACTGGAACTGGGATATGGGCAATTGAGATGGCAGAGTACGTTTTGGAACCAGGAACACTTTGGTGCGCACTCCAGGATTACGAAACTGACTTCCGTATAATAGTAAATTTAGAGGTGCGGAAGTTTTGGGAATTGACTTAGCAGCAATACAACCGCGAGGGTATGCTCTAGATACTCATTATGATGGGAAAAAAAGCTGCGAAACTGACTGGTCTCCTAGCCACCCAGAAAACCTTAGTTTCTGTGTACGAGACATCGAACAATCATGGGACGGTCTAGGCGTAGATGGCTGGAATATAATACATATGCGAATGCTAAATGGGAGCATAGAAGACTGGGAACGGACTTACGCCGAGGTTTTCAGGTATGTAACATTTATAAAATTCCTTGCAAATCTAATAGTGCCATCAGGCATCTGAAACCTCAAATTGGATGGCTGGAACAAGTCGAGATTGATTATGAACCACGATGCGATGATAATACCATTCCACAATTCGCCGACATAAAAACCTGGTACCGTGCTCTGGAATCAGCCACGAATCTACATAACCGGCCAATACGCTATAACCACGACACGAGAGAAATGTTGGAAAACCAGGGGTTTGTAGATATTCATGAGGAAACCATCCGACTTCCTCTGAATCCGTCTTGGGAACAAGATCCTCATCTTCAGGATATTGGTCGATGGTATAATCTCGGATTGACCCAAGGACTACAGGCTCTCACATTAGCACCACTCCGCAGAAAGAGCAACTGGACCAGAGGAGCAGTGGATGACTTGGTCGACCATGTGAGAAGAGAGGTCTGCTCTAGGAAGCTTCATATTTATCATGAGATGTGAGCATCATTCTATCCTCATTTATTTGTCACAATTTGACTACCAAGATCACTGACGAGAATCCCTAACTAGGCATATCTGGACCGCTCGCCGCCCTTGAATCAGACTCAGGTCAGCGTAAGATCGGACGCTTTGGTACCTGCACGTCATTCTGTACGGCTCTATGGGTTATGGTGATTGTTTGCGACAGTCAGATGGAGATACCATTTTGAATGGGCTCATTGTTATCCGACATTGGCTCCCATTCTCAACTTCTGTTGGAATAATCCATCATCTAACCACAGCAATATATGCGCGCGCGCATGTATTTGCTTCTGCATATGCAGCTCTAAGCGCCGGCGTACCTACAACGTAGTGGTTGAAAGGCATACTTCGTATTTTTGCGGTAAATGCGGTATTGTTGGCGGCTGGCCGGGAAAATTAGTGGGTTACATCCACGCCACAGGTTAGGAAAAGAATTTGGAAGGCGGCGGCATGGCTCCCGGCTTAGCGGCATATCGGCATACACACTTCACAGATTGCAGCTTGAAGTTTCGCACAACAAAACCCAGACCGACAAGAGAATTTTGGGAGGAAACCAGACATACAGATTTTGAGGCAGCACTGATTACATCCATTGTCGCACGCCGAGTGTCACAAGGCTCATCCGCTAGGGGATGGGAACATTTATACTGGTGCCTGAGCGTGGCTTGGCGATATATCGAGACGGACGCTTGAAATTCAAGGATCGCAACGATGAGCTGGCAGAGCATGATAATGCGAAAAGAGATTTATCCCATGAATCATCTACAGCAGGAGGGGTTCCCCCCCGTCCACACCATGCAAATGCCTTGAAAGCCGCGGCGCAACGGTTGGACAAGGATAGGATAGGCTCTTTCCGACATCGTGGTAGCGAAGGACATGATTTGTTCTCTGTGTGAGATCCCCTGCCACCGTCGAAACGAGTAGTAATATCATTTCCAACTCCTTGCCCTGTTTTCTTTTGCCTCGGTCTAATTACGTCTGTGACAATTTGTTGGTTTCTAATACTGTAAAACATGAACTTCTCTTAACATCCTTATGAAACCTACATAATTACCTAAGCTTGCACGTTGCGAGTTCTTTAGCAGCAAAACTCGCTTCGCGCCGAGCCGTTCCTTGGTATAGTGGGGCGCACATTTCACGGGACTGGATGAGTTGAGTCGGCACCAGGGGAATATGTGATGGCAAAAAACGAAGGACACTGACAGGCCAGCCCGGCTTTGTTGGTTCAATTTGGTTGGAATGCTGGTGATTATCCTGGCTGCGGTAGCTCAAGGTAGCTTTACGATGTATAAGGCAGACTGCTGGAACCCACCTCCATACAGTTAGCTGCAGCACAAATAACAGCCGTTGGGTACCAACAGAATATCACATCATGCACTAGCATACATACATGACCAGACAGAGAGTGGGGTGTTTGCTTTCATGACATGTCCTGGATCGAAACCATCGCATTGTGCATCGTGCATACATATGCAAATGGCCTATACCCGGACACCATCATGACCGTGCAACACCTACCGCCCCGTGGACGGGCATTTTGGATCTGTACTCGACGGCAGGTAGCAATTTTAGGCCTATTTCCTGTTCCCGTCATCGAAATGGACCGACTATCAATCGACGCGGCTGCAGCTCTAGTTGCTATCCTCTTACGTGTCTCTGAACTAAGAATTGCGTGAAGAATAAGACAAGGAATAATAGGCTACTTGCTGCCTACTTCAAAAGCTAGACCAGGTACGCATTGACCGATGTAGAAATAAAGAGTAGGATGAGCTCACGTAGATTCACTCTCGATGAGTTCGACCCAACGATCTTAAGCCTGTTAATTAGGAGCAATGAGTATAGCAAGTGACCTTATATATGAATGAAAGATCCTCTGAGAGCTTTGATAGAAACCAGAAGTTTACCGTCAGTGTCATGTTTAGAGTAGTATGCAAATTGGATATGAGTAATGCGAGATTCACTGGTGGGAGGTGGGAGTATGTGGACTACTTTTTGCGAAAGATGTTCTTCATTTCGCTAAGTCTGTGCTACACGCAATTGGTCTCTTTTTGGAACACATCACTGTGGTGCCCTCAACCATAGACATGCATATTTCCCAATAGACCTAGTAGACACCGCAGTTCTGAGTAGCCCTAAGTTACTGGTGTGTTAAGATTGTAAGGTATGACTGTGTCAGAGAGTGAGACGATTTAAAATCTTAAGAGGTGTTCAGCAATACAAAGCCGAGAGTATGACGGGAGCAATTCGTATCTTTCCGGAGGAGCCGGAGGAGCAAGCTGACTCTGGAATGTATCAGAAAGATTGACTAACTGGGACATTCGGTTGCAACAAGGCCGATGAAACTTTAAAGGTATGATCCGAACTTACGACTGCTGAGCTCAATTTCGAAAATGGAGTATAGTTTAGACTTTTGACGCCCATATTATTCCATCCCCTTAGATGGTAACGCAGCTGTTGCAGAAATCTTGTTATGGTATCAGGATTTAGATCCGGCTCGAGCATATGGATTTTAGAGTAGACGATATGATTCGATCGCAAGTATTAGGAGATCTGTGAAGGTTAGTAACATATTATGAACTACCAATTCTGTTCTTACCGAGTTGTATGTGATCATTCCTCTCCTCCTTTTACCATCAGAGCAGCGGGCTATTTGAGTAAATCTATAACCTCTTACAAAGAGTCCAATCGCTACCCAGTCACTTCCTAGTGATTGGTGGTTTCGTGACTTTATCCAGTATTCTTAGCAGGTGTCCAGAAATACAGATCGCTTCGCCAATGTGTGGAATTGTCCCGGGTTTGCTAACATCATTGCTGAGTCTGCCCACAGCCCTGGGATCATTTTCGACAACTCGAGGTACATTAATTACGCAGTAGCGCTTGAGGCAAGCTATGTGACATATATGGGAAAATTGTGAGATTGGTAAAGCAACTGATGACTGGTGTTGTCTGAGATATGAAGTGCCCGCGAGCAACATAGATGATTCCTAAGGTATCTCAAGGATCCATGAGATATCGGCGTATCCTCTAGTGGTACTCTATGAGACTAGAAGGATTCTGCGTAAAGCTACGATAATCAACTAGTGATTATCCTGCCAAAAAGCACTGTACATGAATTCTGTGTTTCTGTGCGTGCGCCAGGGTGGTCTTGAAGTCACCGAGGTGTTAATTTGGAGCCGATTCTGTCCTATCGGATCGGGCTGTTCTGCAGAATTCACTCGTGTGAATATGAAGAGGCATCGATGCATATTTGAGGCATTGCATCCTTCTGGCAGAGTTTGGTGTGTCACAACAGGTGTATTCCCCCTGATAACCACTGCGCGATCAGAATAAGGCCGCATTCTCTGAAGAATGCTATAGGACGAGCGTAGCGCAGTAGCAATGCTTGCATACAGTTCGACTATGTCAGCTATTGTTTGACTTTGACGTAGACACACTCTTTATATAGCCTCAGAGTCAGACTCCTCCCTGGCTGCTGGCGTCTCAGGCGGCTTCCCAAATCGAACAGCAAAAGCATCCAAAGATCGGAACACCAAAAATGGCTTATCACCTTCTTCTTCTTGATTCAGTACCTGTCCAACGAATTAGCCCGGCCCTTCATAGACCAATGAAATGTTAGAGTAGCTAGGAGCAGGCTTGATGGCCTGGACCAATTAATGATATTAAGGATCTGAAGGCACCAAGGTTCCCTGCTACTATACCCCCTTCGAAAGAGACATCACTCTTAAAAGATCAAGCATACCTCTTCACAAGTTCGAAGCGTCTGAATGCTATCCCATACTCCTTCTCTCCTAGGTATCGCAGTTCTAAGACATTCAACTGCCGACCATCGAATGTCTCTGTCACGGCAAACAAAGACTACCTAAAGCCCAGAAAATTAATAAAAAAAGAGCTGAGATAAGGCAATAAGGTATGGAAGGTGTGTTGAGGATGACTTCTTCCGGTCTCTCAGGAAAATAATCGCTCGAAACTGGTTGGGTAGGAAAGGGTTACCATAGGATATTCTACTTACTGAGCAAAGAGCAGCGATAATTCCAGTCTCGCATGTGAACTTCTTGTGGAAACGGGGATGCGAAACGATAAGTTGTGCTACGTTCACAATACGATCAGCGAGCTTTTCTACACTCTTAGTTCTTAGCCCTTTCTCCCCAAAATGCATGCCTCGGAGAGTAATGTCACTGCTCAGTGCTTGAATACATATAAACGAAGCATTGAGAAAATGTAGGCTATCATAGTCCCTCTCGCGAGAATATAGGGGAGCGAAAGCTCTCGCCCACTGCCTCAGATCCGACGATATTTTATTGAAGAGTTCTACTGAGAGAAGGGGACAGGGGAGCCGAAAGTCCAAATCCCCTTGGTCCTGCATGAACTGGTTCACTCTGTTAATAGTTCGACTCTCGACAAGCGAGAGATAAGCTCGAGCATCGGATAAATTTGAGAAAGAAGGAATCTAAAAACGTTAGAGGATATCGAATCCTTGTTGGGAATTTATTCTGAAGTTATGTTTGGTCATGAAAGCTGCATTGCGGTTCAACGTACCTCGAATGTGTCTTCCATGTGCGAATAATCAAGCAACGTCGTATTTTTCATTCTCTTTCCATCAACATCGGATAATTTGTCCGTAGAGTATCCAACAAAGCCCTGGTCGAGCCGAACGAGGGTTGCAACGAGCTCATATTCAGCTTCGGGAGTTGGTACGGGTCTATCTATGTTCTTGTACCTGATCTTCTTCGAGGCGAAATCTTCTCGAAGTACACTTAAGGCAATGCGAACATTCCTGATTGCAGCGTCGAACTCACCATGCTGAGCCTCGAAACAGAATATCATCAAGGAGGCGATGAGTATAATTCTAGTTGAAGTTCCTCCGGGTACTGATGTAGATATAAAATTCTGAAACCCTTTGAGAGCCTGAGTATACTGCTTGCCTAAGGAATTCGTCAGTATGTCGTTCTTGCTTGCAGTATCGCACTTTCGACAAGTGGATAAACGTAATGGATCCGGATGTGATCATTATATTAGGCATTTTTATCATTAAAAATCATTCTGCATTTGCAACTCAACGTACGGGCAAACACTAATTGCGAGTCCTCGGGTGCTTCGAGCACACTGAGTTTGCCTAACGCTCCAACTGAAATGATTAGGTGTCGAAGAGATGGTTCTATACTACTGCACTGCTCCAACAACCTTCTCCAGAGACGAGGGGTAAAATTGAGCCACAGCTGAAGGCCGGTATTTTCTGCGAAATGGTTGAAATATTGGTACTCTTGTTGACTGGCGTACTTCATGTCCTGAGGGAAATGATGCAGTGGTAAAATGAGTATTTCTTCCAGATCTGCAGACGCAGTTCTTGGGACAACAGCACGCTCTTGGTTGCTCTGTGCTGAATTATAGTTCTGATAGCCTCCGCACTCAACCTTCAGAGCAGCACATCTCCTACATCCAGGACGACGCTCATCACACTTTAATCTTCGACCTCTGTGTTGGCCACCAAGTCAGATTTGGACCCGAAATTGCTTCAGCAGCTCAGGGACGCGTAACCATACTTGCAAGTGAGGCATCCGCTTCTGACTTTTGGCTTTGAAGCCCTTTTTCGTTTTGGGCCTGCAAGGTTAGTGGCGGTAGGGTCAACGACCTCAAAACCGGTCACGAAGCTCATGCTATGTATGTATCTTCTCAGGTTGTGAAAGGGGCACACCAATCTTTGCCGCTTACATTCGGCTACTTGACTGTGGTACAAAGCAGATTCTCTCTAATTGCGGGAGATGGGGAAAGTTATCAAACGTGCTCCTCGCTGGCA
>Ga0247804_10001180_pt1 | contig 12124 bp, 10 predicted proteins | sample UWRJL029104C1_FD_181142 | JGI IMG/M metagenome (GOLD analysis project Ga0247804, IMG submission 181142) | Plant litter microbial communities from Arlington Agricultural Research Station in Wisconsin, United States - UWRJ-L029-104C-1 | ecosystem: Environmental > Terrestrial > Plant litter >...
TCCTCCTGGAAGCTGGCCTTATGTGATCTCAAGCCTTCCTTGTATGTGATGAATTAGCTTTTAGGAACACTTAAAAATATCTCATCGAAGAAGCTCTCGCTTTATTCTCCAGCGGTATTATACGATTTCCTCGAGAGAAAATACATCCTTGTGTTCTACTCTTCCGCTGTATTTGCAATGGTGATTGCCAGGGGAAGCTCCGATCTTTATTTTATTATAAACATAGTTATCGACCTTGTCCAGATGTTGTAAAATACTTAAGGATAGCTTGTCCCAGCGTGTAAGCTCAACTCATTCAATACCATATAACTGACCACTGCAATCAAAAGCACGGCTGAAGCCCAGTCGCCCTTCACTGTGAATGATAGCGATGCTCCCTCTGCAGCGAAAATCAACCCAACTGAATATTTCAGTATCAGCTATAGAGATATAGACCTATTTTAAACTCCCAAAAACACCTATACCACAGACACAGCTCCGATTTCTTAGTGGTTAGAACACTCCACTGCCGCTCGATGTATATACGATGGACATAAAAACGTTTTACGGAAGACTCGAGCTTGTCTATTCCAAGAATTAGATACTAATGAGATAAAGATTAGCTACAAGTTGTCTCAACTGCCACATGGAGTATAAGAATTTGTGGCTTGCGAAGTTTGGAACATACATTCACAGTCGATTCCACACACTGTTCTGTTCTATTTCAAGACTTACGTAGGGAAGGGGTTCTAGCATTTACTTCCTAATATGTAGCTATTCCCGTAGCAGTTGTTTATGTTTGGCTTTCATACCTTGGTTTTCGTCGTGGAAGAAGATCTGAGAATGGCAGTTAGCAATCTAAAAAAGAATCTTCGAAGAAGTTTCTTAGGGAGCTTCCGCTAATGGCAAATTCCTGATCTGTGCTTTGCGCTCTACTGGGTATCTAGTTAAAAGAGTAGAAAGACGGATCTCATCTGCAACATCCAATCTATCAAAGAGCAGTTAATGCGGAATTGGATATCACTACGGCCTCAATCCAAAGAAGAATTCACCCCATGAGAGGACGGACTACAACTGGAAATATCCCTAGTTCCGGAATGAGAACACGGGCGAGATCTGGTGTTAACCTGAAAATCTGGAACTTATATTCATGACAGGAGAAACCCATTTTGTGAAGTGTACAATTGTGATACACTACGGACACGATGGAAAACAAAAATGATGCTAGATCATACCTCCTAATCAAAATCCGAACGCTATGCAGAATGAAGTAATACACGCCCCAGCGCCATGCGCAAAATGTCTAAACCAATACGCAATTCCCCGTACGCTCTGAACAACGCAAATTCCAGGGTGTCGAGCCTATAATGTACAATCTATCTAGTACTGCCTGCTGGTGACACAGGTCACTTGGCAGTACTTGCACCTGCTGCAAGATTATCTCCATCCACCAGAGGATCATAGTCCTTACTCCCTGTCTTGAGTGAAGATTTGTTCCTGCTGCTACTGCCCGTTTTCGCTTTCTTCACGGTATTTGCAGTCACTTCCTTGGCCAGCTCAGCCTTTGCTAGCAATTCTTCATCTTCATCTCCAGATTGTAGCTCGTCGCTGCTCCCATTCTGAGGGTTTTCGTATCCATCACTGCTATAAGTATCGTCATTCTCGTCATCCGCTATCCTCTCATGACCATCTGGCTTCTGATTTTTGATGAACGAGTCGACGATATAATACTGAGTTGCATTCATGATGACGGGGAAGATGAACATAACAAATGCGACTTGGAGCGCCTCGTTTCCTTCGGTCCAGCGGAGAGCCCAATCTCCCACACGTGAAATCCAAGGTAGGACGAGGAAGATAATAAGAACACATATTTTCATACCCATGAGTCCCATGAAATAGATGACGGACTGTTTCATCCACCACCAGGCGCGAGGGGGGTGGCCATAGTTGCCAGAGGCAATCGATTCAGGAGGGGACCCAACAGGAGTATAGAGAAAGAGTGCAGTCAGGATTCTGAGGAGGACAATCAGGATGGGAATCCCAACAGTTGTCTGGAGCCTAGGTTAGTAGGTTTTAGGACATAAACATATAAAACTTACATCGATCGCCAGATTTAGTAAGTAAAAGCTGCAAGGATTCGGGCTATAGTCTCCATCACCATCTTCCGCCCTCCTTCCTAGACTATGAAGTCCTCTCTGTACAACAGTGCTAGCATCCAATGAAATGCTCAACTGACCACTGCTTAACATGCTCATCAAAAGATTTGCAATATGTACCAGCACACTACCAACCACTTGTTTTGAGGCGTCGAAGAACCAGACCTTCACCGGGCGCTGAGGCCGTTCTCTCCATCTTTTATAGACAAGTGCAAGAAGCGCTAGCACACCCAAAGCACCTTGAACAAGAATTGCGAACTTGCCTAAGAGTTTGCATTCGCCCGTATCTGGGGGTGATTCCTTGGGTGAAGATAACATGGTGGCAATAGCAGTGGAGAGTGTCGCGGTCGGAACATTAACTCCTAGTTGGAGATATGAAGAGGCTGCTGCTGCAGCCGCAGTCGATATGACAGCTGGAGAGACATCCTGAAAAGCCAAGGTGGGCTCGAAGCCTGGAGGGGGAAGCATGAAGTTATTGAGTTGCTTTATGACGGTTGGTGGGATGTAAGCCTGCTGCTGATAGGCATAAACCAATGGAACACCTGAAGCTGTATTAAGATATGCCACTTCGTGGTCTGGTGGTTTGTCGAAAAATGCCGAGCTGGTCAGGATAAACGAGGTAGATTGAGATGCTCAAGGAGAAGCGACTAGGCTCGGCCAAATCGTAAAACCCAGCACACGATATGCGTAGTAGTAAGAATACCAAGCAGCTGTCATCCACAGGGCAAATGTTCAACTGTGAGAGACAAGATGGGTCGAGTCGATTAAGTGGTGATTGATACTGCCGTGGAGGATGCGAAGTAGTGAGGTCACAATGCCTGTGGCTTGGCTAGGCTGTGTTCCAACTCTACTACACTTACATATTACTTGTACTATTTGCGGCACGGGTATCGATCGGATCGGGAATCGAATTGGGCTGTGCCGACCCCCGTTGTTGTAAGAGTTGTATCAATTTTGCACATGGATTACAGTAAACCACTTTCATGCTTCTTCTAATTTGTGCGTTGGAGACAAGATTGTCTTTGATTACAAACTTTGATTCAATACCCGGTCACAAATCACTTAGACCTTCATTTAATTATCACTGCTCGGGTTTTCCATTACATACCTGGTCCGACCTCTAATTTATGAATAATTGTGCTCCTAGTCTACTCGATGAAGATGCTTTTGGTGTGCGTATTACCACGAAGTGCTTTGTCACAAGTTTGGCTCGCGGTAGGGTATTATTTTAGTAAACCACGTGAAGGTTGAAATTTCATAGATTGTAGGTAGCTGATTCCATCACGTCCCATGACCCATCCATACCAGCCCGAGACCTTTCGCCATTTCCCATCTGTCCAAAGACATGCAAAACGATCAAGTTACTCAAGGTAAGAAAGCCAACTACGTTCCCGATTCTGAAACTCTCCCGTACACCATAGCTATCCCAGCCTCATTGTCGGACGACGATGAAATTGGGATATGTAGCCAGGAGCTGGCTAAGCAGGGCATGACTATATAATATCAGTTTAGTTCTCCTGCTAAAAATGTCTATTGTGTTGGAAAAGGAGTGAGAGTGACTTACAGCACCGCAGCTTCCGCAAGTCTTGTCACTCTGGCCTGTAGCACCGCACTTGGGGCAGTCTGATCCGTGCATTCTTGCGTTGTCTTCTGGGTATTGAGGTAGACTGAGGTTGTGAGTTTTGGGTATTAAGATTTGCCTTGCGTACAAGTCCGAGCTAGTTCTGGTTGTGATGTTGAGTTTGGGTAATCAGGAAGAGATAAGAGGAGGCAGAGATATATATGAGGGTCCATGATTTGCGGTGCAGCTTTGCTCATGTGGCCCTACTAACTGCGGGGTTCGCTGACCTGCATCCAGCCAGCTGTGTAAGTAGCAAATAGAAAGACAGAGTAAATCCTGGGCAAAAGAAGACTAGACACGTGGATGCTATCCAGGAATGGGGGACGTGCAGCGGCGTTATATTATCATATTACTTGTTCTCCAGAACTGAACGATAGGCAGCAAGAAGAAAGGTAGGAGTATGTGACTTAGATAGGACCATCAAGCCCCCATCTTACCGCGTACACATAGAGACGGAAGTTTAAACAGCATTTCACACTTAGCAAGAAACTAATGTATCTGGACACTGAGCAACAGGCTGCAGTGCGGGTTTGTTATGCCATAGCAATATCAATATAATCATAAGGTCTGCGAAAGGGTAAATGACCCCAAGCATTCGAAAGCCCATCGCAATGTGGCTGTAGGCATCCCCTTGCCACCAGAAGAGTGATAATCTCCTTAACGCCTAGTAAATACGCCTTTGATAAATCCAACAAACGAGTTCAAATTCGAATTCGAATTCGACTTCGAGCCCAGAGGAGAAGAACGCCGTTTCGATTGTTCCACCACGGTATGTACTTTCCGACTGGATGTTGTTGACGGGCCCGTAGAAGCCTTGTGTGCTGGGAGCACGCGAGGTCTCTCTACCGGCCCGTCTATTTGTTATTCGATACCGTGCTGTCTCTTAAGCTGCTCTAAATTATCCTTGCGAGCCTCGATGTCCTCTTTCGACTTGACCATCTTATCTGGCTGGTGATATAATACTGTAATAATTAGTAATACTCGAGATAGGTGGGGGAGTAACATACCGACGAGGTATCGATTTTGGAAGTTGAAGCCGTTGAGTTTGTCGCAAGCCTGCTTGGCATCCATTACGTCCTCATAGACGACGAACGCGGTGCCTTTGGTATTATTGGCAATGCCCTGGCGAATTTGACTGCTGATAGTCAGTATGGTAGCTGTCAAGATAGCACGAGGGGTACGGAGCCTCGTCCGTACGTACCGGATAGGGCCAAATTTGCCAAAGAGATCAAATAACTCCTCTGGAGTAACGTTGTAGCTAATATCTGTTAGCTTCTTCTATCCTGTGGGATGAATGCGCATCGTCCTAGATGTGATCGTCTTCGTACCTAAGATTTTTGATGAAAAGAGCTCTGTAGCACGTTAGTCAATTGCCCCGTTCGGTGCTTGCAGATTTTGACATACCTATTGACCTCAGGGGCAAGTTTACCGCCTCGATTCATCGTCCGATGTATATGTGTCGTGATTTAGCTTAGGTTGATTTGGAGATGGTGCAGTATTGCTGGTGGTGGAGTATTTGAGGCTCAAGTCTTGGACGCCAAATCTTCAAAGACAACCGAGAGCGGACAAAGGCAGCCGTGGCAGCCTCGCTTACGTAGTCAACAACATTACGGACATAGAGCAGGATGACATGATATTCACAAGATCAATCTTTACCACATCTTTATTAGAATACGAAATGATAGCCTCTAACTCTCACGAGATGATAGATGGACCTGTCTCATGTGAATTTGCAATGCTTCGATCAATTACTCAAGTTGTCTCGCTAGAAATCGTGCCGGCTACAAATTCAAGAAATAACTACTATGAATTTGTACACAATGAAATTCATTGTACTTAGGAATCACTGGGAAGCGAACTAGCAACTAGAATGATTGATAAGAATGAATTGTCTGTACATTGTCATACTCAAGTTTCTGATCCTATCAAGGATTTCTTTTGGTAAGGCATACAATACTTTGGTTTGGGCGACTCTAAACGCTGAGTTCGTCAATAACAGCTTGGTTGGCGTCAGTAAAGCATCTATACTTAGATCGATTCTTCGGGTAGTGTTATTTCTAGTATGGCAACATCTCTTGCTTAAACATCCGATTTTGATGTTGCAAATATTCTTTTGCTATCTCATTAGGAGTACTTGCGATGAGTAGAGACAGGATAAGGTCGTCGCGATATATCCCTCTATGCTACAAAATGCATTGGTACATACTGTTGATCTGTATTGAGACGAAACGCTGCGTTTTTATGCTACCCTTTTGTTCGGAGGCAAAAGTGAAATTACCCAGCGATGTATTGCTACCCCATAGGGTTTAGGTCCATAATAGGTATATCTTCATTCTTCACGAAGCTACACCGTTTCTGTACAAGGAAAACCGGATATTTCAGCTGACTCACTGGATTCCAATATCACTCTTAATTCACTTTAACACTCAACACTTTAAATCGATGTTCCTGTACATCCTTTATCGGGACTCGCGAGTACCTTGAGTGTTGAGAAAGCTTCAACGAGACATGAACAATTCGTAACACAATATACATTAAAGTTAATAATCCTTTTCGGCACTCCTATACTCATGACTTAGAATACCAATGAGACATAATCAGGATAACACCTTAAGGCTTCAGAAGGACTTGTATTTACATGGATGAGTCGAAGTGTTACTGATTTTTGTGAAAGAAAAATCAGCTATTTAGCATGTATACAACTCAAGCTCGACATTTGGAACTTGATGGCTTGACAGCCATTACCTTTTTGACTGAACTTTTTACAGTAATTATGATAGTGTACAAAGTGTCGATAGTGTCCATTCCCAATGGGTGGCGATCAGTCCAGCTGGAAGCATCAACATAGAGAATCATACTTCACGCATCTACCCAACTTTCGTTTTGCACCAGGACTGGCCTTCCTGCCTCTACATTCTCGACTCGAACATCGTAAGCGATTTCCATATGTATCTGTCCTTGTCTATCAGAGGTCATGCTGAAGTTATCGCGCTCGGTATCACTCCTGTCTCCGCTAATAATGTTCCCTGTGCTGTTGCTAAAGCCAAGATCAGTGCCCTGTGATACTGGTTTTTCGAGAAATCGGAACTCACTCATCAGCATCAACTCCACCTCCACTCTGAGTATACACCTCCTTTCCCTCGGTGCCATCCACACCATCGCTGCCTGGTCCTGCAAGTTTATTGTTCCCTGGGCGAAGTGCAAGGTTTCGTCTTCTACCTGAATCATGAATCCCAAGTATGCTACGTGCATGAAGCTTGGAAGATACTAAGCGGAGCAGAGGTTGTAATGATGGGAGGGACGCAACCCAAAGACTAGCGTGGCCCTCAAGGCTAGTCCAGATGCCAATTTTAGCGGTTACCTCATATGTTCTAGAATACATTGTAATTAGCATTGGTTTGAATCGGGATTGTGCCAGGTGAGAACATACGGATCAGCGTAAAAATCATATGTGCAGATATAAATCAAACGCACGATTGCGGCTATAACAGCCAAAAGTCCGACGGAGAAGACAAGCATAACTTTGTATTTTTTTGATGATTTCATCATTTTGGCATTGATAACCCAGATTGGCAGTACAAAAAGGGCAACATCAACGAAAATAGTCACACACGTATGCAGTTCCATGTCGACCTGCACTTCACCCGCTGGTTTGCAATGGTCTCCGGGCTCTGGTAACTTCCAAACTTGACTAATAATCTGTGAATCAACATTCGAGCGGTAATAAAGTATCGAGTATATATTTAACTTACTTGACATGTCGGCATGATGCTAGAAGATAGGCTGTGCAACCGATCATTTGGCAGGCTGTAAGACATGCCACTACATATACCGTTCTCCTAAAGAACGAAGACCTTACTTTGCTCATTCAGCATCCAATATCTCGAATTTGTAGGAGTCACGTACAGTTCTTAGCAAGCCGAAAGAGAAAAGCGCAGATGGACAGACGCGTAAACCCAGTATTGAGGAAGTAGAGCATGGTAATGGTAACCATGGTCTAGAAACGGTTTAATAAATTTGCGGTATCGGGTAACTCTGAGTGTTTGCCAGGAGTATACATACACTGTAGAACTTTGGTAACAATTGTGTTGGAAGATATTGGATATGTGCACCGGTTCCAAACTTAAGAGCTGTTTAGTCGTCAGTTCCCAATTCTTGTTTTATGACTATTTTATCCATTGAAATTACTTAGGAGAGACAACGAGCCTTGAGTCGTGACCATTGCCTATTGTTATTTCTCAGCTTTACTCCTCTGGAATTATGCAAGAGTTTACACACAAAGGCAACAAACGCAAGAGCGTCATCCAACCCCAGTGATTTTGTCATAAACCCTCTGCTGTATAGCCGCATTGCAATCACGGCTGTAGTCACTGCTATCAACGACGCATTTAGGTCAAGGAAAAATCTGCCGTTATATTCTGGTGATTTCCAGTAAGGTATTGTTGTATTAGACGCCATTGGGGAGATTGTGATAACTCCAAATTAGACATCCATCTGGGAAAATAATCTGTTAAGTTAGATAAACCACACGTTCAATAAGCTAGCTAATAAAAACCTACAGCTTAGAGGACATCGTCCTTGCACCTCATAAGGTTAATTACCGAGGTGCAAGCTACGGAGGTGACCAAAGACCTAATTTATGGATTCTATTCTAGACGAACAAGCCAGCCAAACTCTACAATATGCTTTCTGTGACTCTCCACATTATCGAGTGACCATAGTGGTACCTTCAGGCCGAGCTGGGAAATACAATGGCAACGAAATGAAGCAGCCTAAGTGAAGACAATGTTGAGGGGAAAATCTCAAAACAGATTCAGCACAGTCATCCTTCACAACTCAGACAGCAGATGATTCGTTCCACCCTATCAAAAATCCCGAATTGTCACCTACTAAGCGTGACCTTAGAACGGATTGAAGTATGCAATACTGTAATTTCACAATGCATCTAGCGATGAGATAACTGAATGTGGAAGCTATGCCTAGCTTTATAATAGATCCAAAGGTTTTGGTTTGAGGAGGTTTATCATGACACAAACCACTTCGAGACAACCAGAGTACCTTGCAACTCGTAGCTGCCTTTGACCCTAGTTGGAATCTCAAACTAAACTCTAAATCACAATAAAAACCTTCTTGTTTGCGTACAGAGCACGGCGATTGATCGGGAAGGTAACCCGATTCGCTATATACCTACCCTCTTCAATTGTTAATCATGGTGCTAAAACAATTGTTATTAACCTTCTTACCCATGAGTGAGTATTAAAGAATTTTTGCCTGAATGTAGTGCTCATACTGTAAGTGGAAACCAGGGACAGCCATTCATTGGAGAAATTTGGCATTTGGAGAAGGACGGGGTTGGGTCATACTAGTTGCTCCATGCTAGATTAATAAGCTCAGATTTAGGCCCGATACGGATTGGCTTTCTTGATATTACTTAAAGAGCGCTTGTTTCTTCATTTAGATGCGTCTCGATCTTCAGCAGCTTCTATCCTGCCAAACATGTACCTCCCTCGATCCAGTTTTCCTATTAAACGACAAGTATATTTCTCCCTGGCTAAATAAATGCTTAATTTGCCATCGAAAATCCATAGTATATATAAATTTAATGAAGTAATTCTCATAGAAGTGATAAGGTTTCTTGTACAACTCTATCCCATACTTCGGATATTTAAGCCTATGTACTACTACAACAGAGTTGTTCGGGAATAAACCAGAATCAAAGTCTATCTCAGACATGACTCAATATATAGCGCTCCTTCCCTTGACCTTTACTAACCTTGAGTCTGGTGTTTGTAACGTATTATTCATGACTGCCCCACCGCACTCTTTGCGATATCAATCTAGCATGGTCTGATAATTCTCTTGGGGTAGTAACAAGTCGAGAAATTCTGACCTGGGAATACAAAATCTCAAGGAGCATTAAGTTGATACGTGCAGCACTCAGCCCACGCTCTATGTTAATTGTATAATGCTCTGTTAAACCAGAGAAACCTATATCAAAGCAAAGATATTTTCCTCGAAGCACCTGTTGTTGTGGCCTCAGGCACACCATCATTAGCTAGTATACCTAGACCTCTCCCATACGGAGAGCTTCCTTCCCTAGACTTATCACAAATCAAGAACCTTATACACGTTTTCACCAAGGAACCTCTCCTTATCGTATCTTGACCGCACATCGCGAGGCTGGCCCTGGTGCGATTTATTTTTATCTTTACGTACTTGAGGCTTCTCGGGTATTATCGAGAAAGGGGGAAACGTCAAGAATAACAACAGCGCGTGACACTTTCTTTTCTATTCTGAATAGGGATCTGGCGTAGCTCACATTGTATCGTAAGAGTGCTTGAGTTATTGGCTCACATCAGACACAGTTGAAGGAAAATATCCCCTGCAATACTGAATATAATGCTTACAGCACAGAAAATGAAGTCATTCCCAAAAGCTATAGTCTTTCATACCATCACTACTGGTCCATCTTCCTCACATCAAGCATCACATCGTATCTACTGCAATCAATCTCTTGGTTGGCACTACTGATGAAATTCTGTAACTTCAGAACTTGAGAATCTAAGCCAGACAGCAATGGCGAACTGGTATGATTCAAGTTCATGATTAACCTGCCAAAGGCTAAATTGACTAGTCAACGTGGGCGATTAAAATACAAGCTTAACGGAAGAAAATACAACATGCTGAAGAACAAGTAAAACCCAAGGGTGTAGCTAACCACTTTGAAAGTGCAGATCAGAAATGTGAGTAGCCGTCTACGCTAACAACTTTGAATATCATATTATATAAGTATGGTAGTAATAGCGAGGATGCATCTTCTCCGTATTTCTTACCTCATTACTGAGCTACAATGCCGTACAAATTTAACGAGGTAGTCCGCCATGTTTCGGAAATGTAGACAGTGAACGTGAGTCCACCTTTTATCGACCTCCCAAAGGAGAGTATCCAAAGATCTGTAAGTTACGAGCTTCCGGTAGTCCTATTCGAGTAGTTCAGCGAACATCGAATTTTAGAATCCTTCATTTGTTCACCCCGTTGGAAAGCTTAGGACTATGATGTGATGTCTCCCCACGTGATGAGTAATGACAGTAGCTTAGTTTAGCCCTTGCCATGTCAGATAGCACACGTCCGTAGTTCTACTTCAGATACTTCATCCCAATACATGAGAACTACAGACCGAGTTGAGAGTTACATGAGCTTTCATGACTTAATATGGGGTCGCAACCCCATCGATTTGGTCCCATGGTAGATGTCAATGCCTAAGCATGGGCATCACTCCACTCTATACAGTTATACTGTAAGTGATAGACACGCTTTAGTTCCCATGCATTCTCAAGTTTGCTTAATCCTTGTGAAACTAGTCACTTACGAGCCTGTCCACCAGGGTAATTACTTAAGTGCCGTATACAGGACTAGATCCACTACCCACTTACGACAATAAATGTATCCTAGCGCCGCCACGTTCTACTAGGACTTGCTGTGCCCCTCGACTGTATCTATTTTGGAGGTGCAGCAGACAACGTTTCACTTTAACAGTACTAGATCATCTACTTATAGACACTTACCATGAGGAAATTCCAATATGAAATTCATACACTCGCCACAGTAGAGGCTTCAGGTCAAGGATAAATGGATTGCAGATTGGCTTATTTTAATTGGAGTCCGAGCTCATGGTAACCGGTAAAAAGTTTAACTTTACCACAAGGTTGGCACCGCCTCGGGTACGACCCGTGAAGCTACGACAGTACCAATTGGATTGGATTCTCCAATGTGCGCTGGCGAAGAGCAAAGTGCTTCTCGATTTCCAGTAAACAATGCAACAGTGTCTTACCCGCAAAGAATATACTAGCCCACAGCGCCTCAATTATTCTCGAACATCAATTCCATGCTCCTGTGATACTAGTTTATGCCTAGGAGGATGTTCCCGTCTGGCCGTTCCATCGGCTGAGCAACTCTATAATTGACTAGTGGTCTACCTCTTCACCAATTGAGTCGTTGGCGCGTGGAGTCGTTATAGATCTACAGCCTCTAATCCAGCACTGCCTTCGGTCCCTACGAATAGTGCCAGCTTGACATGCTGCACGACTGCATTACTCACAGATTTCTGGAACCAAGTGGGAACGTGTGTCGCTTATTAGACATACGGATCCCGTCGTAAGGCGCCTGAGGGCGAGTGGATCATGAAATTGCACTTTTACGAGCAACCGCAAGGCATAGGACAGCCCATCATTTGTCAGTGCCCGTGAGAGTGATTGAAGTCATAGGCTAGCCCATTAATCCAAGCAGTACTGAAGTGTCTCAGACTAATGAATGCTAGTGCTATCACCCCCCAAGATACTAATTGAGGCCTCTTTACGTGCCGCACCTT
>Ga0247804_10001181_pt1 | contig 12113 bp, 13 predicted proteins | sample UWRJL029104C1_FD_181142 | JGI IMG/M metagenome (GOLD analysis project Ga0247804, IMG submission 181142) | Plant litter microbial communities from Arlington Agricultural Research Station in Wisconsin, United States - UWRJ-L029-104C-1 | ecosystem: Environmental > Terrestrial > Plant litter >...
CTTAGAAACTGCATCGCACTTGCCAGTTGCTTGAGGAAATGCCGTGATACAACTTCATTTAACCCGCCTATACGTGGCATTGGGTATTTTCTGACCATATCCTTCAACGTATTGTTGTCACCGAGACTGTCTCGTTTCTTTATAAAATATGATAGATCTCCCAACTCGCAGTATTCCATTACCAAGTGTATGTGTGTGGTGGATTCCCGGCAATCTATCAAAGCAACGATATGAGGATGGTGGAGGCCTTTCAGAATCTCGATTTCGCAGAATAGATTATCCTTTAGTTTCTTGTTAAGTTTCGACAGGTTGACAGACTTTATGGCTACAAGAGCACCAGTTTTCTAGAAGCTTAGTTAGTATGTTACCTAGTATAACATTTGATAATTATGCCGGGTTCATAGAAGCACAGTAGCTGTATCGCCAATGCTAGTCTCTAAATTGGCAGATATCCCAGACATACCTTATGCGTGCCGCTATAAACGGTAGCAAAGCTCCCTTTGCCTATCTCATTTCCTATGGTAAAGGTGCCTATCGATTTGTCACCCGTCCTCGAGCGTCTTGACGACGAAGAGGACGGGGGTGGAGGTGCTGCCATGCTCAGCGATCTCGGGCCCAAGTGGCAACCGAACAATCCAGCCCTTGCCTACAATGCCCCTACCAAGAAAGATGAAGATATAAGTAGCTTTGATTGTTTTTCTGCATATACACTATCCTTTCCCTTTATATAGTTCGAATTCTGGGGTTCGACAATGGGGATGAGGTTGTGTTGAGTAGCAGAAGCGAATGGGCTTGGTTAGGCAGCCTGCAGCGTTGAGACTGGGGGATTTCTGGTTTGAATAGACGAAAAGGGCCAAGTGTGGTGGTTGGCAGAGAGGTCGCGTTGAAGACAGGTCCTGGATGGTCGTTAAGGTGGAATGCAAGGCTGTAGTATGAGAGTGTAGGTAGATCAGATATTCAGTTGTAGGAAGCGACCGAATGCGTCGAGTGCAAGTGAATGACTCGAAGAAGGAGGGGGTTGGTTATTGTTGGGGGTTTGAATGGTATGAATGAGAAGAGAAGCTGTGGAAGATGTGCGAGGGAAGAGGCAACTGTGGAGCAGAGTGAGTGGTGAGGTTGAAGATGCAATATCAATCACGAGAGAGTCATCGATGTTGCTACAGCACTCATCAGATCGTTACATTTCGGCGCTAGCACCCCTGGTAGCTTGTCTTCGCCGATGCAGTGATAACGACGATAACGATTGTACCAGCGCACGACTACGGTAACCATACATACTGTACAGTCAGTTACTGTCGCAGTACAATACTCTATACTAATCCCCACCCACCCAGCATTGCTTGGATTTGGTAAGACTGCAGCGATCCCATACAGTCCTCTCACCCTCTCTACCTATATCAGATTCTCTAGCGGATGCTTTGGTAAAGTCTTTATGAAGGCGTATCGAGCACACACATCACATTCTACTGGGCTTGGTACCAATCACCTCATCTCCAAACCAACCTTAACTTTTTAACCTCTAGCACACCATGCCGGGCCTCGTGGCGATGCTTTGGCATGAATGGTTGACCGGTTTTGCCCCCTCTCTAGCAGCTCACCGACCTTTTACAAATCCCGCTCCTCTTTCTCCTCCTCCTTCGATCCAGTTTGCCGTTCCCCTCAGCCTGAGAATAGTCATGAACGCGACACGATACTCACCACCAAGGGCGTGTAACAGTCACAAGGGGGTAGCATGCATGCAACTCTGTACCCCAATCTTTGCCAAAAAGGTATTGCCGTCGATGGTTCCGATTCGAGACAATCCTGGCCGTGGTTCGCCGTTGCATCCCCATCCAGGTGCCAAGTTCTAGCCGCGGAGGCATGACATGGCCGTCTAGTATAGACCAAAATAAGACTGGTTCGTGACAGTGACTTGGTGACATGAGTTGCACGGGGTTAGATCAAGCAGGTGATTTTATGTCACGTGTCGGGTTTGGTGTATATCCATCACCTGGGATGTTTTCTTTTTGGTTTTGGGGTTTGATTTCTATATACGTATATACATAAAGACTAACGATAATTCGATCTTCGCAATTTTAACAGTAACCAGAAACATTGTTAACTGAATGGTTATTTAGGCATAAATAAGCTCGAATCTGCCTATGCCAAGACTGCACTTTTGGAGCTGGATTTGCAGATTCGATGGTTTTCTGAGAGATGAGGCGGCTGTGAAGTGTGTACCCCTCTTTCCCAGGAATGAGAAATGTTACCATGTTCACCGGATGAGACATTTATTTGAGAAAGTGGTATGAAATTGTCAGGACTCTGATATATTCTTGCGGCGCAGATCGGATGCACCCTTAGAGTCTAATTGGAGCTCGTCACAGAAACATCATTGGGCACTGAGTACGGGAAACATGGTGGTTGTTTGGTCGTTCAGAATGTAATTTGGATGACTCTATTCCGGTGTCTGCCTAGAACCCCTCTCCGGTAATCTTGATCTATGGTCTAGCACCCAGAATTTTAAAGGTGAAAGCCGTGGCCCTCATGGTATCTTGCCTTTCTCCTCCGTCATGTATGTAAACTCCGAAACCCTCCTTTTTATAGCGACAAGCAGCAGCAGACGCCAATTCCGATTCATCAACAAAAATGCTTCTTTCAAATGTCCAGTCCAATGTGAACACCCTTCTCACTTGGTGGGATAACTTTGTCTTCAGCCTTTCCCTTCAGGTTTGGAAGTTCGGTAATGGCTTCCTCGATGATCTTCAAAGCTTGCTTAATCTCTTCCTCGCTAATCACCAAAGGTGGTGCCAATCGGATGATGTTCTCGTGGGTAGGCTTAGCCAACAAACCCTTGCTCTTCAACAGCATGCAAAGGTCCCAGGCTGAGTGACCTCCAGTCTTGCTTTCGTCAATGACAATGGCATTTAGTAGCCCCTTTCCTCTGACCAACTTGATCATTGGAGACTTGAGGTCGTTGAGCCCCTTACGAAGGATATTGCCAAGCATCTCAGCGCGCTCAGTCAATTTCTCCTCCTCCATGATTTCCAAGGCACGGATTGATACCGCGCATCCAAGGGGATTGCCGCCATAGGTAGAGCCATGGGTTCCAGGCTCGATGGTAAGCATAGTCTCCTTTGAGCCCAATACACAAGAAACAGGGTACATGCCACCTGAGATGGCCTTTCCAAGGGTGACCATATCGGGCTTGATGTTAGACCACTCGGAGCAGAGCATACGTCCGGTTCTTCCGATTCCAGTTTGAATCTCGTCACAAATAAGAAGTACGTTATGCTTCTTGCACAACGCGTGTACCTTTCCAAGGTAGTCATCGTCAGGAACCACGACACCAGCTTCACCTTGAATTGGCTCCACGATGAAAGCTGCTGTTTCCTTGCCGTGTATCTCTAGCACCGCCTCTAGATCAGATACATTATTGAAGTTGATTTTTCGGTTAGTGGTTGGGCAGAATGAGCCGACACCTGGAACATATGGGCCGTAGTTGTCCCGGGACTCTGGGTCGATAGACAAAGAGATAGCAGTCATCTGTGCAGACAAGTTAGTCAAATGAACCCCCAAATCATAGTCAATGAACATACAGTGCGCCCGTGGAAGTTCTCTGCAGCAGAAAAGATCAATGCCTTTCCTTGTGGAACGCCCTTTACTTTGTATGCCCACTTTCTCGCAATCTTGATCGCAGTCTCGACTGCTTCCGCACCAGTGTTCATTGGCAGCACCATATCATATCCGAACACCTCCTTGACCTTCTCTGCCCATTTGGGGAACACGTCATTGTGGAATGCCCGCGAAGAAAGGGTAAGTCGTTGGGCTTGTTCGCACAAAGCCTTGACGAGTTCTGGGTGACAATGGCCTTGGTTGACAGCACTGTAAGCTGACAGGCAGTCGATGTAGTGGTTTCCCTCGGGGTCCCATACGCTAGATCCCTGCGCGCGGGCAAAGACTATAGGAAGAGGATGGTAGTTGTGTGCTGCGTATTTCTGTTCGGATTCAATCGCTTCGGCGGTTGAGCTGGAGTGGTACTTGGACGTGGCCAAATTCGCAGCGGGCTGGAATGTTGGGGCAGTTGGCTTGAGCGAACTTCCCGTGGATTCAATGGTTCCTTCTGCGTGTGGTGCCATGATTGATCTGTTTCCTGTGTTTATTTCTTTCCAATTATGTGAGTGTGTAAGTTTACAGAGTAGTGGGGTATCTTTGGTTGAAGTGCGGGATGATGAGAGGAAGAGAAAAAGGGAACAGCGGGGTGAAGCGAATTTAAGACTTTCATTTTGTAAGAACTAGACCTCTAAGTGCAAGTGTATGCGGCTATCTACGCATGGTTTTCGCCTTGACTAAGAGATACCAAGTTCATTGTTTTCACGTCCCAACTTGCCTTTAGGATTCACTTTTTCGCGAGAACCTGCGCATAGGGGTCATACCTAGTCTTGGCTATAGTGAGGCGGGGGGGTTCGCAGCACGATAGATCATAAGTCCACTTAACGAAGCCTATCATGCGATGCAAAATGGAGGAATTGAACAAGGCATTCCAGGCGCCCTTATTGGTCAACTCTCGTCCAGCGTACAACTCGATGAAAATGAAGCACGCTAACTCATTACTGTGCCGACAGTAGACGACGCTAAAACAAACTACATCAGCTGATAGTTGCAAGAAAAGCGGTCGCGCTCTCCATGGCGTGTATGAGTTATTAGAGTATTCAATTTCGGCATGCTCTCTCTATCATGTATCAGAGTCTTACTAAGCCATACTGCCAGAACATTTTATATTATAGAGTATATTGTAGCCTGAGGCCATCCACCGCCGCCGTCACCTTCAGGACTAGGCCACCAGTGCTTGGTGTGCTGACACGACAGCTCCGTTGGTGAGAATATATTTATTAAAGGTAGTCAGCTTTCTAGGATGGCAAAGAGGACTCGCCAGGGCGGCGAAAAACTCAGGTGATAAATACTTCAATACAAAAATAACGCTCTCAACAGCTGCTGGCCAGACCAAACCCCTTTTTATTCCCCTTATCTCGCAATCTCATTAACTCTAAAATCATAGAACGGATCCTTTGCTCTTGTGAGTAGAGTTAAAGAGTACTGATATCGATCAGTCGTTAACTTCACTTCCAAGAATAACCTACTAGCTTTGGTTCCGGTGGTATCATCATGGAACTGGGAACTGGGAACACAATACGATTCAATATTACCCAAGCTATTATAGTGGTGAGCAGAACATTCACTAAAGAGAGCAAACAGGCCAAGTATAACACAAATCCACGTGACAATCCAATTTTTTACTACTCCTGAAACATACTCGACTTCTACTAGATAGCGGTTGTCTACAAAATTTTATTTGTTTATGATTTTACAAATATTTGTTTTATTGTTTCAATAAAGCCTGAATCTAGAAATAGTATCTGGAGCTTAAGCAACCATATACGTACAGAGCTCACGTGCTTACTTCAAGGTCTGCAACAACTGCCAGTAAGCTAGCTGCTTAGCCGCGTAGGATTCCACCTTCAAGATACTTGGTTTTGACGACATGTTTCGTACACCACCCGTACAACGTCCCCTTTATTTTCTTATTGTCTCTAAACTCACAAAGCCAATCTCGCAATGAGCTTTGGCTTCAGTGCAGGTGACTTCATTGCTGTTCTGCGGCTCGCAAATGACACTCGGAAGCAGTTCGTTGATGCTCCCGGCAGTTTTACAGCAATTTCCAACGAGTAAGTGTTGTTCACACCAGTTTTTGTACATTAGTTTATTCGTTTTGAAGGGTTAAGAGTCTTTCGACAGTTCTTCGCGATATTGAGGATGTGCTTCCCCAGCGCGACCTTACTGACCAGCAGAAGTCTGAATTGTGTGATATCAGTAAACGTTGTCATAGCGTACTTGAAGAACTAAATAAGAAGTTGAACGAATTCAAGGAATTAGATACTAAAACGAGAAGTTTATATGGAAAGCCACAGAGGGTCTGGAAAAGATTGAAGTGGGATCAAAATGATATTGATAGGTTTCGAAGCCGTGTTGGATCGAACATCTTATTATTCAATACCTTCCTAGGACGAATAAGCAGGTAGGGATTTAATGATTGCGTTTTATCAAATCTGCTTGCTAAATTCGGCAGTCAAGTAGTATTCGAGACAAGAGATGGCGTAGAGCGACTACACGAACGCCAGGATTATCAAGAGTATCAGCAAGAGGCTCAAAGGCTGCAGAAGGAACATGAATTTATTCTCAGTTGGATCACAACCATTGACTATAGCTCCCAACAGAATGATTTCATCAGCCAGCGGCAGGAAGGAACCGGGCAATGGCTACTGGCATCAGCCGAGTTCCAGGAATGGATGAAGAGTGATAAGCAGACCATGTTTTGCCCTGGAATTCCTGGTGCAGGTAAGACATTTATAGCATCAACGGTAATAGAAGAGCTTACCATGAAATTCAAAAATGAGGAGAGCATAGGTATCGCGTACCTTTACTGCAACTATCGGCGTCATGGTGAACAGAAGGTAGATAATCTACTTGCGAGTCTGCTCAGGCAGCTTATTCAGGGTCGTTCCTCTATTCCCGAAGGTATCAAACATCTTTACAATGATCTCAAGGACCACCAGACACGGCCACCATTAAATGAAATATATAGATCCCTCATATCGGTGGCTGAAACCTATTCCAGAGTTTATATTATTGTTGATGCTGTTGACGAATGCCAAGAGACGGAGGGTCACCGAAAAACATTTCTGTCAAAGATTTTTAACCTTCAGGTTATATCTGGAATTAATATATTTGCAACATCAAGACACATACCAGAAATTGTTGAAGAGTTTTCAGGGAGCATCAAATTAGAGATACGTGCTAGTAGCGACGATGTACGCAGATATGTGGATGGACACCTAACATCTCTCCCGTCATTTGTTAGACGTAATTCAGATCTGCAGGAGGAAATTAAAATTGCTGTTGTGAAAGCTGTAGATGGCATGTATGTGGCTCGTTTATTTCCTGGATTTGAGGTAATACTGATTCCATTACAGGTTTTTACTAGCACTGCTTCACCTCAACTCCCTAGTTGGAAAGAAATCACCAAAGGCGATTCGGACTGCCCTAGAGAAGCTGCCGTCTGGGTGTAACGCGTATGATGTCGCATACAAGGAGGCTATGATGCGAATCGAAGGACAAGTACCAGATCAGGCAGAGCTCGCTAAGCAGGTTTTATCATGGATCACCTATGCTTACCGACCATTGACTACGTTAGAACTTCAGCATGCCCTTGCTGTGGAAGAGAACTCTTCTGAGCTGGATGAAGACAACCTGCCAGACATTGAGGATCTCATCAGAGTGTGTGTCGGTTTAGTACGAGTCGACGAAGAAAGCGAAGTAATTCGATTAGTACACTACACAACGCAAGAATACTTCCAGCGAACGAAAAACCAGTGGTTTCCAAATGCGGATCTTGAAATTACAACAGTTTGCGCCACGTATCTTTCATTTGACACCTTCAAGAATGGCTTTTGTCAAACTGGAAGTGAGTTCAGAGAGCGACTTCAGAAGAATAAGCTATATGACTATGCTGCCAAAAATTGGGGTCATCACGCTCAAGCGAATGCTGCTTCCTGTCAGACAGTCATAGAATTTCTAAAGAAACAAGGCCAGGTTGAAGCATCAAGTGAAGCCTTGCTGAGCGGTGGACACATGTTCCCCTATGGCCTCAATATTCACCATCCACCAAGGAAAGTAACTGGTCTACATCTGGTAGGATACTTTGGAATCGATGACGGGGTACCACATCTAATTGAAAAATATGGTCCTCATCCAAAAGACGGCAATGGTCAGACACCATTATCATGGGCTGCACATGAGGGGCACGAAACTGTAGCAAAGCTGCTACTGAAGAATGGCGCTGATGCCAATTTAAAAGATAGAAGTGGCAGCACATCACTATTCTGGGCCGTATATAAGAAGCACGAAGCCATAATTAAGCTACTACTAGAAAGTGGTGCCGGAGTTATTAAAGGGGATAATTATGGCACATCTCCCCTGTTTTGGTCTGTATACCGAAAGAATGAGGCTTTAGCTACTGCTAGAGAAAGGTGCCGACAATTCTACGAAAGATAATCAAGACAAAACAACACTATTACTTGCTCAAAAATAAACAGCGGCGCCATAATCAAGCCGCTGTGGAAGAACGGTACTCCGGTTGATTCGAAGAGTTCTGAGAGAAATGTATTGAGAGATGTATTGAGAGATGTATTGAAGATTGGGCCGAGGCAAATATAGATGTATTCCAATTGAGTAAGAGAAAAATAATCCAGAATTCAAGAATTATCGTGCCACGGCTTTACAGATGAAAGATTTTGGGAAACAAGCAATTAAAAGAACAATAGAATAAGTAGAAAAGTCATTCTCGAAAGATTCTTAGTTTGTAAATGTGTACTGCCAAGCAAGGATCTAAATAAGGCTGGATAAGAATACGACCCGCTTCTCAATCCTCGCTTAACGTTGACATCTTGTTGAAACAACCTCTACCCCCTATTCTTCAACTCAACTACTTTCAGGAATCCTTTCTACCTTACGCTCTGAACACATATGGCTAGTGCTATAAAATGAGTTCCCAAAACGAGGCGCTGTCCTCTCAGAAGATAGCATCTAAAACCCCACGAGGACAGGTTCTCACACCTACCCAAGACGCTATTCATCAACCATCCACCAGTCCTTTCAGCAGCTGGCATATACTACTCTTCCTTGTTATATTTCGCGTTATAAACTCTCTATGCATTCAGACCTTTTTTCAACCAGATGAATACTTTCAATCCCTAGAGCCAGCATGGGAGATGGCATTCGGTCCTCAGAGTGGAGCTTGGATCACGTGGGCAAGTACTCCCCAACTATACAGTATGTACCTCTAATATTTGACAGGAATGGCAACATCAGCTTCGATCATCACTGCATCCAGCTATGTTTGCGGCTCTCTATTATGTAGCAAATAAGTCGATGTTACTTCTAGGGCTCCTGCCTCCATTGCGTGCAACGATCTTAGGAGTAGTGCCAACTCTTGCTCAGGCTGTAATTGCTGCGTTAGGAGACTTCTACACTTGGAAGCTCTCTAGCAAGATCCATGGTTATAGTAGTAATGCTACACGGGCGACTGTGAGTAAATTGCGTGATGGAGATGAGAATATTACTAATTGATTGAAGCTTTTCATAACGATTTTTAGTCCTTGGCAATGGTTCGTGTCAACCAGGACTTTTTCAAACTCCTTAGAGACTACTTTAACCATTGCTGCATTGAACTATTGGCCATGGGATATGACGCTGGACTCTGTACCGCTGTCGATGTCCACAAAGAAGAATGACCGGACAGCTGGGTCCACCTCAAAAAAGAGCTCTACTCAATCTAGCATTTTCTCAGCCCCAGGTTCTCTCACAAAGTAGGTCCTATTTCTAAAACCCATTTCATGATTCTAATAAGACCAAAGTCTCCGCATTGCACTGCTTCTTGCCATCACAGCTTGCATCCTTCGCCCTACAAACACCATGATCTGGTTCTGCGTTGTTGCTCCATCGTTGATCAATATCTTCTCATCTAACCCTCGCATACCATTCAGCGATGATCTAATCTTCCTTCGTGAAGGGATCATATGCGGCTTGCTCGTGCTCACAGTCTCTGGGCTGTCAGATTTTCTCTACTTTGGATTCTGGACGTTCCCGCCATACCAATGGTTGACCTTTAACATCACGCTCGATCTCGCCGTATTTTACGGTCGCAATGATTGGCACTACTACTTCTCACAAGGCTTGCCCTTACTCACAACCACCTACCTACCTTTCACACTCATAGGTTTATGGAGAGCCACATCTGGCATCCAGATGATCCTTGCAATCATCATCTTCCAAATGATTGGTACGCTCTCTTTAATCGCCCACAAAGAAGTACGATTCATCTACCCCCTTCTCCCACTCCTACACATCCTCACCGGCCCTGCCATCGCGTCCTATTTCACCACCAGCCCCCAACCTCCAAGCACCAAGATCAAACCTCCGCCACCAACTTCCCTGCCAAGAACAACCATCCGGCGCAAACCGCTCCTCATCGCGCTTCTCATCGTGAACGCAGCAATAGCATACTACACCTCCCGCCGGCACCAATCAGGCGTTCTCTCCGTGCAAACATTTCTCCGCCACGAATACGAATCCCTCTACCTCACACCATCGCTCAAATCAACCACAACCACTACCCCAGAACCCACCAACGCAAACCCACAACCGCTCTTCGCAGCCTACCTCCTCCCCTGCCACTCCACGCCTTGGCGGTCCTCGCTCGTCCACCCCGGTCTCCAAGCCTGGGCCCTGACCTGCGAGCCGCCCATCACTGTAGCCCCATCCGAGCGGTCCGCGTACCAAAGCGAAGCCGACCATTTCTACGCCGACCCGTCGCGGTTCCTGCGCGAGAGCGTGGGGCGTGCGGGGAGAGCGTGGCCGCCGAGGTACATTGTTGGGTTCGAGGGCCTGGGCGCGATCCTCGACGGGCTGGAAGACGACGTGCGGCTGCGGGTCAAGGAGCGGTGGAGGGCATTTAATAGCGATTGGATCGACGATGAGCAGCGCTGGGGTGATGTGGTTGTGTGGGAGGTGTTGGAGGGGTGAGTATTTCGAGGCAAGGGAATATAGCAAACATTAAACAACAAACAACAAAGTAGATGGATAGGATATAGCATGACCGGTGGAAGTGTATGATAGATAGATAGACACGATGGTTCTTAAAATAAAAAAAGAGGTTTGTTAAGTCCTGTAACTTTCGCAATGTAACATAGTAAATACCAAGCAGTTCAGAGGATAGCACCCACAGTTTTTAAAAAAAAAAGACTTGCATTTCTTGTATCATAAATCTAACATTTCACATAAAGCTTCACGAGTACCAGTGCACGTATCTACAACAGTATTGATTATTCCCCTATATCGCCTTACATATATTGAAGCTTTAGATCTAGATAATTTGTTCCTTTTTTTTGCTTCAAAACCGCTAGGTTTTCAAATTAATCTTTTCACCAAACATCTCCAACTACTACAACAACAACAACCTCGCGCGCGCAGGGTATATAATTTTTCTCCTCCTAATTTTTCCATATCCTTCCACAAAATAATAATTCATTCATTCACTCACTCACTCACTCCTACAACAAATATCTATAATCGGGACTCAGATCCTATGTGTTTCATTAGCAAGCGTACTTTCCTAGCAAGGATATTCCAATGGAAAGCGAGAGGAAGGAAGAAAGGAAGAGAGTTAAAACTTACACCAAGCTCCGTCTTTTCCTCCTCGGTCAACGGTCCCGCGGCCGCGTTATCGCGCTTGCGGTTCTCCATGCTCACCGCCACGGCATAGAGACAGCAACTCAGCGCGCTCAGCAGCAAAAAGCTGAGACAGATCGCGTAGCCCTTCTTGTAGTACGGCTTGTCCGTCTCCAGGAAAGCATACGTGGCAATGATACCTCCGATGTTACCGAAGCCGACCTGCCAGGCCGAACCAACGGAGCGACGATGGTGCCCGCCGAGGTTCATGTTGAACCAACACACGATGACGGGCATGGCAGAGTATGCACCCATCGCGACGAGGAAGAGCGCGGCGTACTGCACCTTGTGGTTATCGTGGACCGAGAGCAAGATGGCGAAGCCGGCCACGGCGATGCTGATTGGGAAAAGGGTGAATGCGAAGCGGTGACGCGAGAAATCCGAGGAGAAGGCGATGATCATGGCAAACCCAAAGGCACACGCCCACGGAGGCACGCTGTGGAGTTGGGTTTGGACGGGTGAGTATCCGTAGGTGGCCAGGATGGTGGGGGCGAAGAATGCATATCCGTAGGCGGGAACGATCATACCGAAATACATGAAGCCGCCGAGGATGACTTTGTAGTCTTTGAATACACGACCAACGTCGCGTATGGTGATCTTTCGCTCTTTGGCGGAGTTGCCTTGATCGACTCGTAGGCGAGCCTTCACGAAGACGCGTTCGTCTTCGGTAAGCCAAGTTGCATCCTCAGGGAAAGAGGGAATGCAGAAGAAGAAGGCGATGGCGATAATACAGGTGATGAGGCCTTCGAGGATGAAGATCCATCGCCAGCCCTTGAGCCCACGGATGG
>Ga0247804_10001182_pt1 | contig 12110 bp, 11 predicted proteins | sample UWRJL029104C1_FD_181142 | JGI IMG/M metagenome (GOLD analysis project Ga0247804, IMG submission 181142) | Plant litter microbial communities from Arlington Agricultural Research Station in Wisconsin, United States - UWRJ-L029-104C-1 | ecosystem: Environmental > Terrestrial > Plant litter >...
TAGCCGGTTGGGATGGTGCCCCTCCATATAGATCACCTGTTTCTTTTTATAGGTATTTATATCCCTGTCGGCCACAATACCTGCCAGGTCATGATCTCCGAAAGAAATACCCATTAGCTGCTGTACGCCTTCCATGCCGGGTTGCAGCCCGGTTTGCAGCAGCTCACACTTTTTCAGCCGGCTATCCACGGCATTCAGCAATTCGGTGCCACTGAAAGGTTTGGTAATGTAATCGTCGGCGCCCAGTTCCATGCCTTTCCGCAGATCGGCCCGCTCCGTTTTTGCGGTGAGAAAAATAAAGGGCGTGTTTTTCAGGCGATCGTTGCGGTGCAATGCGTGCAGTACGCCATAACCATCGAGCACGGGCATCATAATGTCGCAGATCACCAGGTCGGGCAAGTGTTCCAGGGCAAGTTCAACGCCCCGCTTACCATTTTCCGCAACCACCACTTCATAGCTGGCCAGTTCCAGTATTTCCGCCGTGTTGGTGCGGATGTCGTCATTGTCTTCGATCAGCAGGATCTTTTTCATATTCAATGCTTCTGGATGAAGGATTAATTGTTTGGTTGCTTGGTAAAGAAAATAGAAAATTCGGTACCCTTTTCGAGTTCGCTGCTGCACGTGACCGTGCCATTCATCAGTTCTGCGTATTTGGAAACGATGTGCAGTCCTAACCCCGTACCTTGTATATTGCCTGCATTGGCGCCCCTGAAAAACCGTTCCATCAGGTGCTGCTGGTCTTCCGCCGAAATACCCATGCCGTGGTCTTTTACCGTAAGCAGCAAACCATCTTTGTTATTGCTTGTATGTATCTCGATGCTGCTGTTGGCGGGTGAAAATTTGCTGGCGTTCGAGATCAGGTTCATAACGATATGCCTGAGCAACGATGCATCAAGTACCACTTCGGTGTCTCCTTCGTGGCTGTAAACAATGTATTGACCCGTCTTCAGGTTGTTCCGTAATTCATCCGCAATGAACCGGATGGACTCTTCTATGTTGAAGCTGGTAAGCCGTACCTGTATCCTGCCTTCCTCGATCCGGCCCACGCTCAGGAAATCATTGAGTATGTCGGTAAGCAAGTTCACCGACGAAATAATACGTTGCAGGTGAGCCTCTCTTTTCGGCTGGTCGGCTTCGGTAACATATTTTTCGATCAGGTAGGTAGAAGAAAGCACAGTGCTGAGCGGTGTACGGAATTCATGCGACGCCATGGATACGAATCTTGATTTCAATTCTCCCAGTTCAATCTCTTTCTCCAGCGTTTTCGAGAGTTCTTCTTTGGACTGCTGCAATAATTGCATCGCAGCGGTGAGTTCGCGGGTCCGTTGTTCCACCGTTGCTTCGAGGTCGTTGTTCAGTTTTTCGATCTCTGCTTCTGCTTTTTTACGCACCGTGATGTTGCTTACGAATGCAATCACGAACCTGCCGTTCTCATTGGTGTAATTGCCGAGGCTGATCTCTACGGGAAATTCGGTGCCGTCCTTTTTACGTGCAAACAGGTCCATGCCAAGTCCCATCGGCCTTGTTTGCGGATGTTGATTGTAATGATCGCGGTGTTGAACATGGTTTTGCTGGTAACGCGCGGGAATGAGTAGTTCTATCTTCTGTCCCAATAGTTCTTCCTGCCTGTAACCAAATTCCCTGAGCGCAAAAGGATTGATTGCCGCGATCTCGCCGCTGCTATTGGCTACGATGATGCCCATAGTGGCATATTCAAAGAATGCCTCAAAATGACTGGAGCTTTCGTGCTGGTGTTTTGGGCTTAATGGCATGCGATTCAATTATCTGTTGCAAGTTACTTCATTCCGGTGCCGAATCAATCGTTAAGGGGTTTTCATTTATGCAATACCAATATAGGCATATTGCTGTGCTCCAGGAGGTGCCGCGAGCGGCTGCGGTGCAATAAATGCTCAAAAAAGCCATGCGTACGCGGTAACACGATCAGCAGGTCGGCATGTACTGCGCGGGCAAGTGCGGGTATGTTGCTAAAACTATCCGTAAACTGAAACCGGGGTTGCAGCGTTCCGAAAGCCGCCTGCACGGCTGCAACAACCGGCCTTTTATCTTCTTCTCTCCCGGCATAAAGCAGGTGCAGCGTAGCATTAAGATAGTTGGCAAAACCAGCCACCTGCACAACCGGGAGGGTATCGAGGGTATGTTCTACATCACAGGCAAGGGCAATGTTGCTGATGCCGTTAAAAGTATACCCGGGTGGAACCGCAAGCAATGGGTACCGGATTTCACGCAGGCTGTCGAGGGCATTGCTGCCGAAGAAAAAATGCTCGGCTGCGCTTTTGCCCTGGTTGCCAATAACGACGAGATCGGGTTGTTCGCGTTTGCATTTCTGTTGGATCTCATCGAGGTAGTCGCCAAAGAATAACTGCCCTTCTACCTGCAATCCCGGGTATTGCTTGCGGGCATGGTACACCAGCACATCCATTGCCGTGCGCACCACGTCAAAAGCACGATCGAGCCAGTTGCCTTCCCCGTCGTTTTCCCTGATCACCGGGTAGCTTTCCACGTGCAGTAAAGTAAGAGTTGCGCCGGTAGTATGGGCAATACCGGCAGCATATAAGGCGGCATTGTCACCGGCGGGTGAAAAATCTGTTGCTGCGAATATTTTTTTCATGATTTGTATTTTTAAATAAGTATTAATTATAAATAATTATGGATGACAAGCTGCAGCAGCTTTGTTTCCAGTGGCCGGTTCCAACGCCGGGCTCAGCCAGGCAATGCCCAGTCCCATACCACGGGCAACCAGTAAAAGGGAAACCAGCAACACCAGGTAAGGCGCAACTTTTTGAAAGCCCGCCCTGGTCCTGAAAGAAATAAAAGATCCTGCCACCAGCAGGAGCAGCATAGCGGGCAGGGTAGCCAGCCCGAAGCCCGCCATGAACAAACTGCCATGTAAGCCATCGCCTGTAACCAGCGCGGAAGCCAGTGCTACATAGAGCATACCGCAGGGCAGCAAGCCGTTGGCCATACCCAGCAGTGCGTAAGTAGATACTTTTTGTGTATGTGCAAGGCGCACCAGTTGCCGCTGCATAAAACTTTGCAGGCCCGGAAAAATATTCCTGCGCAGCAGTTTCTTTTTGAACAGGTACAAAAGGGAAAGGCCAAGTAGAAGCAGGCCCGACAGTATGGAAAAAACCTGTTGCCACCCCGCGAGGGAAAAAGCGGTGCTGATGAGCCCGGCCAATGTGCCCAGCAGCATATAGGTAACAACCCTGCCGGCATTGTAAGCGGTATAGGCCGTTATGCGTCCTGCCACGGTAGCCTGCTGTACCGGTAACGCCAGTGCTAGCGGCCCGCACATACCTACACAATGCAGGCTGCCGGCGAGTCCCAGGCCAAAGCCTGTAAGAAATAGCTGTATCATGGTCATGGTAAAAATTCTTTTTCGGTATAGTATGCCTTACCGTTTTGCTGCCACTTGATCTTCACGGTGTATCGTGCAGGCGCCAGGCGGCCGGCGGTTATCAGCTGCCTGCCGTTGGTGTCGGTTTGCAGTACGAATCTTACATCGTTGGCCGCTTCTGCCGCGCAATAAAAATGTATGGTGCCGGTTATAGGTTTCGGCTCCATATCAACGGGCAACTGCAATATGATATACTCGCCGGACTTGGTGAGGGTAGGTGCGGTGCTTAATGTTTTGGCGCTGTCGCCGGCATTGATCAGTTGCTGGTAAGCCAGTTCATCCTGGTAATAGGCTGGGGATACCATCTGCACTTTTTGTTTCATGCTGGCGTATACGAGTGCAAACATACCGGCGGCAAACAGGCAGAAGACGACCAGTATTCCTTTTCCCCAGTTCCATTTCATAATTTTTGTTTTTGTTGAACATAGCCCAGGAAGCTGATGTTCACGGTTTGCATTTTTTTATCCTGATGGTAAATATCCAGTTGCAGGTGGGTTTCCCTGCCGTGTATCGCGGTAAAAGGCAGCCGTACGAAGAAGGTAGACTTTACCTGTTTACCCACCGGGGCTATCAAAGGCTGGTTGCCCGGCAAAAAAACAGTACCGGGTATATTGGCAACCCGCATTTCCAGTTGCAATGCTTCCCGCGTTTTATTGTTGAGCGTAATGGTATAAAGATTGGAAAGGCTGTCGGGACCTGCTTCCTGGTACAATTGCCCGCCCACCCTTGATATGGCCACGCCTACATTTTCGCGGCTGGCCAGCATAAAGCCCAGCAGGCCGGTCAGTAAGAGCAATATGCCGGAATATACTTTGATCCGCACAGTAAACCGGAAGGGTGCTTTATTGGCAATGCCGTTCTCGCTGGCATACCTGATCAGTCCTTTGGGCTGGGCCGTTTTCTTCATCACCGTGCTGCAGGCATCGATGCAGGCCGTGCAGTTGATGCATTCCAGCTGGGTACCGTTGCGGATGTCGATACCGGTGGGGCACACGGTTACGCATTGATTGCAGTCCACGCAGTCGCCGTAACGTTCATCCGGTCTTTTGCCTTTTTGCCTGGGTTCGCCACGGTTATAATCATACGCTACCACGATGGTATTCTTGTCGAGCAGTACGCCCTGCAAACGGCCATAGGGGCATACCACGGTACAAACCAGTTCGCGCATGTAGGCATATACAAAATAAAATACGAGGGTAAAAACGAGGAGCGCAGCGAAGCCGCCGGTATGGCTGCTTACGGGTTCGCTGATGATCCGCTGCAGGGCTTCTGCACCGATGATGTAAGAAAGAAAAGTATTGGCGATGAGGAAGGCCAGGGCAAGGAATGCAAGGTGTTTGGCCGCTTTTCTTGCCGTTTTTTCGAGTGAGGCTCCCTGCCGCCTGCGCAGCAACTGCTGGTTGCGGCTGCCTTCGATCCACCATTCTATTTTGCGAAAAAGCATTTCCATGAAGATGGTTTGCGGGCAGGCCCACCCGCAAAACAACCGGCCGTACACCTGCGTGAACAAAACGATGAACACGATGAAGGTGACCATGGCAGTGCCGAAAATGAAAAAGTCCTGCGGCCAGAACAACATACCCAGTATGGAAAATTTCCCCTCCGGTATATTTAACTGCAGGGCAGGGTTGCCGTGTATGCGTATAAACGGCACACTGAAGAAAAGAATGATGTACAGGATACTCAGTACCGACCGGTAGCGGTAAAATTTGCCCGACGGCCTGGCGGCGTATATCCAGTTGCGTTTACCCTTTGCCGTTACCGTAGGTACCCGGTCCCTGAAATTTTCTTTTATCGTGTCGGTGGGTAGCATGGTTACAGGGAGGCCGTTTGTTTGCCGGTTTTGGAAGAATCACTCGTCACCGGGGGCTTTTCCTCTTCCAGTTTCTCTCCCTGCGGCGCCCTGGCATTGGAAGGATTGCTGTTGTGAATGGACTTGATATAGCTGCTGAGCTGCGCAATCTGTACCGGGGTAAGGTCGTCTTTCCAGGCTTTCATGCCTTTGTCTACCCAGCCATATTTAATGCTGGAGAACACGCCACCCAGCCGGCCGTCGTGCAGCCAGTAATCGTCGGTAAGGTTGGGCCCAACGAGTCCCTGGCCTTCGGCACCGTGGCAGGCAATACAATTGGCTTTAAAAAGCGCTTTACCGCTTTCGATGCCCGCTGCGTCGAGCATTTTTACGGACTGCTCATCCACGTTGGCTGCGCTGAGACGGAGGTAATCGGCCTTGTCTTTTTCGGCCTGTTGCATCACCAGGTTGTATTCTTCCAGTTGCAGGGGTGCGGTGGCACCGATGTGGAATCGCCAGAGGTATACCATGCCAAAGCAAATGGTGGCGATGAAAGTCCATTTCCACCAGGGCGGCACGGTATTATCCAGTTCGCGTATGCCATCATAATCATGGCTCAGGTCGATGTCTTTTTCCTGCTCGATGGCCACTGAACGGTTCATTTGATTCCAGCGGCGCTTAATGATGGCGGATAAATCGGGCAGGGCGGGCAACACCCATGGTTTGCTTTTTATACCGGCGAGGAATTTGAGCCACTGTACAAGCGCGAGGATGACTATGAGTTGCGCGACCAGCACGGTAACGATCGCGTAAAAGTTGGAAGGGGCCATCCCTGCAATGCTGCCGGCCGGTAAGTTTTTTTTATCCTGCGCAAAACAAGAAAGCGAGGAAAGTACGAGGAGCGAGCCGGCCGTAAATACTTTCATGCCCTGTTGGCGGGCTGTTTCTTTTTCCGCCTTCATTTTTTCGGCGTAAATGTTTTTTGCACCGATCACCGCGTACCCGAGTATGAGGATAACGAGTGTAAGAAAAGCGATCACCACCAGGGAGATCATGATAACGGGGTTGCTGATGCCGGAAGAGGGTGCCGGTGCGGTTGCCTGTGCGGCCGCCGGGTTGCAGCAGGCCATGCAGGCGCCCAGGCACAGCGCCGCCGTTTTTAAAGCGCTTCCCCGGTATTGTAACAAGCTGTTCATGTGAATGCAATTGATATCGGTTGAGGATTCTGGTTTCGTATACGTGTTTTTAATCCAGCGGCAACAGTGCCTTTCCTTCCATCGATTTTTTGGGCGATGCATAGGCATAGATCACTACGCCGATAAAGAAAGAGCCGCAAAGCAGGATGCCGACCAGGGGATATATTTCGACGCCTGCGATCGTTTTGAGGTAGTGTATGAATTTCATGCTGTTATTTTTTATCGTTTTTTAATGCCGGCGCCGTTGCGCCTTTGATGTCCATACCCATCCGCTGTATATAAGCGATCAGGGCAATTACTTCCTCGTTGCCGGAAGTATGGATCTTCGCTGTTTCAAGGTCCTGCCGGATCGCTGTTGCCTGCTTTACCAGGTCCTGGTTGGCAACCCGGTCGTAGCCGGCGGGGTAGGGTACGCCGAGGGTTTGCATGGCCCTGATTTTGGATGCCGTGGTACTGGTATCCAGGTTGTTGTCAAAAAGCCAGGGATAAGGCGGCATCACGCTGCCTTCCGTCATCACTGGCGGATCCAGGAAGTGGTTGTAGTGCCAGCTGTTGGGATATTTGCCTCCTTCACGCGCCAGGTCGGGCCCTGTTCTTTTGCTGCCCCATTGAAAAGGATGGTCGTAAATAAATTCTCCTGCTTTGCTGTATTCGCCATAGCGGGCCACTTCGTCCCTGAAAGGGCGTACCATCTGTGAGTGGCAGTTGTAACAACCTTCACGGAGGTAAATGTCGCGCCCTTGTAATTCCAGCGGTGTATAAGGTTTTACCGATGATATGGTAGGCACATTCGATTTGATGAGGAAGGTAGGCACCAGTTCCACGATGCCACCAATGCCCACCACGATGAGGCTGAGCACCAGCATTTTCATGGGGCGCCTTTCGATCCAGCTATGCCAGTGGCTTTTGGCAACAGGTACGAATGTTTTTTCCAGGGGTGGGGCTTCCGCGGGTTCATTGGCTACGAGTTTGCCTGCCTTCACTGTTTTGTACACATTGTACAGCATAATGAAGACACCTGCCAGGTACAATGTGCCGCCGAGTGCACGGAAAGCATGCAGGCCCCAGATGGCCTTGCTCATGTCGGTGAACTGGTTTTGCAAAGTGCCTTCGGGCGTAAAACTTTGCATCATGATGGCATGCTCAAAACCTGCCCAGTACAAGGGTACCGCATAGAGTATAATGCCGAGGGTGCCGATCCAGAAATGCGTACCCGCCAGTTTTTTGGAATACAGCGGGGTCCTGAAAATTTTGGGCAGCAGCCAGTACAGCATGCCAAAAGTGAGGAACCCGTTCCAGCCCAGCGCGCCTACGTGTACATGGGCGATCGTCCAGTCGGTAAAATGTGAAATGGCATTGATGTTCTTAAGGCTGAGGAGCGGTCCTTCGAGCGTGGCCATACCATAACAGGTGAGGGCAACCACGAAGAATTTGAGCACGGGTTCTTCGCGCACTTTGTCCCAGGCACCCCGCAGCGTCATCAAGCCGTTGAGCATACCGCCCCAGGAAGGCAGGATAAGCATAAGGCTGAATACGGTACCGAGGGATTGCGCCCAGTCGGGCAGCGCGGTGTACAACAAATGATGCGGGCCTGCCCAGATGTATAAAAAGATAAGCGCCCAGAAATGGATGATGCTCCAGCGGTAGCTGTACACCGGCCGGTTGGCAGCTTTTGGTACAAAATAGTACATGAGGCCCAGGTAAGGCGTGGTAAGAAAAAATGCGACCGCGTTGTGGCCATACCACCATTGTACCAGTGCATCCTGTACCCCTGCATAAAAGCTGTAGCTTTTCAGGAAGGAAACGGGGAGCTCAAAAGAATTGACCACGTGCAGGAGCGCCACGGTAACCCAGGTGCCGATAAAGAACCAGATGGCCACGTACAACTGCCGTTCGCGCCTTTTTATGATCGTGGCAAACATGTTGTAACCGAATACCAGCCAGATAAGCGTAATGGCGATATCGATGGGCCACTCCAGTTCCGCGTATTCCTTGCCGGTGGTGAAACCCGCCAGCAGGGTAACGGCTGCAGCCACAATGATGGATTGCCAGCCCCAGAAGTGAATATAACTTAGCCTGTCGCTGTACATCCTCGCCTTGCAAAGTCTTTGCAGGGAATAATATACGCCTGTGAAGATGCCGTTGCCAACGAAAGCAAAGATCACCGCGTTGGTGTGTACCGGCCTCACCCTCCCGAAAGTGGTAGGTGCAAAATTAAAATTCAGCTGCGGGTAGATCAGTTGCAGGGCGGCCAGTAAGCCTGCGATCATGCCAATAACACCCCAGAAGAGGGTAGCATAGGCAAAATATTTTACAATCTTATTGTCGTAGTAAAATTTATCCGGGGTCATAATACCGTGGGTTTTTTGTTTAGGTCTTCAGTTGGCGCATCATCGAACAGGATCCTGCGGGAGGGCGAATAGTCATCATCCATTTGCCCGCTGCGGATGCTCCATATAAAAGCAGCCAGGAAGAACAGGGCTACACCCAGGCTGGCTAGCAATAAAATCAGGATCACGCTCATATAACAGGTTGGTTGATGCAAATGTATCTACAGTGGAAAATGGCAGCGGTGACCTGCATCATAGCATGGAGTGACAATGGTCAGTCGCGCAGGCCATTACCCGTATCCATGCCGGAAAGGCGGAGCTTTCGTGCAACCAGGCTGCTGCTGCCATAGGTAAGCAGCAGTATGCTCAGCGAGCTGGCGGGCATAAGGATGGCGGCCGCAAGTGGCATTAAAATACCCTGTAATGCGAAATACAGCCCGGCGATATTGTACAGCAACGACAATACAAAACTGGCCAGGATGATGCGGCTGTTGGCTTTGCAAAGCGCAATAAAACGGGGCAGCAGTTTTAGACTTTCCGCATCAAGGATGGCATCACTGGCGGGCGTGAAATAATGGTTGCCTTCACTTACCGCAATTCCTGTGTCGGCCTGCTGTAGCGCGGCCGCGTCGTTAAGCCCGTCGCCGATCATCATCACACGCTCCCCGCTTTCCTGCAGTTGCCGGATGTAATTCATTTTATCATGCGGCTGCTGCCTGAACAACAGTTTTGCCTGGTGCTTAAATATTTTATGCAGTTTGGGCTCCTCATGACCGGTATCGCCTGAAAGCACCGAAAGCCGGAACCTGTTGAACAGCCCGTTGAGCATACCTTCCAGCGAATCGCGAAAATGCTGGTGAAAGTTAAAATAACCGAGGTACCTGTTTTCAACACTTACATGCACCTGCGTACCATGGGTGGTAACAGCCTGTTGAACGGAAACAGGCGGCGCGCCGAGTTGTACCAGTTCGCCGTTCACAAATCCCTCGATGCCCTTACCGGGTTCTTCGGCAAAGCCTTTTACCTGGTAGCGGTCATCGGCGCCCAGGTGCAGGGCAATCGCCTTGCTGAGGGGATGCAGGGATTGTGCCGCCAGCGCAGCTACCAGGTGCCGGTTCTTTTGGGAAAGTGGGGCACCGATGAATTGCAATGCCTGCTGACCGGAGCCGGTAAGCGTACCCGTTTTATCGAATATAATGTGATCCGTTGCCGCTATCTTTTCAATCGTAGCAGCATTGCGCAGGTATAGTTTATTGCGGGCGAGGATGCGCATGATGTTGGCATTGGTGAAACTGCTGCTGAGCAGGAGCGCACAGGGGCAGGCCACGATGAGTACGGTGGTCAGCACGTTCCAGGAGCGGTAGGTATCATAAAAACTCCAGTACGCCGCGCCGCCAACAGCCAGCAATAATACGATGCCGGAGAAATACCGGTTGAGCACATTCACGAGGTCTTTTTCCGGCATTTCTTTTTTTCCAGGGGCACTTTTATCCCATAAAGCGGTGAGGTAACTCTGCGCTACTTCCTTGATCGTAAGTATTTCGATGCTGCTGCCGGTTTGCCTGCCCCCGGCGTATACGATCTCTCCCATTTCTTTTGTAACGGGCATCGATTCGCCGGTTACAAAACTGTAATCGATCATCGCTTTTCCGCGGGTAAGGATGCCATCGGCTGCAATAAGTTCGCCATGGTGGATCCGCAGGGTATCGTTCACCTTCACACCGGGTAGTGAAACCGGCGATGCTTCGCCGTTGCTGATCCTTGTAACTGAAACGGGAAAGTAAGCGGTATAATCCCTTTCGAACGAAAGGGCGCGGTAAGTTTTTTGCTGCAAAACACGACCTGCCAGCATGAAGAATACAATGCCCGTCATGCTGTCGAAATAGCCACCGCTGGTACCCGCATACAATTCATAGACGCTTCGGCCAAAGGTGAGGGCAATAGCGAGGGCTACCGGTACATCGATGCTGAACAATCCCTGGCGGATGCTTTTCCATGCCGCCATAAAAAAAGGCTGGGCACTGAACAGCAGCACCGGTAGGGCAAGGACCAGGGCAATGTAATGAAAAGCATCTTTCAGCAACGGGTCGTCGCCCTGCAGCCCGAGGTATTCGGGAAAACTCAGGAGCATAATGTTGCCAAAGCAAAAACCGGCGACTCCCAGCTGGTACAATATTTTTTTAGCGGCAGGCGGTTTTTTTTTGTCCAGGTCGCTGAGGCTGATATAAGGTTCATACCCCAAAGCAGCAAGCAAGGCCACCAGTTCATTGAGCGGTAGTTCGTGATGATTGAAATGGATCGTAGCTTGTTTTTTGGGAAAGTTGATGTTACAGGAGATCACCCCTGCGTTTACCCGGTGAAGGTTTTCAAGCAGGTACAGGCAGGAACTGCAGTGGATCTGGGGTATATAAAAGGAGGCCTGCGTTCCCGAGTCATCGCGGTAATTGAGCAGTTGCTGTTCTATTTTCGGATCGGTGAGAAAATCGTATTTATCTTTTTTTACCGGGCTGGCAAGCGTGTTGCCGGCGTTGGGGTTGAAACGGTAATAGGCGCAGAGGCCGCTGTTATCCAGGATGCTGTAAACCGACCGGCAGCCGGCGCAGCAAAAGATTTTGTCGCCTAATCTCGTGGTGTGCCCGGTGCATGGTTCCCCGCAGTGAAAGCATTGGGTTTGACTTCGTGTATTCATATTCATCCGCGTAAAACTAGTTCCGGCGCCACTTCGCTTTAATGATATTGCGCAGCGGCCAGCATGATTCCTGTCAGCTTTTGAGTGCATGGCGGTCATTGGGATAGCCATGGATGTAGATGATTTTTGTTCATCTTATTTATCCTTAAAACTGGTGTTATGCGTACCTGGCTTGTTCTATTTTTCTTTTTTACCGCGGCAACGGCTATTCCTTGCGGTATCCTCATGATCAAAGATCCAACAGGGGTTTCTTTCCAGCTTTCCGTTCAGCTGCTTGTAAGCAGTCCCTTCCATGATTTCCTGGTACCGGGTATCGTATTACTGGCGGTGGTAGGTGGCAGCAGCCTGCTGGCATTGTTGCTTGTTTTTTTTAAGTCGCGGTCGCAATATGCCTGGAGTCTTTTCGCTGCCCTTATGCTGGGTGGCTGGATTTTGGTGCAGGCCATTCTTATTCGCCAGTTCAGTTGGTTCCAGGTGCTTTACCTCTCCATTGCATCCGCGGAACTGGTATTGATATTTTTGTTGCTAAGGAAGAAAAATGACATGCTGAAAGCAGGAGCCGGCGATACCGACTGATCAGGGCTGTGGACTTTTTTTTGATGCCCGCAGGAGCCCGTTGTTTATTTTGTATAAGTCTGTCCACGCCACCGCCAGCAACGCCGCAGCGAAACAGGCAGCCAATGCT
>Ga0247804_10001184_pt1 | contig 12099 bp, 5 predicted proteins | sample UWRJL029104C1_FD_181142 | JGI IMG/M metagenome (GOLD analysis project Ga0247804, IMG submission 181142) | Plant litter microbial communities from Arlington Agricultural Research Station in Wisconsin, United States - UWRJ-L029-104C-1 | ecosystem: Environmental > Terrestrial > Plant litter >...
CATTTTCCTGATTCACCAAGGTAATCAATACCGGTCCAAAGAAACTGTCCGAATATATACTCATTATCTGTTACGGCTTTCCACGCATTGAAATCATGCCGGTTTTCACTACCAAAAATTACACGCTTAGGATAACGTTTATGGTCCTGAGCGTAACGGCTTTCTGTGTAATTGTAACCTGCAATATCCAGGGCATCCGGATAGCCTGTTTCATTAGACATTGCAACACCTGCCAGTCCGGCGGTTACCGGACGACTGGAATCATATTTTCTGACAACAGCGGATAGCCTTTTTGCAATGTCGCCAAGCTGCAAGGCATCTGGAGCATCTTTTTTGTAGCCTCCGAAAATGGGCTGAGTGAAGCCACCTTCTTTCGTACCTGCCAGTACCGGATGAGAATACGGGTCATTAGGATAATCCACTTCATTGCCGATGCTCCAGGCGAAAATCGAAATGTGATTACGATCTCGTTTCACCATATCTCCTAAATCCCTTTCACCCCACTCCTTAAAAAAATCGTTTGAACCCTGATATCCCGGAACGCCCACATTCCAACCCTGAAGCCATTTACGTTTGGCGAATTCCCATTCATCAAAAGCCTCGTTCATCACCAATAAGCCCAGCTCGTCGCAAAGTTTATATAATGCTGGACTTTGCGGATTATGGCTGGTGCGGATCGCATTAACTCCGAGTGATTTTAACGTAATCAATCTGCGGCGCCACACCTCGGGATAAAATTCCGCACCAAGAACACCAGCATCGTGGTGCAGGCATACACCTTTTATTTTCATCCAGGTACCGTTGAGTGCAAACCCTCTGTCTGCATCAAAAGTGAACTGGCGAAAACCAGTCTGTACAGAAGTACTGTCAATTACTTTTTTGTCCTGAATAAGCCTGGTGCGCAGCGTGTATAGCATAGGAGTTTCAAGGCTCCATAATTTGGGTTTATTAACGGCCAAATCAGATTTAACCTGGCTGCTATCGCCGGCTTTCAAAGAAACTTTATTTGTTTTCTTCGTCACTACGAAGCCTTTATTATCTACCAGTTCCTGTACCAGTGAAAATTGATTGGTCTTCTGCGAATCATTTTTCACCGAAGTTTGCAAATGCAGGTTACCCTGGTTACCCTTGAGTTCAGGATAAACATAAACGCCCCATTGCTGCAGGTGCACTGGGTTCGCCTTAATCAGCCAGACATCGCGGTAAATTCCTGATCCGGTGTACCATCGCGAATCAGCATCAAGGCGATGGTCTACCCGCACATCAATCTGATTTTCCTGCCCATAATTAACATATTTAGTAATATCATAACAGAAAGAGATAAAACCGTTCGGACGCTCACCTACTGATTTTCCATTAACGAAAACTTCGCTTCTGTTGTAAACGCCTTCAAAATAGAGGTATATTTTCTTTCCTTGATCCTGCTTAGACAGGATAATTTTTTTCTGATACCAGCCCAGTCCTCCAGGCAAATAACCTGAAGCACTCGCCGAGGCAGGACTATGTACCTGTTTTACACTCCAGTCATGCGGCAGTTGCACATTCTCCCAACGATCTCTTTTGTAATTTGCCTCTGCTTTTACATCGATATCGCCCAAATGGAAATACCAGTCTGTATTGATCTTTTCAGCCTGACCAAATCCCGGTTGGCTAAAAAGCATTGCAGGATTTAAAAAAACGACAACCATTACAAAAATTGAGTATTTAATCAATCGCATCATGTCTCTTATCTTTAGTGTGTGGGTTTTACGGGTATAATATTTCCTTGTTGGTCAAAATACATAGAATCCATGCAAACCTCACGGTTAAATCCTGCGGCATCGCCCATTTTTATTCCGTCAGGGAAAGAGAATCTGTGGTAAACGATATACCACTTGTCCTTTCCAGGAATTTGCAATACTGAATTATGCCCCGTGCCATATATGCCTTTGGATGGATCTTTCTGAAGAATCAGGTTATTTTCCGCAATTTTTATAGGTCCGTTTGGAGTGGTTGAAGTTCCATACCTAACGCGATAATTTTCGCTTCTGGTATCCTCATCAGACCAGAGAAAATAATAGATTCCTTTTCGGAAAAATACATAAGCACCTTCTCTAAAGGTTTTATCAACCTGGAGAACTTTGGTAGTACCAGCTTTCAAAGAAATCATATCCTTATTGAGTTCAGCCACAGCCAAGTATCCATTACCCCAATACAGGTAACTCTTACCTGTTTTCGGATCGGTAAAAACAGCGGGATCAATTTCCTGTCCTCCCTTTACACCTTCCGGTTTAGTGCTAATTAAGGCCTTTCCTGAGTCCACAAATGGACCAGTCGGTAGATCAGATGTGGCAACGCCAATTTTCTGAGCGGCTGTAAAATAATAGTAATACTTATAATCGCCTTTCACTTTTTTCTCGGCAATAGTAGGTGCCCAGGCATTTCGATTTGCCCAGGAAACGTCTTTTTTCAAATCCAGAATAACGCCTTCATCCTTCCAGTTGGTCAGGTCTGTAGAAGAGAAGGTTTTAAAGTAATAGCCACTCCAGCCATCAAAACCATCACTGGTTGGATAAATATAATATTTTTTAGTTTTATTGGAATATAAAATATCCGGATCAGCATAAGAACCTTCCAGGATCGGATTCTTTCTTTTTTGCAGATTCAAACTTTCGGGCAAGCCCCAATGATTTATAAGAGCTGATAATTCTTTTTGTGATATGGGAATAATAGTCCCATGGCGGGGATGAAAATCCATTTTCACTTCATGATCGATAACTCTGAATTTATCCAGATCATAGCTTTCGCAGAACTGGTATTTTCCCTTGCCATATACATCATACATCAATATGTATTTATCTGATTGGTTAAGCTTGAAAACTGCTGAACCTTCCACTGCATCCCTGGTTTGCTGTTTATATCCAGGCTGCTCGATCCATTTTCCACTGGTCAGTGAGTCGGTTATTGCCATTTTAATCCCGTTTCCGTTACCTTCGGTTTTATAAAACAGATGGAATAAACCATTTTTGTTAATGATATCCCCATCTATACACGATTTAGCATTTTTCGGAGCGAACAATACTTTGGGTTCGGAAATAAAACCATCAAAGTTATCATTTGCATAAGCATAATAGATAATATCAGGTCCATTGCCATGTTGCATAGACCAATATACCATATATTTTGCTTTTGCCGGATCGTAAATAGTTTGTGGTGCCCAAACGCGTTTTAGATTTTCATTTCCTTTAAACCGGTCTTGTATGTTAATAATAGTGTGCTTCCAGTTTATCAGATCATCTGATTTCAGCATAACCAATGCCCTATTGGAATCCCAGCCTTTAGATGAAGTCATATCGGTAAGCACCATATAAAAAGACTTCCCATTATCACCCCTTACGATATGCGGATCCCTTACCCCTCCTGTAGAACTGATTATCTTTGAATCTAAAACAGGCTGGTTATTGTTAAGTGCCTTATAATTATACCCATCTGTGCTAAGCGCAAAGCAAACTGATTCGTCACTTACGGCATTCCCCTTAAAATAGGCGAATAAATATCCTGAAAAATCTTTTTCTATTGGGCCTGACTTGTAGCCTTGAGCTAACAAATTTCCGGTAAGGCTTAAGAGTAAAATGCAAAGGAGGAATGGACGGTAAGACGGAAATCGTTTCATCGTTTAGTGCAGGGTATTAATTTGTAATGGGATGAATATAGGGTGCGGATATTTCCCGCACCCATTTGATATTATTTTAAAGCTATTTTTTGTACCTGGGTATAGTAGTATTCCCCGGCTGAGGTCGATTTTATACCTAGTCTGGCATAGATGTAGTCCAGCGATTTCAGGTTATCAGGTAGTGCGCCTGAAGAAATCTGTAATTGCTGTCCAAGTACTACGCTATTTAGCGGCGCATCAACCCTAACCTCTCGCTGAACCTGATCTGTTAAGATCGATTTACCAAGATATAGTCGTACAAACTCAAGATTTGCGGATTGAACGACCTTATTAACAACCAGGCTTGCAATTATGTTGTCACCAGATTTCTGATAAGATTCTCCGCTAATCGTAAAATATGGTGTAACCGGAACATCAATGGTTGTATTACCTCTAACGTCCACCCTTATTGTATCTGATGCCTGTTGCAGCCATGGCGCATCAGCCCTGCGTACCAGCTTATATTGACCGTCAAAGAGCTTAGCTGCAAAACTGCCATCCTGATTGAGATAAACCGTAATTGGTGATTTAAGCGGATAACCATCTTGCCAAAGTTCCAGTTGAGGACCGTTGTTGCGCACGGCTACGGCCCGGCCCTGGTAAACCACTTTTCCTGAAAGGGTTACCTCGGGTGCTTCAAAATTATCATACTCACATCCGGACAGTAATATACTGCCGGAAATTGCTAATATTATTAAAAATTTAAATTTCATAATCTTTAAAATTAGTTGAATGGGTTTCTTACAATCTTTGGATTGTTGTTTAGCACGTCCTGAGCGATAGAGGAATAATAGTTGGCCAGGCGGAAAAACCTTGCTCTGCGAAAACGGCTGGGTCTGATGCGCTCATAAATATATTTGCCATTGTCCGGATGTCCTGGTCGAACTACTCTATATCCGTAAAGGCCCCTAACTACTGCATTCGGGTCGTTTTCAGAACCATCCCATACGATGTGCGCGATACGCCATCTTTTTAAATCAAAATATCTATGATCTTCAAATGCAAGCTCCACGCGACGCTCATTGCGAATAATATCTGTGGTCAATGCAGTGAGGCTATTTGCAGAAAATCCTGCACGTGTCCGTATTGAGTTGACATAGCCAAGACCTTCTGGTCTGCCAAGTTCAAATGCAGCCTCCGCAGCATTTAAATAGATTTCTCCTAAACGGAACCATGGCCACCAGTTTGAGGCACTGGTTCCTCTGGTACTTGCCGCAGATGCATCACTTACAAATTTCCGAATATAAAATCCAGTATTACTTACATCCATTGCATCATCTTTTGGCCCATCAAATCCGGTCCAAAGCTGCCCATCGGTGTAGTTTTTACCAAGTTCAGCAGATGTAGATAGCTGATAGCTTCCATTGTTCCATACGGCAACCCCAGCCTGTATCCTAACGGGATTGTTTTTAAAGTTGGTACCCGGATAGATTACAGTGCCGTATAAACGGGCGTCCCTGCCTGCAAAAATATCTCCGATACCTGTATAAGCGATGTAGTTACCTGAAGCATCCTTATCGCGCAGCGTACCTTTTGATCCATCCAGGTAACTGAAGCTTTCTACAAAGCTTAGCGAAGGTGATACTGTTGAAGAGGATTCATTGTCTTCAGTCATGCTCTTAATGATGTTGTCATAAGCAAAACGGTGTACTTTAACACTCGGTGCGAAATCTTTAGCGAAGATTACCTCACTACCGGTTTTTTTATTCAACATATCATAAAAGTTTGCGCCTTTATCTGGATTTTCATTAAAGAGTGCATAGGGACCGCTGATAATTGCTTTGGATGCGGTTAACGATTTGTTGTAATAGTCTGCTGCCATTGATGCCGGGATACCAACTTCCCCACCGGGAGTGGCTATCGGATTGGACATCAAGCTATTGTACTTAGCTATAGATCCTGCATAAAGCATGGCTCTGCTTTCTAATGCAAGGGCAGTGAATTGATTAGCTCTGGTTTTGCTCGAATTGTTTGCGGTCAGATCTGCTTTGATCTCTTCCAATTCGCTATAAATAAAGTCGTAAACTTCGTGCTCCTTAGAACGAGGCACCTGCAGTGGTGTTGGATCACCACTAAAATCGTAAATCAACTGTTTCGTTACCAATGGTACTCCGCCCATTCGTTTTACCATTTCGAAATAGACAAAAGCCCTTATGAAACGCAATTCAGCCTTGAACAAGCGTTTTTGTGTGACATCCAGTTTCATACTCTGCGTTTCCAGATTTTCCAGCGACAGGTTAACATCCCTGATCAATCCGTAATCCCAATAGCGACCATAATCATCGCCGAACTGGAAATCATTTCTCCAGTTTTGGTCACGATGACCAGACCACATGGCATCATCTAGCTCTGTCATTCCCCCGGTATTGAAAACACCATGCAGGGTAGGTAATCTGTTGTAATAATTTGCCATTAAAGAGGTTAGCAATTTAGGGTCGTTCCACAATTGTTCATCTGTAATGGTACTTTTTGATTCCCGATCAAACCATTCATCGTGCTTGCAGCCATTCATTATTAAACAGGCCAGCAAAGCAATACATATATAAATCTTTTTCATTTTATTCAATTTTAAGGTATCAGATTAAAAGGTCACGTTAAAACCTGCCATAAAAACTTTTTGCTGAGGATAAACAACTGCTGCTGCAGCTTCAATTTCAGGATCAATCTGGAAGTCTTTTACATTATCAAAAGAGATCAGGTTGGATCCGTTTACGTAAAAACGAATTTTCTGTGCTTTTATCTTCTGTGAAAACTTTTGAGGCAACGTGTAGGCCAATTCTAAATTTCTCACACGAAGGTATCTTACATTAGTAAGCCAGAAATCACTGTTTCTGCTATTTGGGCCTGTATTTCCGTTACGAATAGCAGGATAGTATCCCGGCACCCAGGCGCTGCTTGGATTATAAGGATCTTCACGGTGCCATCTGTCTTCTAATAAATAGGCAGGCGAATTTCCCCCGCCATGAAAGGCGTTTCTTAATTCATAATCCTGATTCCAGGACTGCATAGCGCCACCTGCGAAATCTACATTCAGATCTATTCCTTTATAGTTCAAGCCGATTCGTCCACCAAAAGTCATCATTGGTGCCCAGCCTGTAGGATAACCGATAGGGGTTTCATCCATTCCGTTAATCACCCCATCACCGTTAACATCTGCGTAAATAAAGTCACCGGGTAACTGCGTTCTGTTGTTGTTACCATCATTATTTATACCATAATTACGGATCTGTTCTTCAGATTCAAAACGACCGATCACCTTATAGCCCCACCAAACGCCGCCCCAACGGTCTTCTGATGAATTTCTGTACTCGTTCAATGAATTGCTAAAGCGTGGCTTATAGGATTCAATTGCCCTGTAACGTGAAAAGGTAAAGTTACCGCTAACCGTATAATTCAATTCGCCTATTTTACTGGTATAGGTGGCAATACCTTCCATACCATAATATCCGTTTTTATTTAAATTTTCATTAGGTAATCCGTATCCAATTTCACTAGGCAACAGCACATCATACCTTTGTGCCGGATAGCCCGTACGTATGATTTTAAAAGCATCTGCGGTAATCGTTAGTTTATTATTAAACAACCCTAAATCCACACCAATATTATAGTTGGTATTTTTTACCCATGACAGGTTTCTTACAGGAAGAGATTTTGGCTGAATGCCTGGATAATATGTACCGTTAAGTACTGCATCTCCTGATCCAAAATTATAGCCTGCAAGATAGCCATGCATACCAACGCCTTCCTCTAAACCAGTCTGACCAAGGGAAGCTCTGATTTTCATCTCATTTACAACACCTTTAAGTGGTTTGAAAAATGACTCATCAGATATACGCCAGCCTAAACTCGCTCCCGGGAAAAGCCCCCATTCGTTGCCCTTGTAATATAAATATGACCCATCGTAGCGACCAAGTACTTCAACCAGATACTTTCCTTTGTAGTTGTAATTGAAACGGCCGATATATCCAGCCCTGGCCTCGTATGACCAGTCATCGCCCAGGCTGTTAAGTTCAGCAAGTTTCATAAGAGGAATGTAATTGTTGGTTGGATTAGAACCCAATGCAGAGTAGGTTCGGTCCCAGTCCGATCGTTCATATCCCAATGTTGCTGAAAAATTGTGATCGCCAATCTGCTTAGCATAGTCTAATTGGAACTGCGCAAAACGGGATATCGCTACCCTATCAGTTTTATATCTCCAGCCAGCATCACTTCCTCCGGTTCGGTTATAATTGTTGTTTTCATATCTGTACACATCATACGTGTATTGAAAACCATCGAATTTATTATTAGTATAGTTATAAGAAACGGTTCCTTTTGCAGACAAGCCAAACTTGGTTTTGTATGATGTAGTTAGATTTACGTTTCCACTAATATACTTATTGTCCTTATAGCCCACAGTTTCCCTATTGAACAGGGCAGGATTATAGGCAAAATCATTCACATGGTTTGGATAGGCCGGATTCCCGTTTGCATAAGCAGGAACTGTTGGTCTGTTTCTGAAAATCGCCAGAATAGAAGAAAAGTAACCATCTCCTCCCGGAAGTCCTACATCTTTGGTAGTTTCCTGCCTTCCGGAAATCTGCGCACCGACAGTTAATCCCTCAAGAATGGTGGCTTCCATATTGGCCTGTAAGTTGGTACGCTTGTAAGAGAAGTCCTTGATCATCGCATCCTGATCCAGATTACCCACGGAAAGAAAATAGTTAGAGTTCTTTGATCCGCCGGTTACATTTGCGTTAATATAACGTTGGGGAATATTTTTACGAATGATCATATCATAATAATCATTGTTTTGATAGCCCGGCTCTACCCCTGCCTGCCATTTGGCAAGTTCTGCCGGGGTATAAACCGAAGTGGGGTTTCTGTTTTCATTCTGTGCGGCTTCCACCATTCCCCTGGTGTATTGCGCAGCATTAGCCATGGTAGGAAACCGGGTGAGGTTTTGCCAGCCTAAATAGCCATTTACATTAATTTTCGCAGTTTCGTTTTTGCTTCCTTTTTTAGTAGTAATTAATACAACCCCTCTGGCAGCACGAAAACCATATACCGCTGCAGCTGCATCTTTAAGGATTGATATACTTTCGATATCCTCTAAATTAAGTGCATTAAATATATCCGCGCCTGATCCGTTCTGGGTTCCAACCCAATCATTCCCGGTTTGTCCGCCATAAGCTACCCCATCAATAACATATAAGGGGTTTCCCATGTTGCGGATTTCAATCGCAGCACCTTTTCCCGGACGTGCATCTTTAGCACGGACCGAAATACCTTGTACTTTACCGGCTAAAGCCCCCGCAGCCGTTGTAGACGAAGTCCTTACGATGTCTTCCGACTTGATATTGCTTACTGCTCCGGTAATATTACGTTTGGATTGCTTACCATAGCCTACAACCACCACATCATCCAAATCTTTGTTATCATTTTCCATAACAATGTTGAGTTCACTCTTTTGACTCAAAACAACCCTTTGGTTTTTGAAGCCGATAAAGGCAAATACCAAAACCGGCTTGCTGGTTTGGATTTGAAAACGACCATTTTCGTCTGTACTGGTGATTTCAGATGGCGTACCTTCAGAAAAAACCGTAACACCCGGCAAGGGTTCGTTTTTTTCGCTGAATACACGCCCCGAAATTTTTCGTTGTGCGAATGAGTAGCTGGGAATTGCCCACACCACCACGCAAATCAATAAAATTTTAAGGATTCTCATTTTCATATTTGGTTATTAAATTTAATGACTAGCTGATGCCAAATATGTTGTGCTGATGTGATGAGTGTTTGTTACAGAAGACAAAAGTTAAACTAAATTTAAAATGTCTTTCCGGTTCTGATTCACTTTAGTTTCATCTAACAAAGCCCGCTTCACTAAGAAGTTTGTTGTACTTCCGGACGAGCGTTATATCTGGTTTTCATTGCCAAACATATAAGATTCTGCGCTATGCAGACATACACATATTCGTCAATTAACATTTATTTTTTCGTCAAAATTCATGTTTTCAGCAGCTATACGTGCTTTTTTTGATATTCGGAAGGAAGCTGACCGAATTCCTCCTTGAAGCATTGTCGAAAATAAATCGAACTGTTAATACCGACCATTAGGGCAACTTCGGTAACATTGTATCTTCCTGAACGAAGTAGCTGTGCGGCCTTTTGAATCCGCACTTTTCGAACCAGCTGATTAATATTTTTTCCAGTAATGCCTTTGAGCTTTCTATAGAGAGTAGATTGGCTCATATTCATTTTCTCGGCAAGCGTAGCGGTATCGAGCACTTCATTTTGAATAAAACCTTCAACCAAGGTAACGAATTCCTTTACAAAGGCATTTTCCCGCCAAAGCTCTGTATTTACCGGAGCCGCATCAGATTCAGTTTTTATCTGAGTGGAAAGGTTAGCCAGTAATTCATCATAAATAGCCTTTCGTTTAACAAGCAGATTTTCAATACGGCCATGCAGCAATTTGGGACTCACTGGTTTGGTCATGTAAGAATCCACCCCCAACTGATATCCGCGTTCCTTATTAACATCGCTATCACTGGACGTGAGCAGAATAGTCGGGATATGACTGGTCTCCCGCTCGGCTTTCAACTCCTGCAAAAGTGCAAAGCCGTCCATATCAGGCATCATCAGATCACTGATAATCAGATCAGGCACACGAGCTTTAGCCAGCGCTAATGCATCAAAGCCATTTTCTGCTGAAATGAGTTCGTATTTAGAAGAGAGAACTGATGAGAGATAAACCCGCAAATCGTTATCGTCTTCGACAAGAAGCACCAGGTGTTTGGGGGGATCAGCAGGTATTTTTTCAATAAACGAACTGCCTTTGGCATCCTCCGAGGGAGAATCAGCCGGAGTGGGAACTGCGTTGGTGAGTAAGCGAACAGAAAACTCACTCCCTTTTCCAAATTCACTTTTAACTTGTATCTTTCCATGGTGTATCCCGGCAAGTTCTTTTGCCAGTGCCAGTCCGATACCAGAGCCATGCGGTACAGAGTTTGGCACCTGGTAAAATTTATCAAATATTTTGTTCAAGTGTTCCTGGGCAATCCCTAAACCAGTATCCTTTACGGTAATCAGCGCACAGGTACTTAAATGATCTTTTTCATAATTTAATATGACCATAATACTGCCACTCGTAGTGTACTTGCAGGCATTGGAAAGTAGATTATCTAAAATGAGTTGTACGATCTCTGCATCAAAAGTGGTTTTGATATCTTCCTGCTGCGAAGTAAAACTAATATCCACTGAACTATTCATATTAGACTCTTTATATTTCCCTACAATTTCTGTAAGTAATTCCCCCAAATAACCTTCACCAAGAACCAGCGGCTTATACTGGGATTCGACCTTACGAAATTCAAGTAACTGGTTGACCATGGAAAAGAGTCTTGCGGCATTTTTCTGGACAATATAAACCCATTCTTTATGCCTGGAGGGTAACTTTTCTTCGGCAAGAAGATCTTCTAGTGGCCCAAGAATTAAGGTTAGCGGTGTGCGCAGTTCATGGGTAATATTGGTATAAAAATTCATCCTTTCCATATGGAGTTGTCCATCCTGTTCCAACTGTAGTTTTTTCACACGAAGCTCGGCTTCTACATTGATTTTTTTAATATAGAAGAACAGTACGATAAATATTGTCGCTGCAGCGATAAAAAAATAAGACAGGATAGCAAGGCTGCTTAAATAAAATGGTGGAGATATGTTGATTAATAGCCGCTGGTACGTTTGAGACCACTGTTCGTTTTTATAGCGGGTGCGGATGAGCAATTCGTATTTTCCGTATGGAATATTTCGAAAGTCAAGATTTTTTTCGCTCCCAAGAAATATCCAGTTCTTATCCAAACCGTTCAGTTTGTAACTGAACTCCACTAAATCATTCACGGCATAATCCATTACCGATAATTCTATGCGAAAGCTATTTTCCTGGTGCTGGAGATCAATCTGCTGAGTAAGGTTGGGATATTTCTCCACTTGTGCATGGTTTTCACCCGTATTGAAAACCATAAACCGGCTGATGCGTATCGGAGAGGCTGGAAGAGATAATGGAATTTCAGCCGGGTTAAAATAACAGACACCTTCAGGCATTCCAAAGTACAGCCTTCCCTGGCTATCGGCAAATACGCTGTTGCTGATGAAACCGCCTGGCGGCAGACCAAAAGCATTGTCATAACTCAACATACGCTTTTCCAAGGGAAGATAACGCATTAGCCCTGCCCTGCCAGCGCTCCAGATGTCCCCATTAAGGTCTTGAGCCACTGCATTAACGGTGAGCCATACATCGGCCTCCGGCATGAGAATGCTTTCTGTAGTACCCAATGGCTTATGAATTTTTTGCAGTGAAAGGCCTTCGTTGGTAGCAATCCATATATTGTTACTGCGATCCCGGAACAGGTGATTGATGGTGTTACTGCCGA
>Ga0247804_10001185_pt1 | contig 12086 bp, 15 predicted proteins | sample UWRJL029104C1_FD_181142 | JGI IMG/M metagenome (GOLD analysis project Ga0247804, IMG submission 181142) | Plant litter microbial communities from Arlington Agricultural Research Station in Wisconsin, United States - UWRJ-L029-104C-1 | ecosystem: Environmental > Terrestrial > Plant litter >...
TCAAAAAGGTTGATACAGCACCCAAGGTTCAGGATGACGATGTTGATTGGGGAGATGGTTGGTAAAATCATGATTTATTGCTTGAATGCATAGCACCGGCGCTTGGGATGAATGGGTCTCTAGGACATGATACCAATTTCAATGTTAATGATTCTGTTTCCTAGCTTAAAATCTTGTGATACTAGTCTGGCTACCTTTGTTGAAACACAAATCCCTACGAGATTTATACTTAGAAGTGTCCAGAATGGTAGAGATGTAACCTATCAACATTAGGCATGATTGACGACACCGACAAAGTACTCCTAGGTGTTGACTGTTGAGGTTCTTCACGTAGGTACATAAATATGGATTCTAATTCATTCACATCAACAGAAGCTCTGTGTTATGACCTCGTGTATAGAAGTGGCCTGTGGACCAAACTTGTGAAATACCCAGTAGCTATCGGATTGACTCCTTAGTCCCCAAATTCACAGGATAGCCCTAAGTGGTGACTGTTCAAACTCAAGCTTCCAGATGAATGGAGGACTAATTCTTACAATGAATTTATGCTTAGATCATATGACTGTTCGGTCACAGTCACTCCTTTGCCTTCTACCATTACTATTAGCTGCTCAAACACCACATCCTCTTTTCAACTTTCTCAAAAGTTGTGTGCTGGTCAAACAAGTAACCAAACCTACTAGTGATCACTATACTAGTTGAAATCTTCATCTTCTTCACTTATAGGTGTGCTTGTTGTCACCTAGCCATGGAAATCAGTAACAAGTCCTCTAAAGCTAGTGTTGCTAGATCCCAAAAGGCAGCAAAACATAAATCCTCCAAAATCAAAAAAGGAAAGCAGGAGAGAAGAAACATCGTCTACCTCACAAGCATCCTTCGATTACGATGCAAGCCGGCAGTGCCTTACCACGACATTGCTTATATCCTTCTAGTCAACTTCTATGACCAGATGGTATACCTAGCATTGCTAGTTACGAAAAGAGAGTTTACGGGAGCGGGATCCAAAAAGGGCTTCACGCGGACCAACACTAGTGATTTGAGGGGATGGCTGACTGAGTATGGTAAGTATTTTATGTGATCTGTGCCATACCAGAGAAGCGATGTGAGTTGCGTAGATGACAATAGTCCTAGCCAGTTGTCTTTTGGTCTCTAATGTATTCAAGTACTATCATACTAACCTTGAATGAAACCATATAGCCGAGCACTTGTTCCATCAAGCCGGACTATCGCGCTCCATCACATATTCAGACGCTCGGTCAGCCAAGCAAGAGGATGTTGCTGAGATTCTCTTCCACTCTTATTTGCCAGCCTATTATGTGGTCGTAGAAGACTCTGAGGGACTCTTGCAGGTCAGCTGGAAGAAAGAAACGCATTGGAAAGCAGGTAGCACACCAGAGGGCCGACCTCGAGAGGCGCCGACTAGATACATTATGATGCAGCCTCCAATTGGCACCGCAAGACCCCAAAAGGTATGCTCCTTCTTGCATGAGTATCAAAACTCGGTGGTTATTCGTGAACTGGATCCGATATGCACTTGAACATATAGCCTTGAGATCAAACTAACTCGCAGAAAGGAGGTCATGGCTAACACAAACGTCGCATAGTATATTCCCAGTTCTAATCTTGAAAATTCCGACGATGATATTCCAGGACAACTAGAGGAGATAAATAGACTACAAAAGTCGACAGCAAACAGATCACTAGCGCAGAGCTTGAAGAAGTGCGCGGTATCTTGTTGTGAATAACACTGACTTTCATTTATTTGGGGATCGGGAGAAATATGGGTAGACAACAGCATGGTTTATGCTCCAATTGACGGAATAACTAGTGGTCTACCTGACGCTCGGTACGTGAACTTTGACATCATGAAGCAAGCAGGTAATCAAGATAGGATACGGTAAGGTTGGGAGGGAAGAAGTAAGGGCGAGCGTGAGCGCGCTCGTGATGATCTTCGCTACGACGTTTCATAGAGTCGAGCTCCGAATCATAAATAGAGCTTGCGCCACAATGGAATGAAATTACTTGCACCGCGACACATCTAAGGATAGAATTGGTGGTAAAGCATAGGGCAAGACAGGGTAACTTTCGCAATGTTGACAGAACTCAGCCATGCCTGCGGACAGGCGCTACTGGAGTACATTCTAATTCGGTGGTTCGGCTGGGTGCACGAGACAGACACTGTCTTGTTTATGTATTACCCTGACGGTAGCTTACACCATAACCGTAGTTCATACAGTAGCGTCAACAGCGAACAGACAGAGGAGACAAGACAGGAGACAGACGACAGGCGACAGGCCCCCACCACCAAAGCCTAAAAACCAGCTAGCCGCTCTAAGCTGACGGGTGCAGTCAGAGCTAATAAATGATTATTATCCCCAACGCTCGCCATACAGTACAGTCCCAAAAGACTACCTACCTGCTCTTCTTTATTTACCCCATCCTCTCCCTCCTTTGCCCAACTTCTACTTAACCTATCAGCTATCCCTCTGAAGCTGCCATATTCCTCTCCGCTTTCCTGGTTGCTGCTGTTGACGATCGTGCGTGCTTACGTTGCTCCTCGTCTTTCCTCCACTCCCAACCAACCCCTCATCTGTCGCGCGCCTACAGACAGTGCTCCAGTCTCACCACACAAACGACGACACTTTGACTCCTGACTCTCTTGCATAAATACCCTCCAGCCGCATCACTCGAACGTCCTCCTCCTCCTCCTCCCTCAAACTTTCAACACCATGTCGGATCTTCAGGGACGGAAGATCTTTAAGGTCTTCAACCAAGACTTCATTGTCGACGAGAGATACACAGTCACAAAGGAGCTCGGTCAGGGGGCTTATGGAATCGTTTGGTATGTTTCCCCGTATGCGACTATGGTAAGGGGCCATGGCTGATTTTTCACCATAGTGCTGCTACCAACACACAAACACAAGAAGGGGTTGCGATCAAGAAGGTTACCAATGTCTTCAGTAAAAAGATCCTGGCGAAGCGTGCGCTACGAGAGATAAAGCTGCTGCAGCACTTTAGAGGACACCGCAATGTATGTTTTGCAAATGGAAACGCTGTTGGATTCCCGCTGACTTGGGCAGATTACCTGTTTGTACGATATGGACATTCCTCGACCTGACAACTTCAACGAGACCTATCTTTACGAAGGTAAGATTATCCCATCCCCAGAACCAACACGACCCCTCATTCTGTGTGCGATTCTCTCAATCGCTGCTTGAAGCTATGGTTCACCTACTGTTTCCTATTCTGAATGCATAGACTAACATATATTCTTTACAGAACTTATGGAGTGTGATCTTGCTGCTATCATTCGATCGGGTCAACCTCTAACTGACGCCCATTTTCAATCATTTATTTACCAGATACTATGCGGCTTGAAGTACATCCACTCCGCCAATGTTCTGCACCGTGATTTAAAACCGGGAAATCTTTTAGTCAATGCCGACTGCGAATTGAAAATCTGCGATTTTGGACTGGCAAGAGGATTTTCGGTTGATCCGGAAGAAAATGCTGGTTATATGACTGAATATGTTGCTACGAGATGGTACCGTGCACCAGAGATTATGCTGAGCTTCCAGAGTTACACCAAAGCTAGTAAGTGCAACCTCCCTCCAGTTTCGTGATTAGTGAATCTAACAAAATGCTAGTTGATGTCTGGTCGGTAGGATGTATCCTCGCAGAGCTCCTGGGTGGTCGCCCATTCTTCAAGGGTAGAGATTATGTCGACCAGTTGAACCAGATCCTCCACATTCTTGGCACGCCCAACGAAGAGACCCTCTCCCGCATTGGCTCACCTCGTGCTCAAGAATATGTACGAAATCTTCCATTTATGGGCAAACGCCCTTTCCCAAGCCTTTTTGCCCAGGCAAACCCTGACGCGCTTGACCTTTTGGACCACATGCTAGCATTTGATCCATCGTCAAGAATCTCTGTCGAGACCGCTCTCGAGCACCCGTACCTTCATATCTGGCACGATGCCTCTGATGAGCCTGGGTGTCCTACTACCTTCAACTTCGATTTTGAAGTTGTTGAGGACGTGGGAGAGATGCGAAAAATGATTTTAGACGAGGTTCATAGATTTAGACAACATGTACGAATCCAACCTGGGCAACAAGGTCAAAACCAAGGTCCCGCGGTGCCAATCCCACAAGCAGGTGGTAGCTGGGGAGCAGAGGATCCAAGGCCGCAGGAGACTTATGGACAAGGTGCCGGAGGTTTAGAGCAGGATTTACAGGGTGGTTTGGACGCCATGCACAATTAAGATGAAGTACAAACAGTGCAGCCGATTTAGAATGTTGATTCTTTGGCTATGAAAAAAGCAGTATCCATATCATCTGTTGCGAGATGAGAAATAATGAATGCAATGAAAGACGAAAATGAAGATTACCTCGCCCCATGAACATATTCCCTTGCATGTGAAAAGAAGACCATTATTAGTATCCTCTTGCGGCTGACTTACTAACAGGTAAAAAGAGGCTCAAGCGAATCCATGCTTTTCAGCAACAGGGTAGTACATGAAGTTGATGGAAGTATTGCACTGGAACCACAATCACGTCAGCAGTGGAGTCATGGAACACTTCATAGAAATCAAAGCCTTTTAATTTATTGGTATCTCACAGCGAATATTTAATATGTATTTACAAGAAGTTTCCCCATTCCACAAGTCGCTCTTACTGATCATGACAGCTCATATGCTCATTGATCGCATTCCGGATCCAGTACCTTCTATTCATATAACCAATACTCAGCGGCATACTGTACACTCAGAGTACCAACTGTTGCACAAGTAGCTGTCTGCATACCTCCAGCTGTCTCGACACGGTAAAGGTTGCTTATGCCAACACTGACATAAGGAGCTGGCTTCGCGACCAATTGGAGCCAATCCACCGCCCCAGTTCCAGATGGACCCTTGGCAGCATCCGCAGGCGCTTTGATAGAGTCGTTCTTCTTGGCTTGGATGGATTTGTTAGAGTTCAAAACAAACGTTGGGGTTCCATCGGCGGAGAAGAAGTGCGTTCCGGACCTGGCAAGCTTCGAAGTGGGTGGGAGGTTGAAGCAGTTGTTTTTGCCGGGGGGAGTCATGACGGCGGCGGCACTGAGCGCATTCAGCGCAGATGGGTCGGATCTAGCCATCTCAGTTGCGTCGTAGAGCGTTGCGATTGCCCCAATGGCAACAGGCGCGGCTCCCACCGCGGTACAGGTGTAGTTTTGGATTCCGCGGCCGAGAGCTACCTGTACTAGGGCAGTGGTTGGGGCGGTAAGTTCGCGGGCACCTGAGGAGGAGGGTCAGTAGGCTTCGGTGAAGGTACGGTCTGGGGGAGGAAGAACTTACCACCGTTTACGGGAAGAGTTGCGGTGGCCTTGACTGGAGGCTTCACTGCAGGTTTCGCGGCTGGAGCTGGGGGGCCAGGTGCTGGGAGGCGTGGTGCTGGAGGGGCTGGAGCAGCAGAGCATATTTGCAAGAGAGAAAGTGCCGTGACGGCGAGGCCAGTGATCATGGTGTTGATGGAAGGCATGGTGATTATTTGGATTATGGATTGGAAGGTTTTCTGGTAATATACAGTTGAATTCTTGTGGTTTGGTGTTGCGTATCAATGCCTACTTCGCGAGATAATCGGATGTAGAAACAAACGTTTATTAAGTAACTTAATATCAAGACTTGCCAGAAGTCTCTTGGGGAGTAAGACGGATCTGATAGAAAGACAGGGATAATGAAAGTGATTCTGGTTATGAAGCTTGATATCGATAGGGAAAAGAGGTAACTCGAGGAGCGTGATGATCATCTTATATATTTTCTTCATGAACACAATCGACCTTCTAGATGAAGGCGGCAACCCCCCTGCACACGTCGTTTATTTCTAGCATCTCGTGGGTGACATGGGATGGGGTAAGATTACATTCAAAGTTTGGTGGCATGGCCGCACACCTGCATCTGACCTTGCTCAAGCTTAAGCTACGCTACTGTACGGCACTCCGCGGATTAATTGTTTGACTCTGTACCTGACGATTCAGAAATCATCCATATGTCCAAGAGAAGACTAGTGGCCATCTTACTGGGGGAAGCTGGGGTCGTATACGTGGAGGGGAGGCACACATTCAGGATCAGGACGTTAGAACAGGAGTTCACGTCTCAGGCTGCTGACCTGCTTTACAATAGTCAAGAGTCCGATCGCAAAAAGTCTGGCTGGTAAAGACCCACCACGCCAACAGCCAGGGAAAAAGTTCAACATGCTTGTCGGGTTGTGTTAAAGATTATTCATCCGCTTCTAATCCATGCGGGCAATATCCAAGATCAGAATCAAGCTGGTTTACCGCGGTGCCGTAGCCGAGCTCGTTGTAATCCCTGCCGCCAGTCCAATATCTACTGTACCTCTAATGCATACGGAAGATTGCGGCCGTGGCGATGTATCTTGAGGTACTTCCAAAGTTGGCGACTGAAGACAAAGAAGTACCTATGGAGTCTTGCCACGGCATCGAGTATAATTTCTTTCTACACCAGCTTATGGACTCGGAGGTCGTACACATTATTTTCGCACTTACTTCTAGAACTTCTGGCGCATGTCTATAGTGGTGGGAATCGCTACCCAGACCAGGATAAGACTGAACGACAACTCCGTATTCATGTTGTCGGTACTCTAGTCGACTGGCTACTGTTTGATATTCCTAAACATCAGACGATCAGAGAGATCGACGCAAATCCTGCCTTTCCGTGTCCCATTTTGAAACTTCCTATCGCTCGAAAAGAACAAAAATGTTTCAATGTCGTCAAGAGGCGAATTCAGCGCTCCTGTTTCGCGGCTTGTTTCGAGTTTCAAGTCCCCATCGTCGTCGAAACTCAAGCCCAAGCCTCACGCGGCACAAACAACCCAACGGCTTGGGTGTTCACGGTCCGCTGGGTGAACCAAAAGGTTTGCTTGTTTACGATAGCTTTCCTTTCATTTGAGAACCTTAAAAGCCGCTCGCTTCAGTACTGTAGAGTACTGTACATTGAGCCGATTATTGGGACCGGGATTGACCTACCATACCGCGACCGTAAGCGAGTCGTAAGTACTCTTTGTATCATGGAGGGATTCCAGGGTGGTAGCCATAGCCGCTATTGAAATCGCTATGGTATGCCTGACTTTGCGCGCGCGCGGGGAGAGAGAGGGCAGCAGAGTATGATTATTACGGCGACAAAGGTGGAGATAATCAATCGCCCCTGCCAGATGTTTCTTCCAGGGAGGTCCTGTTCTTGCTGTGCTCCGTGTTTCGACCAAAGATCCGTGGTATTGCGTACTTCTGTTTCTCCTGCATCCGGAAAACTGCACGAGCTGCCACAACTCTTTGACCCGCGTCCGCGTCCAGTTCTAGCCATCAAAGCCAAGCAAGGGGCGGACCGGGCGTCTGCATTGACGCAAACGTTGTATTCCCATTCCCAACATGGCCTCAATTAGCTGTCAATAATATCTGCTAGAAGCGGTCTGGTGATACTGCTATATCGGGATCTATTAGCTTCCTTATTCGGAGATGTTGCAATCAGCGGAGCATGGTAAGAACAGTATCGATCTTGGGAAAGCAAAGTTACGAGCATCGGATTTGTTGGTGTTCTGGAGGCTTGACTAGAGGATTGCTTATGTGAGGTCTAACTATGAATTGACGAATTCCGAGAAGATCTGATGTTAGTGCTATGGTCAGTTTGCTGCACACGTTACAATAGCGTTGCGCCGGCGAGAAATAAGCATAGCTATATCTACCGTGGGAGCAAGGTTGCACCATGAGCTCGAAGCAAGCGATCTCCACACATACCAAGCAAGTATAATCTCTGAGTTGAAATCACAAGGAACTGAAACCGGCTGTTCGCCATAACCACGCTTGACCCAGCTAACGGCTACTAGAGTTTATCCGTGTGTAAATACGTCTGAGATCTCAACGCACAAGGTTTGTAGAAGTTCGAATAATTGTCCAGTACTTACTACAGCAAACAAAGACTAAGAATTAGGAGCAACAGTCTGCTGATACACGCCACTCATCAACCTAAGGTCGTGAGCGGCTAGTGCAAATACGAAAATAGCAGGAGTGAAAGTGAGCCCTTGTTGTACACACTTCTAGTAATGAAGCGGAGTATTATATACATGTTTTCATACAGTCCTCAACTGCAAGTTCAAATCATCAATCACTTGGTAAATATACCAACACTTGACAGCCTACGAAATGACACCTCGATTTAACCCAGAGTCAGCCGTTCTCCTTGGCCCAGCAAGTTGTCAATAAGACAGCTGGCAAAAACAAACAAAAAGAGACGAAAGAAGAATCCGACAAACGCCGATAATACAGGCATAAGCCAGCCCTCAAGGTCGCCTATAAGTTACCAGACCTAGCTTGGAGGTTGAGTGCCGAGACCACCACTCATGCCTTGTAGTCTACTCGCAAGTTGAGGGTATTTTTCTTGCACCTCTAGTTGAGTACGTGTAGCTTCCGCATATGACAATGCATTAACGATCTCGCCTTCGGTACGGGAGAGCTCAGCGGCGCGCTCAAAGTATTGCAGAGCCTCAGTGACTTTGCCTTGCTGAAGTAGGAGCTGTGCCATTGTGGCAACGGCAATGTCGCACTCGGGATCAACTACGTATGTTGGTCAGTAGTGGGTCCTAGATAGGGAAACAGGTTTTGTAACGTACTAATGAGAGCTTTTTGGCAGAGCTTCTCGGCCTCTGCAAAGTCTTGTTTCCACTGGAAAAGAGCGAGAGCTTTGTTAATCAGCGGCAAAACGTTCATTCCCAGAGGCTTGCTTTGCTTCTCCATATCCACCGCAAGGTCAAATTTCTCGATGGCTTCCTGGTACTTCTGCTGATCTAACAACAGCTCACCGTAGTAATTGTATACATCAGGTACTTGTCCAAAGTTCTTAATACACCTTCGGAACGTTGCCATTGAAGACGCAATTGATCCCATCTTGTACTGTGTCACACCAAGCTGAATATGGGAGAAAATGAAGTCCTTATCGAGTTCGATGGATGTTTGATAATCTCTGGCGGCTTCGGAGAATTCACCTAAAATGAAGTGGAGCTGAGCTCGATGGTAGTAGATGTCAGGGTCCTGGCTGTTTTGCTCCATAGCCTGCTCAAAGTCTTCCGAAGCCCCGTCTTTGTTCGCTGTATAATGTTAGTAACGATCAGGTGCCTATACAATGATAACTAACCAAGTTCCAAGTGCATGCTGGCACGCTTGATATAGCTCTGGGTCAGAGATGGTTGTAATTTGATACTGGTAGACAGGTCTTCCAAAGCATCAAGATTCTCGCCCCGCAAGTACCGGAAGGTTCCACGCATGTTATATGCAAAGGCCTCGAGGTCACCTAGATCGCCTAGGACCAACGCTTTATCGAAAGCAGCTGCTGCTTCCTCGTAACCAATTGCAGTCTTCTTCTCCATCGCATTCCATCCTGCTTGTAGTTGTCCTTTTCCAGAATCCTCAGCGAGCTGAGCTGATTCTTCTAAGCCTGAAGGTGGAGGACGAGCTCGGAAACTCTGAAGATAGTTTGTTACGAATGTTGGACTGGGCAAGCGCTTTGCTTTTGTAGCTAAGATTGCTTTTCCTTTTGCTTCTGCAACCTTCTTGAGTAGTCTTTCGACAGCTTGCGCACTGGAGTCGTTTCGGAAGCTATCGATTATACAGCTAGCTGTAAAATCCAAGAGCGCTTCACTGTATTTCTCCAGTTTCTCGTAAGCGTTCGCGCGTCTATTCAATGCCTTGACGTATTCATTATCCAGAGCAATTGCGGCAGTTGTGTCCTCAACCACCTTGTCCCAGTCAGCCAATGCATTATAGCATGCCGCGCGATTTGAGTAGAAGATAGGATCGGGCTTGCAAAGAATGGCTTTGCCATAAAGGTCGATGGCTAAGGGATAGTTCTGAGCTCCATATGCAGTGTTTCCTGCCGCTTTCAGCTTTGCTGCATATTCCTTCCGTTCTTGCTCTGATAACTTAGCAACTATTGCCTCATCCACTTCTGGAAGTTCGTCGGCACTCTCAACTGTAGGCGCCTTCGGTGGTGTTGGTTCAACTGGGCCCTTTTCTAAGTCCGGCTTCTTCTCCTCTTCCCTCTTTTTCCGACGGTCCTTCTTGCTCGATTTTTTTGAGTCTCGACCAACTGTAGTAACCTTCTGTTTGGCGCTCAGTCAGCTACAATAATGGCACAGATATGTCTGTTACGGGATAAAACATACCGAATCAGTTAAGTAGTATGCAACACCAGCCCCTGAGACCACAATCGCAACCCCAGCGATTGTGTATACAACAGCTTTGTTCTCCGAGGCCCAGGTAGATATGCGGTCCCAAACGGATGAGGGAGGAGTTGACGCCGCGAAAACTGGGAATGGTTTCGCATGAGGAATTGCGTTCGTAGCCATGATGAAAGTTGAAGATATTAAAAGGAGAGATAAGTACAATGCAAAGAAGAAAACCGCGATAAAGGGTTGATGAACAGCACTAGTGGAGGTGAAAGGGGGTGATGTCAATACAGTACTGGATCCTGCACTTTACTCCGTAGAAAAGATTATTGTCGATCGATAAGTACACGAGTTTAATCTCTCCTGATCTCATCGGGCGGTGAGCCAACCGCTTGGTACTCCCGGCAGTATTGCTGTGCGGAAGACTCACCCCGCCAAAAGGACATGACACTCTTTCCACCAGTTTATCCACAGCCCTTTTCCAAGCTGAATACTAACCACTAACACAACCCAACGATGGCATATCCAGATCCCCAACCTAATATTGTTGCCGCGCTGGCTACGGATGCCTCAGCTGTTACAGACACTTCAAATACTACCGAGCAGAAAATCGATCCGTGGAATGTAGCGGGGGAAGTAGGAGCAGATGGAAAGGTTAAGGCTATCGACTACTTTAAGCTTGTCGAGGAATTCGGCACCAAGAGACTTAGCAAAGAGGATCTTGCCAGGTTCGAAAAGGTTACGGGCCAGAAGCCGCACAGATTTATGAGAAGAGGGATTGTGTTTAGCCATCGAGATTTGAATTTGATTTTAGATCGCTATGAGAGAGGAGAGCCTTTCTTTCTATACACCGGACGAGGGCCCAGCAGTGACAGTATGCACATTGGGCATACTGTTCCTTTCGAGTTCACCAAGTAGGCAATCCCTTGCCAATGGTCTGAGAACCTCTTCATGTTTGTTTTTGTCTGGAGACATCATTTATTAATGACTCACAGGTGGTTACAAAACGTTTTTGATGTGCCGCTCATAATAATGCTCACAGACGATGAGAAGTATCTTTTCAGTGAAAAGAGAACTATTGAGGAAGTTCAGAGCTACTCTGCGGGCAATGCGAAAGATATCATTGCTGTTGGATTCGATTCCAAAAAGACCTTCATGTTTAGCGATTTTGATTTCATGGGAGGTGCCTTCTACAAGAACGTAGTACGAATGGCTAAGCATATGACTCTCAATGTTGTACGAGCCGTTTTTGGGTTCGATGATAGGTAGGTTGTCTTCAATTTTTGATTTGCACTGCGCTTACACATTTTTTCAGTCAAAACGTAGGCAAGTTCCATTTTGCTGCTATACAAGGCGCAACATCATTTGCTTCTTCTTTTCCTCATATTTTTGGCAATGACCAATCTAAGACGAATCCCATCCCTTCATTGATCCCGTGTGCCATTGATCAAGATCCTTACTTCCGATTGACAAGAGATGTTGCCTCTCGACTCCATTTTGCGAAACCAGCCCTTATCCACTCACGTTTTTTGGATGCTCTACAGGGTCCTGGATCGAAAATGAGTGCGTCCGATGATAAATCCGCCATCTTTATGAAGGACACACCCGGTCAGATCAAGAATAAGATCAACCGGTTCGCATTCTCCGGTGGTCAAGATACAGAGGAAGAACAGCGAACAAAGGGTGGAGATCCAGATGTGGATGTTGCTTTCCAATATCTCACCTACTTCTTAGAGGATGATGATGAGTTGGAAAGAATTCGGAAAGCCTATCGCAGCGGGGAGATGCTTACCGGTGAGCTCAAGGGCATTTGTATCGCACTTCTTCAGGATTACTGCCAGGGATTTCAAGAAAGAAGAGCTACCGTTTCTGTAAGCT
>Ga0247804_10001186_pt1 | contig 12086 bp, 9 predicted proteins | sample UWRJL029104C1_FD_181142 | JGI IMG/M metagenome (GOLD analysis project Ga0247804, IMG submission 181142) | Plant litter microbial communities from Arlington Agricultural Research Station in Wisconsin, United States - UWRJ-L029-104C-1 | ecosystem: Environmental > Terrestrial > Plant litter >...
AACACTTCGATGTTTGATGTAATATAAATCGTATTGCAATTTTATCAAACTTTCTTCTATCGATTCTCCATAAGAATAATTAACCTGAGCCCAACCTGTTAAGCCCGGTTTAACCACATGCCTTGTTTCATAAAATGGCATTATTTTAGCGATTTCATCAACAAAAAATGGACGCTCCGGTCTTGGGCCTATAACTGCCATATCTGCAATCAAAACGTTTAAAAACTGTGGTAATTCGTCGATTCTTGATTTACGCATAAATTTACCAAATGGCGTAATACGTTTATCATTAGATGTGGCAAACGCAGCTCCGTTGACTTCAGAGTTTTCTACCATCGTTCTAAATTTATAGATTTTAAAAGCGACTCCGTTCTTGCCTATTCGTTCTTGTGTATAAAATAAACTTCCTTTATTGCCAATGAAATTTCCAATAAAAATAAAAGGGATAATAACACCGCAAATAAGCAAACCTAACGTAGAAAAAATGAGTTCGAGAAAACGAACCAATAACAAATACAGTTTATTATTGTTGCTTCGGCTAAATGGAAAAAAGCGATAAAAATCTCTGGCAATATACTGAACAGGAATTCGCTGGGTTTTGCTTTCATATACTTGCGTATATTCTCTGATAATGTTTCCTGACTGTAATAAGTGAAGTAATTGCTGATACAAATCAGCTGTTATTCCGTCTGTATTTTGAGATGCGATTACAATTTCAGAAATATTATTTCTTACCACAAAACTCTCCAGTTTATCTTTTTTAATTTCTTTTACATAATGAAATTCAAGCTGCTTGTCACAAACCGAATCTGAATTTACAAAGCCAATAATTTTATAATGCGGATCAACATTTTCTAATCCGAGAACCAGTTCTTCTACTTGGTTTTTATCGCATATCAGTACTACGTTCTGAATAAAACGATGAGAAGCCAGAAAATAAACATAGATATATCGCCAGCCTAATAATGCAAAAAGAACGGCAAAGTAAAATATAACAATTGCAATTCTGTTTTTGGGTAGTTCCGGAGATAAAACGGGAGTTAAGAGATAAACAAATACTGTTGTTGTGGCAGTAAAAACGGTGCTTTTAAGAGTCTGAAACTGGTTACTTGCGACTTGCAAATTATACATTTCGAAAATAGAACCAAAAATGTAGATGTATACTATTAATACAATTTCACGATAATAGTTTGCAGGGGAAAAGCTAAAGTATTGAAAGTTTAGAAGGCTCAAAAGATAGAGCACAAGCAGAATAAAGAAAGCATCAAAAATATGAAGTAATACTTTCCTTTCCGATATCTCGAAATGAATTTTATTTTTTGTGAACATTGGTTATTTGGTTTTGTTTGGGGCTAAACGTGAAACAAATGTATCACAAAAAAAATAATATAAACGATCTAATTTTCAGGTTTTTTAGGAATATTAACCTGAACTGAGAGTAATGTTAAAGCATACACGAATGCAGGGGCTGCTGTACGCATCGATGCATGGTTGATTGTAAGTAACCAAAAGACATAAAAAGACAAAATATACAAATGTTGCTTATTGTATATATAAAGAACAAGTGGTGTTATAAACAATATTAAAAGCCCAAAGATACCAAAGATACCATGCTCACTCAACATACGTGTCATTTCATTATGAGATGCAACTTCAGCACCAGATTCTTGTTTTCTAATTTGTTTACCCATTCCGGCTCCTATACCCATAATAGGATTATCCAGAAAAAGTTTTATTTCAGAATCCATAATTTCTTCACGACCACCTAAATTATCCTTTTTGAGCCTTCCTGCAGCATCTTTATTAGCATACCTCTTATCTATAAGACCTCCGGTTTGTAGTGATGTATAAGTCCATATTCCTGCTCCCATTAGTCCTGTAAACACAAAAATAAGCACAAATTTACCTCTGCCTTTAGCGTTCGAGAAATAATATAACAGAGATAGCAGACAAACAATCATTACAATGCCTGTTATGACACCACCCCTGGAAAAAGTTACAATTCCGCGATAACTAACACCTAATAATAAAATCGCATTTAAAATCGTTTCTTTTTTAGTTTTTGAAAATAAAATCAGTTGCGTAAAAAAGATAAAAATTCCCAAACCTAAAACAGTAGAAACCTGGTTTGGACCAAAACCTCCTGAAGTTTCAAAATTAGATTGCGTTCCGGTTACGACGTCTTTTACACTCGGATTGTATAAAAACAAATAAACTGTTGTTGTGAAAATAGGCATTCCGATCGAAACCACAATTGTTTGAAGATTATCAAAAGTAATCTTTCTCATAAACATATAAATAGCGCAAATGGCCAAACAAATTGGGCCTGACAAATTAAAGACCAAAGATTTTTTGACATCACCGTTATAATCTGTCTCTGTAAAAGTCAATAAAATTCCGGGGACCAATAAAATCAGGAATATCCAATACACAAAAGCATTCGTAGAAAAATTGCTGTAGATCATTCCTAAAAGCATGAAGAAAACAACAGTAAACTTAACATATTCATTGTTTAAATTTCCTCCAGTCATTCTAAGAAAAACTTCTGCACCAACCAAATAGGCAGCAACCCAAAGCACTTCATTGTTTCTGTTTTTAGATTTAGAAACTATGACTACCCCAACAACAGGAATTAAAATTGCATATAGTTTCGATAAAAACGGAGCAACAAAAACTACCAAAGCAATTAATGCATGTATGATAACGATAGCAGTATACGATAATGTTTTGTTTTTCATTATAATTTATTGATAAGCTGCTATTAGTTTACTTATAACAGCCTCTTCTGAATAATTTTCTAAAACGGATTCTCTTAAGGTTTCGCTCATTTTTTTTCTAAGCAAATCGTCGTTTATCATTTTTAACAGCTGGTCTTTAACTTCAGTATCAGAAGAAGGATCAAACAGTAATCCGTTTATTTCATTTTTGATCACTAGCGAACAATATCCTGCGTTCGTAGAAACTACAGCTAAATTTGACAATCCGTATTCTAACAATGTAACCGGAAAACCTTCATCTGTTGAAGATAACACACCAATTGTTGCCTGTGATAAAATATGTTTAACATCATTTTTACCTCCGTACAAATGTATATGATTTTCTAAAGAATGTAATTTTATAAATTCTTTTAAATTATCTGAATAGGCATCAAAGTAATCTTTCCCTATCAAATGCAAACTCCAATCAAGTTCATTTAGTTTTAATTCTAAAAATGCTTTTAAAATTAAAATATGGTTCTTAGGATTTTTTAGATTTGCCAAAAATACAATCCTTTTATCATTTATTCCTTTTAAAGCTGTTTCGGGATTAAAATTATAATCAGAAGATGTAAAATTAGGTATAAAAGTTATATTCGAACATTTCATGTTTTTACTATTCCATTCTTCTAATTGAAGATTAACCACAAAAATGGAAGAAAAAAACATGGATAAAAATATTAAAACCCTATTTTGTTTTTTCGATTCTTTAGCTCTTGTTCCGTAATGATCATGCCATACAATTTTTAATTTTGGCAATATCAACTTTACTAAAACTGCTAAAAAAAAAGAGGAACTATGCGCATGTATTATTTCGACTTGATTTGTAACGATATATTTTCTCAATCTTAAAATCGCCGAAAAATCTAAACTGCTTTTTTTTTGTAAAAAAAGATATGAAACATCCGAATTAATCTGATCCTTTAGACTTCCTTCTTTCCGGGTAGAAACAAGACCTGAAAAAGTTATTTTTTTAGCTAATGCGTTGGCATAATTTACAGCCATTCGTTCTGCTCCGCCTGCATCTAAAGAATCTATAAGTTGTACAATTCTCATGCTTTATAATAACTTTTTAATTTCATTTTCAAAAAATTCTGTTGTGTATGTTTGCGACCAGTTTGCAGCTAATTTACTTTTTGAAGCAAAGACATTTTCTTCATTTAGCATTTTTTCTATTTGAATGATATCATTTTCTAAATTCATGTCGATTAATATGCCGCGATTACCAAAATCAAGCATAAACGGAACGCAGGAAACTTTTGTCGCTACAGGAACACATTCCCAAAACATACCTTCTGCAATTGCTTTTGGCCATCCTTCACTTTTAGACGGCAAAATAACAAAATGACTTTTTTGATACGCTTTTTTTATTACTTCCTGATTTTGGTTTCCTTGCAAAAAGACATACTTTTCTAATTGATTTTCTTTGATGTAAAATTCTAAATTGTGCCTTTCTATTCCATCACCATATAAATTCAAAACTACATTTCGTCCGTTTTCTGCTAATTTCTGAATCAATTTTATGGCATAAAGCGGATTTTTCCCAACGACAAGACTTCCAACAAAAATAAATTCAATTACCGATAAATCACTTTTTAAAACAATTTCTTTCTCTTTTTCTGAATACGTTGCTGTAAAAAATGATTTTATATTTTTTGATTGATTTTCCCAATTTCCGTAAACCAGTACCTGCATATTTCGGGTTAAAAAAGCATTATTCAGAATCCACTTTTGTAAACGATAAGAGAGAGGCTGTTTACTATTAGGATCCCAATTTCCGGCGTATTTTGCGGTTTTATTTTTATTTGGAAAAAGTATCTGAACCAAACAACCTAATAAACCTATATTTCCGGGACAGCGCAAATGAATATGGTCTGCATTTTTCATCGCCTTAAACAGAACAAACAGATTATAAAAATTATAAATAAATGATTTTATAATCTGTTTTAATGAGTTAAGATTGGTGTCTAATAATTGATAATGATGATTAACTTTAAAAGGGATTTCAGTAATCAATAACCCTCGGTCGCTTTCCCAAATTGGGCAACAAAAACTTATATCGGCATATTTCTCCCAAACAGCAAGCTCTTTTATATACGGACTATACGCAAATGCTTTTGCATCTCTGTATATAAGTGGAGCGTTCGAAACGATTAACAATTTCATCAAATATATTTTTTTGATCCGTTCTGCGAAATTACAACCGCAGGAACTCCTAGTACAACAGCATTATCAGCAAATGAAGAATTGACTAATGAGCAAGCACCAACTAAAACATTATTTCCAACGATTATCTTTCCAGCGATGACAGAGTTGGCTCCGATATAAATATCATTTCCTAAAACAGGAACGCCTCTATTTTCTTCATTTCCTGAAACCCCAATCGTTACTCCCTGCGAAATATTACAATTGTTACCAATAATCGCTTTTGCATTAATTATGATTCCGCCAAAATGACCAATATAAAAAGAATGACCAATTTTTGCCGATGAGGGAATTGAAATTCCGGTCATAATTTCAATTGTTTTTTGCCATAACAATGTTAAAAACAAAAGCGGAATACGAAACAATTTCCATTTTATACGATCATAAATAAAGTGCGCAATGCGATGTTGAAAAATAGCCCAAAAACCTTGTGTAAAGAATACAATAGCAAAAAAACTGCCTCCGTATTTTTTATACTTTTTATAATCTGAATTAATTATTTGTAGTAAAGTCATTTTAGTTTTTCAAATTATCTTTATCCAGCAAAGGCTTATTAAAAATCAAACTCCACCAACCAATCGTTCTTCCCAGCGCTTCTGTAAAAGCTGCTTTTTTATCACTAGCCGTTATTACATTGGTAAATCGTATCAGAGTCAGCAAAATAGTAATTGCATTCCACTTTAAACGTGCTTTGAAGTTTGGTTTTGAATTTTTAACCCGCCACACATACCAACCATTTCTAACAACCATTTTACCATACAAATATTGGTTTGGCCTTCCTGATGCTGCATGAAAATGACCCAGTTTTGCAGCTGTATTAATATATAATTTACCAATTTTAGAAACTCGCAATGTAAAATCTGCATCTTCATACAAACCATATCCAGCAAAATACTCAGAAAAAGAAAGCTTTTCAAAAACAGATTTTTTGAAAGATGAAACGCCTCCCATCAATTGTTCTACTTCATATATTTTATTTGTTGGTGGCAAAAAGCTAACGCTTCTCCCGTGAGAAAATGAGGGAGAAAAACCAGGTGGTTTGTCACTATCAAGGTTCAATTTTTTTCTTAAGATAAATCGACTTCCATCTTTACGTTTCCAGCCATCAAAATAAAATTCATTTATGTTCGGAATATAATTTTCTGGCGTTTTATTCCATTTTACTTCATTAGAAATAAAACCTCCTGCTCCAAGTGCTTCAGGAAATAAGGTGTATGTAGCCAGCAAATTTTCAAAATAATCTGATTCTAAAATAGTATCATCATCTAAAAAGCAAACAACTTCAATAAGATTGTTTACTTTTTTAATTCCAAAATTTCTTTGTTTAGTAAGTCCGCGATTTTCATTATCAACCAAAAAGTATTTTAAATTTTCAAATTGATTTTGGCTTAAAATAATTTCTGTTTCATTATTTAATGAACCATCAATAATCAAAATTTCATCGGGGTAAACAGTTTGTTGCTGAACCGATTGCAATAATTGAAGCAACGGTTCAGGGCGCATGTACGTACAAATGATTAGTGAAAATTTCATAAGTTACTTAATAATCTATTTGCCCAATATTTACTTTGTTTCCATTCTTTATTAAAGGTAGAAAAATATTTAAACGGATTTTTAATGGCTTGATTCTTATAATATTTAAAAAAGAAAATTGTTTTATAACCGTTTCGCTGTTCTTTCGTTTCATGCAACAATTTATATAACATTATAGTTGGAGATGGCTTCGGTTTAATTTTATCATCTGACCAGGCTAATTTCGGTTTCGTCCTAAATCCGCCCATTGGGGCTTTTAAATGTGAAATTTCAGGATTTGGAAAATATAGAATATCATATCCTTGATTTCTAATTTGCATTCCAAAATCTGAATCTTCGCCATAACCAAATTCAAACTTGTCATTAAATCTAACTTTTGACAATATGGAAGATTTTATAAAGCTATTTCCGGAACCAAACATTGGAGATTGATTTATAAGAATATTACTTTTGGTTTCATGCGGCTGTATATAACAAGTTGATAGCGCTTTTATTCCAAATTTTTTCAGATTATAAAGTACTTCTTTCAAAAGTTCAGAATCAAATCTATTATCATCATCGTTCAGGAAAACCCATTCACTCTTCACCTGGCTTAATGCTACATTTCTGGCATTACAAGCTCCTGTACGATGCGTAAAAGTATGTTTAATTTCAAATGGCCATTTTTCAAGAGTAATATAATCAAGCTCTGAGGCACTTTCAATATCGGAATTTTGTTCTACAATAATGACATTTTTAGGTAAAATGGTCTGTTTTGACAAATCTGTTAAAACATCATACAAATATTGTCTGCGCCCTATCGTGGGAATAATTACATCTATGTTTTCAAAATCGATGACATCTTTCAAAGAAGAATTAACTTCAATATCATCGAGTTTTATCGTATTGTTATTTCTATTTTTAAAAAAGAGACTGAAAAGCGAAGCTAAAACTGGAAATTTGAATTCGTAAATCATCAAATTTAAAAACAACAAAAAGACCCATCTCGTTCTATAGTGCTGCTTTACAAACTTAAAAAGTGTAAAGTTTGAAGGCTTTGCCGTATTAACTATCTTATTTTCAAGTAATAATTTCGCCTCAGAATAACATAATAAACCTAATGGCATACAAACTTTTGCAATCGAATTTAAAAAGTAATCAAAATTTGAATCCGGTTTTATCTTATTCTTTATTTCTAATAATACAGCTGCATGAATAATACCCACAAAACTGCTCATTTGCCATGTTGGATACGTGACATTTTTATTGATGTTAAGAAATGGCGATTCATCGATATACCCTATTTCTTTTCCTAAAAAATTTAGGGCATTTGGATTGTATGAAAGCATCATTTTATCATGATGAAAAATAATGTCCAATGCTTCTAAATTTAAAAAGTTTTGATAATTCTCGTGGCACCAAACTATTTTTGACTGAGGATTTTTTACCGCTAAATCTATTACTACTGAAGCAATATTCAATTTTTTATCAAAAGGTAAAATTTCATTACTTTTTGAAATGATCTTTGTTATTTTATTATGATTATGATATAATAGAATCAAAATTAAGATATTAACGATTTATAAAATTCAATATTTTTTTTAGCTAAAACTTCGATATCAAAACATTTTTCAACTTTTTTTCTGGCTGATTTCCCTGCTTTTAAACACAGCTCTTCATCATCTAAAAACCGAATTATTCTTTGTGCATATAATGCATGATCTTTAGGATCGACTAAAAAACCGTTCTCCCCTTCATCAATCATTTCACTTGCCCAACCCACATTTGAAGCTACAATAGGTTTTTCTAAAGCCATAGCTTCTAACCACGAAACCGGAAAAGCTTCTGCAAAAGAAGGAAAAACACATACTTTTGATTCCAGAATTTTTTGTTTGATCTGGTCGTATGGAACGCCTCCAAGATATTCGACATTTTTAATGGCTTTATCTGAAAAAAGATCCTGCATCATTTGCCATGTTGACGGATTTCCGGAGATAATATCCGGAACATCCCGGCCTATCAAAATTAATTTGGCATCAGGATTATTTTCTACTACTTTATTAAAAATCAAGGGTAATTCAAGAAGTCCTTTTTTACGAATAAGACTTCCAAAATATAAAATATTTTGTCCGGTCTCATTATTTTGATTCCCCGGTTGAAATAATTGAGAATCTATAGGGTTTGGAATAATATCGAACTTTTTATTTAAACCAAAAACAAAATTCGTCTTATCTGCTGTAAACTGACTCACTGAGAGTAATTTGTCTGCATTTTGCAAAGCTCTTTTTTCATGAAATTTATTAACCCATTTTACCGGACGATTGTCTAAATGGCAAAAATAAGCATCAGATCCGTTTAATCTTATAATTAGCGGACATGCTTTTGGTTTTATAAACGAAGAAATTCCTGTCCAGTCTGGGGCTTCAACCAAATCGATTTCTTTATTTGAATATAAATTATCGATAATTTTCTCCAGTTTTTTTCTGGTAAAAAACCATGATAATCCTTTAATTTTTACATTTTTTATTTGTTGAATTAAAATTCCATTATCATCAAAAAAAGCATCTTCTTTTTGACCGTAAACAAGAACTCTAACCTCAACACCCTGGTCTAATAAACCAACTGCGAGATTTTTAATACTTGTTCCAAGTCCTCCTGAATTTCCTGTCTTGTCGTGCGGATATTCCGGTGTTAAAAAGGCTATTTTCATGTTTTATTTCTTAAAAAAATCTTTTAAAATTCTGGCTGTAAATATCTTTGCACCTGCATCATTCATGTGCCCGCACGAAGAAAAATATTTATCTTCTTTTACAACATTTGAGTAATTATGAATTTCAGGATATATATTTTTTACTTTTTCAAAATATTCTGTTCCTTTTGTATTTTGGCACATTGGTGTCATTACTGCAATAAGATTTATATTGTTTTTTTTACACAATTGCTTAATATCTTCATAATACTTATTTCTGCCGGGAAGAAAATTAGAAATATTTGATTCTAATTTTACATCAGAAACCTGCAATGCGTTATAACCACCAAAGTCTAGTTCTTTACTTTTTTTATTGGCTGCAGAAAAAAACACCTCTCTAAAACCTAATTTTGTTTCATACTTTATATACCTGTAAAAAGGAATATAATATAGAAAACTTCCTCCCTCTAAGTCTTTAACATGATCTCTTATAATTTTTGAGTCGTGCAGATAGGGCATAAACTTTAAGACATTTGATTCTGAATATTCATTCAAATCTGACCTTAAATTTAAATCTACTTCTACTATAACATTCTTAATTATGTTCTTTTTATCTAAAAGTATTTTTAATATTAAGTCTGATTCAAACAATCTCGATCCCTGCATGCCGAAATTAAAAGTATTAAAACCTTTTTCTGTAAACATTTGAGATACAAAATGATTATCTGCTCGTGATGAGCCGAGTATAACAACATCAATTTTCTTAGGTTTTGAAGTATAGGCAAATCCTACTTTTCTTCTATTATTACAATCCAGATATATGCTTGTGTACAAAAAATCTAATGCTACAGCCATAACAATGAAAACCAAAATGACCTTAAATAAAAAGAATAGAAATTTACGCATAATCAAACTTTAATTATTAATCTCTATTTATTAAAAAAATCTTTTAGAATCTTAGCTGTAAACATTCTCGACCCCTCATCTGTCATATGCCCGCATGAAGAAAAGTACTTATTCTCGACTACAGCATTTTCATAATTATGAATTTCAGGATACGCCTTTTTTACTTTATCAAAATAATTCATGCCTGTAACATTTTCGCACATTGGCGTCATTACGGCTATAAAATTAATATTGTTCGCTTTACAAAGTTTTTTGATTTCTTCGTAATATTTATTGTGTGGTAACGGATTTAGATTGACAATATTATTTTTCATATTACCATTTGTATGCTTCTCTAATGGATAATACCCTAAATTGTTTAACGCATTTGTCTTTTTATGAATGAGCGTAAAAAACGTTTCTCTAAAACCAATTTTTGTGTCATATTTTATAAATCTGTAAAATGGAATATAGTAAAGTTCGTTAAAGTTCTCCTGAGTTGAAAAATGATCTTTAATAACTTTAGAATTATGAATATAAGGCAAAAACAAAGCAGAAATACTTTCAGCCTCGTGATCATTAGAAAGATTTAAATCGGCTTCGAGAATTACGTTTTTGATTTCGTATTTTCTTTCAATCATTAACTTTAGCAATAATGAAGCTTCAAACAAATGCCCGCCGCTCATACCATAATTAAAGGCTTTTAATCCTTTATCTTCAAACATTTGCGAAACAAAATGATTATTGGCTCGTGAAGAACCCAAAATGACAACATCTAATTTTTGAGGTTTTGAATTAAAAACGGTTTCAATTTTTCCTCTGTTTTTAGATTGTAAAAAAACAGCTGTATAAAGCCCGTCTAAAAGAACGGCAATCAATATCGTTATGATTAAAACTGTAGCGGTATAAATTATAAATTTCTTCATTAAAACTGAAAATAAATAAATTCTTTATAATCTGAAAATGTTCCAAAAGCCATAATAGCAAGTATTGCCAAAGACAATTTCAACAGGCTTCTTTTTCCTGAAAGCGGTTCTATTTTGTTACGACTATTCCATTCAATTAGAACAAAAGTGCCAATTAGAAGCAGTAGTTCATAACTATACCTTTCATTTTCGAGATATTGAAAACTAAAATCATGATTGATAATAATTCTTTTTAAATACAGAACCGCATCTGTAATTGTCTTAGCTCTAAAAAATACCCAGGCTACGCAGGTTAAGAAAAAAGTATATAAAATACTCATTACCACTTTTACAGAATCAAAATCAAATTTTAATTTTATAGCATCCATATTATTACGGTTGCTGTTTGATAAAAGCAATGGCAGGAAATAAACTGCATTTATGAATCCCCAGGCAATGTATGTCCAATTGGCGCCATGCCAAAACCCGCTGACCACAAAAATGATAAATGTATTTCTGATTTTCATCCAGATTCCGCCTTTGCTTCCTCCCAACGGAATATATAAATAATCACGAAACCATGATGAAAGCGAAATGTGCCAGCGACGCCAGAACTCTGCAATATCTCTGGAGAAATACGGATAATTAAAGTTTCGTAATAAATCTAATCCAAACAGTTTTGATACTCCTAATGCAATATCTGAATATCCTGAAAAGTCTCCATAAATTTGAAACGCAAAATAGATTGCCCCCAGCATTAATGAAAAAGAATTCATTGCTGGATAATTGTCAAAAATCGCATTGGCGTAAGTGGCGCAGGTATCTGCTATGATAATCTTCTTTACTAATCCCCAAATAATCTGGCAAACACCTTCTTTTGCTTTTTGAAAATCAAATTCTCTTTTTACTTTTACCTGAGGCAATAAATGCGTGGCTCTTTCTATTGGTCCGGCCACCAAAAGCGGAAAATAACTGACAAACAATGAATAATCAACAAAGTTGTATTCTGCTTTTATTCGTTTGTAATAAATATCAATTACGTACGATAAACCGTGAAAAGTATAAAATGAAATCCCGACAGGAAGAATAACCTCTAATAAAATTGGACTTGCTTTAAACCCTGCAGAAGTCAGT